>Ga0307477_10002528_pt1 | contig 14085 bp, 11 predicted proteins | sample atmos_gasesECM2C_FD_203316 | JGI IMG/M metagenome (GOLD analysis project Ga0307477, IMG submission 203316) | Hardwood forest soil microbial communities from Morgan-Monroe State Forest, Indiana, United States - atmos_gasesECM2C_515 | ecosystem: Environmental > Terrestrial > Soil > Temperate...
CTGGGCGAGATGAACCCCGACCAGCTGGCCGAGACCACGATGGATCCGGCGACCCGCACCCTTGCCCAGGTCTCGGTCGAGGACGCCGTAGAGGCGGACCGCATCTTCTCGATGCTGATGGGCGACCAGGTGGAGCCCCGGCGCGAGTTCATCGAGGGGAATGCGCGGCAGGTCGTAAACCTGGACGTGTGAGGAGGTGAGGCATGGCGACTGAGGTGATGACCGGCGGCAACATCGAACCGCGAGCCCTCGAGGACGAGATGCGCTCGGCGTATCTCGACTACGCCATGTCGGTCATCGTCGGGCGCGCGCTGCCGGACGTGCGCGACGGACTGAAGCCAGTGCATCGCCGCGTCCTCTTCTCGATGAGCGAGAACGGGCTTGGGCCCACCCGCGGATACGCGAAGTGTGCGCGGATCATCGGGGACGTACTCGGCAACTATCACCCGCACGGAGATGCGCCGGTCTACGACGCGCTCGTTCGCCTCGCGCAGGACTTCTCGATGCGCTATGAGCTGGTGGACGGCCAGGGGAACTTCGGATCCATCGATGATGACCCACCGGCGGCCTACAGATACACGGAAGCGCGCCTGTCGCGGATCGCGATGGAGATGCTGCGCGACCTCGACATGGACACGGTCGACTTCGCGCCCAACTACGACGGGCGCAAGCAGGAACCGCTCGTCCTTCCCTCTCGGCTTCCGAACCTCCTGGTCAATGGGTCGGCCGGGATCGCGGTGGGCATGGCCACCAACATCCCGCCCCACAACCTGCGCGAGGTGATCGGGGCCACCATCGCCTACATCGAGGACCGCGACGTCGACGTCCCCGGGCTGATGAAGCACATCAAGGGTCCCGACTTCCCCACCGGCGGACTGATCCTCGGGCGGGCCGGCATCCGCGACGCCTACGAGACCGGGCGGGGCCGGGTCCGGGTCCAGGCCCGGGCCCACGTCGAGCCGCTGACCCACGGCAAGGAGGCGATCATCGTCACCGAGCTGCCCTACATGGTCAAGAAGGGCGGCGACGGGGGCCTGATCCAGAAGATCGCCGACCTCGTCCACGACAAGCGAATCTCCGAGATCTCGGACCTGCGCGACGAGTCCGACAAGCGCGGGATGCGGCTGGTCATCGAGCTCAAGCGCGACGCCAACCCCAAGGTCGTGCTCAACAAGCTCTACAAGCACACCCCCATGCAGACCACGTTCGGGGTGAACATGGTCGCCCTGGTGGACAACGTGCCGCGCACGCTCGACCTGCGCGCCGTTATTTACAACTATGTCGAGCACCAGCGCGATGTGGTCGTGCGCCGGAGCAAGCACGAGCTGGCCCAGCTCGAGGCCCGCGTGCACGTGCTCGAAGGACTCCTCATCGCGCTCGACAACCTCGACGCGGTGATCGAGCTGATCCGCGCCTCCCGCGACCGCGACACCGCGCGCGAGGAGCTGGTCAGCCAGTTCGAGCTGACCGTGGTGCAGGCGTCGGCCATCCTCGACCTGCGCCTGTCCCAGCTCACCGCGCTCGAGTCCGACGCGATCAAGCAGGAGCACGCGGACAAGCTCGAGCGCATCCGCGAGCTGCGCGAGATCCTGGGCGACGAGTCAAAGGTCCTCGGGCTCATCCGGGAGGAGCTGACCGAGATCCGCGACCGGTTCGGGGACGAGCGGCGGACCGAGATCACCCACTCGGAGGACGAGATCGACATTGAGGACCTGATCGCAGACCAGCAGATGGTCATCGCGATCACCCGCAGCGGCTACATCAAGTCACTGCCGCTGGCCACCTACCGCATGCAGCTGCGGGGTGGGCGCGGGGTGACGGGCATGGAGATGAAGGAGGACGACTACATCGAGCACCTGTTCATCTCCTCCACCCACGATTACCTGCTGTTCTTCACCAACCGGGGCAAGGTCTACCGCTCCAAGGTCTATGAGCTGCCCGAGGCGTCGCGCACCGCCAAGGGCCGGGCTCTGGTCAACATCCTCCCGCTGCGCGAGGGCGAGCGGGTCCAGTCGGTCGAGGCCACGCGCGACTTCAGCGAGGGCCGCTACGTGGTCTTCGCCACCCGCCAGGGGATGATCAAGAAGACCGAGTTCGGCGCCTACAACACCCCGATCAGGGCGGACGGGATCATCGCCATCAACATCCGCGACGACGACGAGCTGGTGGCGGTGCGCCGGACCAGCGGCGATGACGACATCCTGATGGTGTCGCGCTCCGGGCAGGCCTCTCGGTTCCACGAGTCCCAGGTGCGGGCCATGGGCCGGGACACCTCGGGCGTGCGCGGCATGAACGTGCGCCAGAAGGGCAATGCGGTGATCGCCATGGACGTGGCCCGGGACGACCAGGAGCTGCTGGTTGTGACCGAGAACGGTTTTGGGAAGCGAACGGCCGTGTCCGAGTACCCGCGCAAGGGGCGGGCCACCATGGGGGTCAAGACGATCACGCTCACCGACCGCAAGGGGGCCCTGGCCGGGGCCCTGGTCGTGCGCGAGCACGAGGAGCTCCTGTTCATCTCGCAGAACGGGATGGTCCAGCGGACCTCGGTCAAGGGCATCAACCGCTACGGCCGCGCCTCGCAAGGGGTCAAGCTGATGAACCTGCGCGACGACGACGTGGTCAGCGCCGTGGCCCTGGTGATGGATTCGGGTGAGCGCACGGCCGCTCCGGTGGCCGATGACGACCTCGATGGCGGCGCCGACGGCAGAAGCCCCGACGGCACGGGTTCCGACGGCGCGGAGCCCGCGAGCGGGCCCGAGGCCGCCGGTGGGGTGGACGGCAACGGCGCCGGTCCGGACTCGGAGTAATCGCCGGCGGGCGGGCGTCGGCGGCGGAGCCCGTCGAGCGTTACCCTGACCCGGTAACGCTCATCAGCAACGCCGGCAACCGTCCGTGAGGTGGCCCCTCCTGCTCGCCCTCTGCCTGGGGCTTTCGGCCTGCGGCTCGGGCGCCCACGGGACCGCCGTGCGCAGGTCCGGCCGTCTTGCGCCGTCCGCCCAGGTCACGGGATCGACCCGGACCGGGGCAACCTCGAGCGGGTCGGGTTCGACCGGGCCGGCGGGGACCGCACCGACTCCGCCCGCCCGCCGCACCCGGCTCGTCGGCCACTCCACTCGCGGGCGGCCGATCCGCCTCATCACCCTGGCCGGGCCGGCCGGCGGGCGCACGGTCCTGGACGTCGGCTGCATTCACGGAACCGAGTGCGCCGGGGAGGCCATAGTGCACAGGCTGGTCAGGAGCGGACCTCCGCGCTCGGGGACGATCTGGATCGTGCCTAACCTCAATCCCGACGGCCACGCCCTCGGGACGCGGGTCAACGCCCGAGGGGTTGATCTGAATCGCAACTTCCCTTCCGGCTGGCGCCGCATCGGCGCCCCCGGCACTCCTCAGTACTCCGGCCCGCGGCCCCTGTCCGAGCGTGAGTCGCGCCTCGCCGTGCGCCTGATCGAGCGCCTGCACCCGGCGGTGACGATCTGGTTTCACCAGCCCCAGGACGTGGTCCGCGCCTGGGGCCAGAGCATTCCCGTCGCCCGGCGCTACGCGCACCTGGCCGGGGCGCACTTCCGGGCCATCCGGTGGCCCGCCGGAGCGGCGACCAGGTGGCAGAACCACACCTTTCCCGGCACCGCGGCGTTCGTGGTCGAGCTCGCTGCGGGCCCGCTGGGGCCGGGCCCGGCGGCGCACTACGCGGCCGCGATCCGGGGGCTCGCGGCCGGACAATAGGCGCCCCAGATATTCATCGCGACGCCACTTCGCTACGCCCACATCGTTCGCTACCCTCCGCTGACCAGAGAAAGGAGGTGGTCCGTATCGAAAGTTCGAGTTCTTGCGGGACCCTGGAGGTGACCGGCCCCTAGGCCGGAGGCTGGACCGCCTAGCGGAATCCAACCCGGGACACCGCCGAGCTGGCTGCCGGGCCTGGTCCCTCCGGCAGATGTGACCGCCTCCTCGGCTCTTCCAGTCACTGATGTGGACGATGGGCGCCTCGTCGAAGGCGCCCTTCGTCTTTTTCGGGTAGGTCGCTAAGCCGCCTCGGGCAGGTACTGGCGCCAGGCGGCGGGAATGGTCGGGCTGGAGACGGCGATGAAGATCTCCGCCCTCGGCACCCGGGGAGCCCGGCGGGGATGCATGTTGGCCTGACGGGGGAGGCGATCCCCCTTGCGCCGGTTGCAGGGGGCGCAGGAGGCGACGATGTTCTCCCACGTAGAGACCCCGCCCTTGCACCGGGGGATCACGTGGTCGACCGTGAGGTTGGAGTTCGACCCGCAGTACTGGCAGGTCCAGCCGTCCCGGGCGAAGACGGCCCGGCGCGTGATCTTGCGCCGGTGCGCCTCGCGCGGGACCTTGACGTAGCTCACCAGGCGGATCACCACCGGGCGCGAGATCGCGGTGTGCTCGGAGCGCAGCTCCCACTCCGCGTGCTCGATGATCTCGGCCTTCTCCTTGAGGGTGAGGACCACTGCCCGCCGAACCGAACAGACGTTGATGGGCTCGTATGTCGCGTTGAGCACGAGCACTCGGCCACCGGCACGCCCGCGCCGCTCGTGCTCACAAGGCGGCGCGGACCGGGATGGACCTGGTGGAACAAGCGTCGGCATCGCTTTTGCCGGCCCGAGTGTAGCGGGCGGCCGGTCCCGGAAAGTGACGTCGACCCCCGTCGAATCAGGCCCGAAACGCCGCCGGGTAGGAGCCGAGAATGCGCACCGCGTCGCAGTGGGTGGCCAGACCGGCGACCGCCTCGGCCACCTCCGCCTCGTCCGCCGCGCCTTCCAGATCGGCGAAGAACATGTAGTCCCCCAGCGCCTGCCGGCGGGGCCGCGACTCGATCCGGGTCAGATTCACCCCGCGGGCCGCGAACTCGGTCAGACAGCGCACCAGCCAGCCTGGGGCCCGGGCTCCCACTCCCCAGAACACCAGCGACGTCTTGAACCGGCCGGGCGCCCCGGCCGGGTCGACGCTGTCCTGGGAGCCGGAGCGGGCCAGCCACACGAACCGGGTCTGGTTATCGGGGTGGTCCTCCACGCCCTTCCGCAGGATGCGCGCGCCGTAGAGCTCGGCCGAGAGCCGGTTGCCGAGCGCGGCCCACGGTTCCCCCTCACGGCTGGCGACCTCTCGCACGGCCTCGGCCGTGGAGCTGGCCGTCTCGATCCGGGCCCGGGGCAGGGTGCGTAGGAACCTCGAGCACTGCCCGATCACCTGGGGGTGCGAGATGACCACCTCGATCGCCTCGGGCTCGAGCCGGCCGGCCGCGGCGATCAGGCAGTGACGGATCGGGAGCACCGCCTCCCCCACGATGACCACATCGGGAGCCTCGATGGCCAGGGTGTCGAGCGTGATATCGACCGATCCCTCGATCGAGTTCTCGATCGGAACGATGGCCCGCCCAACCAGGCCCTCCTGCACGGCCATCACCGTCTCGTGGATGGTGGGCAGCGGGACCTGCTCGTAGGGGTCGTCCGGTCCGCTGGCCAGCAGGGCCTCCTGGCTGAACGTGCCCTGGGGCCCGAGGTAGCCCATCCGGGCCGGTGCCGGACCGGGCGCGCTGCTGCCGGAACCCACCCCGCGCCTAGCGCTCGATGTGCTGGACCAGTCCCGAGACGGCCAGGCGCACGGCCTCGGCCTCCTCGGGCGAGAGCTCTAGCTCGGACTGGCCTTGCTGCACGTGCTTGGCGTACAGGCGGGCCTGGTCCCGGTGATGGATGGAGGTGAGCACGATGCCCGAGTGCGAGGCGTCGAGCAGGGCGATCGACAGCGACTGGCGCCCCGACATCTCGTTGTAGGCGTCGTAGCGCACGAGGGCCCGGTGGGCGATCGCCCCATCCAGCGCGGTCTCGGCCGTCTGCAGCCTGGCGTCGAGCCGGCGGGCCACCTCCTCGACGTAGTCGCGCAGGGCGGCGAAGGCGTCCTGGAGCTCGACCCCGTGGGTCACCAGGTCGCGCTCCCCGTGCTCGCCCAGCACGACGCGCTGGCCGGCGCGGGTGCGCCGGAGCATGATGGCCAGGGCCACGCAGGCCAGCAGGGCCACCACCGCGACCCCACCGGCGGCCAGGGCCACGATGCCCTGGGTGGTGTTCAGGCTGTTCATCGGAGGGAAAGGTAGCCGCTGCCCGGCGCCCGCAGCGGCAGGGCTCGCCGGCTCAGCGGAAGACGACGACGAACGTCTTCTTGTTGTGAGTCAGGGTCTTCTCGCCCGGCACTCCCTCGACGAAGGCCGTGACCTGGAGGGACACGCCGGTCGGCACCGGGGCGCCGAGAGGGATGTCCACGCTCGTGCTCTGTCCGGCCGTGGTGTGGTCGATGGTCTTGGTGGCGCTCAGGGTCTTGCCCCCGCCCGTGACCGTGATGTCCACCTTGACGTTGGACTCGTTGACGGTGCCGTCATTGGTGAGCATGACCGTGAACGTCGGATTGGAAGCGCCCGTGCCGTGATTGACCGTCGGAGCGAGGGCCAGGGTATTGCTGCCGATGGAGACCCCGTCCAGCCGGTGGCCGTGGATCCCCGGCGCCGCCGTACCGGAAGTGGTGGTGGTGCTGCCCGGGGCCCCCAGGCGGTTGCGCACGGTGGTGGGATCGAGCCAGCCGAGGTCGGGCAGGAAGTTGCTGGTGGCCACCACGGTCTGGGAGTGGATCCCGTTGTCGGCCAGGACCTGGGACACGAGGGGGGCCACCCGTTGCGAATAGACCACGTCGGAGGCCAGCAGGAGCTGCGTCTCTCCGGCGATGCGGTTGATGGCATCGGAGGCCTCCGCCCCCCGAGGCACGAACGCGGTGAGGATGTTGCGCGCGATCTTGTCGATGGCCTCGGCCCGGAAGTCGAGGGTCAGCAGCAGGTAGCGCTGAGGGGCGCTCATCTCGCTGGGGACGCTGATCGAGCGGGCCCGCTGCGCCTCCTCCTGGGCGGTGATGTGCAGCTCGCTCAGGGTGGTCTGGAGATCCTGAGGCGAGCGGGTGGCCGCGCGGCCCAGGGCCGAGAACAGCGGCGCGGACACCTGGCTCTGGGACTCGTTGATCAGGGTGGTGACGTTGCCGTTGTACGAGACCAGGGCGTCGTGCTTCTGGGCCGACAGGCAGCTCCCGATGCCCAGGACGATCAGGACCAGCAGGATCACGGCCACGGCCAGAGCCACGCCGCGGCGGACCATCAGCGTCTGACGGTCGGTCATCCCAGGGCCCATCGGACCCGATGCCCCTAGCGGGCGCCGCGGCGGGGCGGCGGTCGTGCGGGGCTCGTCACCCTCGTCGTCGAAGAACGACAAACGTTCGCTCCTTGCGGAAAACGCCCGGAAGTATGATCCCCCTCCCCCAGCCCGGGTGAGTCTGCAAGTTTCCGCTCACACCGGACCCCGCCGATCCCCCTTGGCCGTGGGTGGCCTGCGCTCCGGGACTCCCGGCGTCCCGGTCCGCGGCCGGGGCCGGGGAGGAGCAGGGACCGGGGCGCCGAACGAGAACCCGGTGGATACTCGCGACTCCGACTTCCCGACCGCCCGCCTGGCCGATCGCCACAGCGCCGGCGGTCGCACCACCACCCGGCGGCCGGGGCGCCGGGACTCCCAGGTGGTGCTCGAGCGGTACACGCTGCTCGAGCTCATCGGACACGGAGGGTTCGGGTCGGTGTGGCTGGCCCGGGACGAGCGGCTGGGCCGTCACGTGGCGGTCAAGCGGATCCCCCGGCACGCCACCCTGGCCGGAAACCGGGAGCGCGGTCGGCGCGACCCCGGGCCGCGCATCTTCCGGGAGGCGTACGCGGCCGCGCGCCTCAACCACCCCGGGATCGTGGCCCTGTTCGAGGCGGGCGAGGACGAGGACGCCTTCTATCTTGTGTCCGAGCTGGTGCGGGGCCGGACCCTGGGCGAGCTTCAGCACAGCCGCGAGGGGGTGTCCGACGCGGAGGTGGTCGAGGTGGGGATCGCCATGTGCGGCGCCCTGGACCACGCCCACGCGCGCGGGGTGGTTCACCGCGACGTAAAGCCCCACAACGTGATCGTCCCCGAGGACCCCGCTCCCCGGCCGCGCGAGGCCAAGCTCACCGACTTCGGGGTGGCCCACCTGGTGGGGGAGGACGCCCTGACCCGGACGGGGGACGTGGTCGGCACCCTGGCCTACATGGCCCCCGAGCAGGCGGAGGGGCGCGAGGTGACCGAGGCCTCCGACCTCTACTCCCTGGCCCTGGTCCTGTACGAGGCCCTGAGCGGCCGCAATCCCGTCCGGGGAGCCGGGCTGGCCGCCACCGCGCGCCTGATGGGCCGAAGGATCCCGCCGCTGGGGCGGGCGCGGCGTGATCTCCCGCCGGCCCTGTGCCACGCCATCGATCGGGCCGTCGCCCCCCGAGCGGAGCAGCGCGGAACCCTGGCCGACCTCCATCACGCCCTCGGGCAGGCGCGCAGCCAGGTGGGATCGGTCCCGGCGGCCCGGCCCGCGGGCGGCCCCGGCCCCACTCCCGCCCCCCGTGCGCTGCCCCACTCCGACCGCGCCCGGGCCGAGCTCGGGCCCGAGCCGTCGCGCGCGGCCGAGCCGTCCGGGCACGAGGCGATCCTCACCCCGCGCCGCCGCCGGCGCCGGGTGCTCGAGGCGCTCGGGTGGCTGGAACAGCCGCGCCCCACCCTGGCCGGGCGCGCAGTGACCGGCGTGGCCGGGGGAGGCCTGGCCGCCCTGGCCCTGGCCGGCTTCGGTCCTGGCCCCCCGCTCCAGCCCGCCGTGGCCGCCATGGCCTGCGCCCTGGGCATCGCCCTCCTCCCGCGCCTGGGGTGGCTCGCGGTGGCCGCGGGCGTCGCCGTCTGGCTGGCCGCCGCCGGCCAGACCGGGATGGCCCTCCTGGTCCTCGCCGGCGTGGCGCCCGTGCCCTTCCTGCTCCCACTCGCCCCGTGGCTGTGGTCGGCCCCGGCGCTCGCCCCCGTGATGGGGATCGCCGCCCTGGCCGGGGCCTTTCCGGCCCTGGCCGGCCAGGCTCGGACCCCCGCTCGCCGAGCCGCTCTGGGGGCGCTGGGGTTCTGGTGGCTGGGCCTGGCCGAGGCCGCCTTCGCCCGCAACCTCCTCCTGGGCCCCGCTGCTGGTACCCGGCCGCCCGCGGCCTGGCGAGGATCCGCCCCGGACGCCGTCACCCACGCGCTGGCGCCCCTCGTGAATGGGCGCATGCTCGCGGTGGCCGGCGTGTGGGCGGTGGGGGCGATGGTGCTGCCCTGGGTGGTCAGGGGCCGTTCGGCCGCCGCCGACGTGGTCCTGGCCAGCGCCTGGTCGGCCGCGGTCAGCACCGGCACGACCTGGGCCGTGCGGGGAGCCGACCAGCTCCTGGGCGGGCCGGCCGCCCTTCACCCCACCCAGCGCGGGGCCGTGCTGGGCGCCGTGGCCGGAGGGGCGCTGGCCGTCGCTTGCGCCGCCGTGCGCTCGCCCCATCGGGACGCCTACGGGCTGCGGCCCCATCTGTCCGCTCCCGCCCGGGTATCGGCCCGTCCACCGCCACGACTGGGGGACGACACTCTCGCGTAGCATGGCTGGGGTTGGAAGTCTGCTGCCCCCCTCCAGAGCCGGCGGCCGGCCGCGGGGCTGCGCGGCGGATCGCAATTCAGCACCCGTGAGCGGTCGCAGCGGCAAGCGATGAGCGTCCTGCGGACCCTGGAAAGCAAGATCGCCTCACTGGTCGAGGGGACGTTCGGGCGCGTCTTTCGCTCCGAGGTTCGCCCAATGGAGATCGCGCGCAAGCTGGCCAAGGAGATGGACGAGCATCGCACCATCTCGGTCTCGCGGATCTACGCCCCCAACGAGTACATCGTGTGGCTGTCCCCCGAGGACCGGGCCCGGTATGAGGGGGTGGAGGAGCAAGTCATCGACGAGCTGGCCGCCTACCTGCTCGAGCACGCCCGCCGAGAGAGGCTGGCCCTGGCCTCGCGTCCCTTGATCGGCTTTGAGACCGACGAGCGGCTATCGCTGGGCGAGTTCGGGATCCAGGCCCGGCTGGTGCGACCCAGCGAGGATCCCGAGCAGGTCCAACAGGCCGATCACGGCCACACCATGGTGTACAGCACCTCCGATCGGCTCCGCGCGCCCCTGGCCGGAGGGCGCTCCGAGCATCCCGGCCGGGCTCTGCTGGTCATCGACGGGAAGCGCATGCTCATCCCGGCCGGCGGAGCGCTGGTGGGCCGCAGCCGCGAGTGCGACATCGTCGTGTCGGACTCCAACGTGTCCCGCCGCCATGCCGAGATCCGTTCCGAGGAGGGCCACTGGGCCATCACCGACCTGGGATCAACCAATGGGGTCCGGGTAAACGGTCAGCCGGTGTCCGTCGCCCACCCCCTGGCCACCGGTGACCGCATCGAGCTGGGGACCACCTCGCTGCTCTTCGAGGTCGAGCGATGACGCTCGAGCCGGTATCGGCCGCCCTGAAGTTCGGATTCATCGCCGTGCTCTACCTGTTCCTGCTCTGGGTGTGCCGCAGCGCGCTGAAGGACCTGCGCGGACGCCGGGAGGAGCAGGTGATGGCGCCCGAAGCGACCGGGCTGCACCCGGCGAGCGGCGTTCCGTTCGCGGAGTCCGACGGAAGTGAGGCGGCGCTCGTGGTCCGCCGGGCCCCGGGCCACGCGGCCGGCATGATCTACGACATCGGCGAGGGGGCGGTGCTGGGCCGGGGGGACGCGGCCGACATCCGCCTCGAGGACCCGTTCGCCTCCTCCCGCCATGCCCGCCTCGTGGTGCAGGGGGGAATCGTGGTGCTCGAGGATCTCGGCTCGACCAACGGCACATATCTCAACGACGAGCTGGTGCAGGGCCCCCAGCCGCTTCATACCGGCGACCGGGTTCGCATCGGGGACAGCGAGTTCACCTATCAGGACGAGGCCTGAGGTGCGCGTGCTGAGAGTCGCCGACGACCACTTCTTCCAGACCGACACGGGGCGCCAGCGGCGGGCCAACGAGGACGCCGTGTTCGCCCGGGCTCCGCTGTTCGTGGTGGCCGACGGGATGGGCGGGGCCCAGGCCGGGGAGGTGGCGTCGCGGCTGGCCGTCGATCTGTTCAAGGACGGGCTGCCCGACGGGGACGGCAGCGGCGAGGAGCGCCTGGCCGAACGGGTGCGCGAGGCCAACGAGCGCATCTACGAGCTCTCCCAGTCCGACGCCTCCCGGGCCGGGATGGGGACGACGTTGACCGCGGCCTACGTCGACGCGGACGAGGTCTCGATCGCCCACGTGGGCGACAGCCGGGCGTACTGCTTCCGGGACGGAGAGCTGATCCGCCTGACCGACGACCACTCGCTGGTCGAGGAGCTGCTCCGGCGCGGCCAGCTGACCGAGGAGCAGGCGGTCGAGCACCCCCAGCGTTCGATCATCACCCGGGCGCTGGGGCCCGAGCCCGACGTCCAGGTGGACACCCGCACCCTTCAGGCCCGGGCCGGAGACGTCTTCCTGCTCTGCAGCGACGGGCTGACCACGATGGTGTCCGAGGAGGACGTGGCCCGGATCCTCCAGGAGACCAGCGACCTGTCGAAGGCCGGCCGCCGCCTGATCCGGGCGGCCAACGAGGCCGGGGGGCGGGACAACATCACCGTGGTCCTGTTCCGGCTCGAGGACGTCGGCCAAGCGGCCGGGCCCGATCAGGGGGCCGACCAGGCCACGATGGTGGGGGCATCGGCCCCGAGCGCCGAGGAGGTGCGCGAGGCGGTGGCCGCGCAGCAAGGCAACGGGGACAGCGCAACCGCACCAGCGGCCGCCACCATGCCGCCGGCCCAGGCGCCCGCGTCCGCCGCTCCCCCCGCCCCTCGCCGCCCGCGCCTGCCCCGGGCCCCCGCGCGCGGGGCCGGCCGCCGCCGCCGGCGGCGCCTGCCGATCGGGGGGATGGTCACCCTCGCGGTCGTCGCGGTGCTGGTCATCTCTGCCTGGGTGGCCAGCCAGACCGTGTACTTCGTCGGCACCAATCAGGCCGGCTACGTGACCGTGTTCCGCGGGCTCCCCTATGACCTGCCCGCCGGCCTTCACCTCTACAGCGTCGACTACGTCTCGGGGGTGAGCGCGAGCTCGGTACCCGCAAGCCTGCGCCACCAGCTGCTGGACCACACGCTGCGCTCCCACAACGACGCGGCCGACCTCGTGCGCCGCCTCGAGCTCGGACAGCTCTCGCTCCGATGAACGCCCCGATCGTCCGCCTGTTCGGCCTGGTCACGCTCCTGTTCGCCCTGCTAGTGGCCTTCACCTCGCGGTGGACCATCTTCGAGGCCTCCTCGCTGCGCAACAACCCGCTCAACCGGCGCGAGCTGCTGGAGGAGCAGCGCATCGACCGGGGTCGGATCATCGCCGCCGACGGGACGGTGCTGGCCCGGAGCGTGCTCCAGGCGGGCGGGGTCTACGGCCGCGTGTACCCCCAGGCCGGACTGTTCGCCCACGCCGTGGGCTACTCCTACATCACGATCGGCCGGGATGGACTGGAGGCGTCGCGCAACGATGCCCTGTCCGGCCAGCGCACGTCGGTCAACTCGATCATCGACCAGCTCACCGGGCGCAAGCGCCAGGGCCAGGACGTGGTCACCACACTCGATCCCAGGGCCCAGCGGGTGGCGATCTCGGCCCTGGCGGGCCGCAAGGGCTCGGTGGTGGCCCTCGATCCGCAGACCGGGGCGGTGCGCGTGTTCGTCAGCGTTCCCGGATACAACCCCCAGGGCCTGGCCAATACGCGCCGGTTCGAGCAGCTGTCGACCGACGTCAAGCGCTCCCCCCTGTTCGACCGGGCGACCCAGTCGGGGTATCCGCCGGGGTCGGCGTTCAAGACGGTCACCGACATCGCGGCCATCGATTCCGGGCGCTTCACCCCGTCGTCCGTGGTCAACGGCAACAGCGGAGTCAAGATCTCCGGGGTTCCCCTCTCCAACGACTTCAACCAGAACTTCGGTCCGATCGACCTCACCACCGCGTTGACGCATTCGGTGAACACGGTCTGGGCCCAGGTGGCGGTGAGCCTCGGGAAGGCGACGATGGCGCGCTACATGAACCGGCTGGGCTTCGACGCGCAGCCGCCCCTGGACCTGCCCTCCCACGACGTGCGGGCCAGCGGCGAGTACCTGCACGGCCAGCTGCTGGATCCACGCAGCCGCTTCGTCGACGTGGGCCGCATGGGCATCGGCCAGGACAAGCTGGCCGTCACTCCGCTGCAGATGGCGATGGTGGCGGCCGCGGTGGCCAACGGGGGGCGCCTGATGACCCCGCACCTCACGGACCACATCGTCGACCGCGACGGCCGCACCGTGCAGCGCATCACGCCCACGCTCTACAGCCAGGCCATGAAGCCCTCCACCGCCCAGGCGGTGGCCGGCATGATGGCCCAGGTGGTCAAGGAGGGGACCGGAACCGCGGCCGCCCTCCAGGGGATCCAGGTGGCGGGCAAGACCGGGACGGCGGAGATCGTTCCCGGCCAGAACATCAACCAGGTCTGGTTCATCGCATTTGCGCCGGTGAACAACCCGCGAGTGGCCATCGCGGTGACCATCGAGCGCTCGGGCGGCCAGGGGGGCACCGTGGCCGCCCCGGTGGCCAAGCAGGTCATGGAGGCGCTGCTGCATGGCTGAGCTGCCCGAGGGGACGCTCATCGACGGCCGCTACCGGGTGGTGGGCCGGCTGGGGTCGGGCGGGATGGCCGACGTGTACTGCGCCGCCGACGAGCAGCTCGGCCGCAAGGTGGCGCTCAAGCTCCTGTACCCGCGCTTCGCCGAGGACCAGGAGTTCGTCGAGCGGTTCCGGCGCGAGGCGTCGAGCGCCGCCGGGCTCCAGCACCCCCACGTGGTCAGCGTGTTCGACCGGGGCGAGTGGAACGGGACCTACTACATCGCGATGGAGTATCTGGAGGGCCGCCCGCTCAAGACCCTGATCCAGGAGGAGGCCCTGCTGGATCCGGTCCGGGCCATCGACCTCGTCCTGCAGATCCTGGCCGCCGCCCGGTTCGCCCACCACCGCGGAATCATCCACCGCGACCTCAAGCCCCACAACGTGATCGTCGACCCCGAGGACCAGGTCAAGGTCACCGACTTCGGGATCGCGCGCGCGGGCGCGTCCGATGTGACCCAGACCGGCTCGATCATCGGCACGGCCCAGTACCTCTCGCCCGAGCAGGCG
>Ga0307477_10002529_pt1 | contig 14080 bp, 10 predicted proteins | sample atmos_gasesECM2C_FD_203316 | JGI IMG/M metagenome (GOLD analysis project Ga0307477, IMG submission 203316) | Hardwood forest soil microbial communities from Morgan-Monroe State Forest, Indiana, United States - atmos_gasesECM2C_515 | ecosystem: Environmental > Terrestrial > Soil > Temperate...
CCGTCGGGCGAAATGGATTGGGGGGTCCTCCCCAGACGAGTCCCCTCAGGCGTGATGGGGCGCGGCTGCCCGCCATCCAGACTCATAAGGTAGACCCGCGGGCCGTGACCGGGTTCGTGCCCCTCAAACAACATACGTTTGGAATCGGCACAAAACTCACCGAACGCCGGAACAACATTGCCAGTGTTGAGGGTCCGCTGCTGTCCCACACCGGCGGGCAGCAGTGCGAAGTCGGGAGGGGAGAGGTTCTGACGTAGCACAAGTGCCCACTTGCCATCCGGCGAAAGCAAGAGGACGACATTGCTGCTGATGCTGCCCCGTGTCATGACCAAGCGCATACTGTCTGACGACCAGTTGAAGTCGAACATATGGCCAGAGGTGAATCTTGTGATTTGCTTCGGTTCTCCGCCCGCGAGCGGCTGCTCCCAGATGTTCGTTGCTTTATCGCGAATCACTAAATATTGCAAACCCTTCCCGTTAGGCGACCAGCGGGGATTCCGAATCCCACCTGACACTTTGAATGCTTCTCGCCACGCCCTCCCCTTCACCCGTCTCGCGCCCTCGCTTTTCTTGAAGTCGGTGAGTTGTTTCCCGGGCGAACCCTCGAGATTCTGGATCCAGAGATTGTCGGTCTCACGGTCGCGCACGGGGTAGACAACGCCTTTGCCGTCGCCGGTGAGGCGGACTGGCCCATCGCGGAACCCCGATGCAAGCGACTCTGCGCGGGGCCGCTCAAATTCCAGGAAGCGGGGCGGCTGGCTGGAGTCGAGGAAGGATTGGGCAAACGAATTACACAAGTATTTGCAGGCTGCTCGGCCCGACAACGGTAACGATGTTGAAGAGGATTACTCCGATGCGCAAATCAAGGTTGTCGATGTGCGACTCGCGCTGGCGGGGTTGCGCTTGGCGGTCCTATTGAACGAGTCAGGCAGGTGAGCCGGTATCCCTGTGCGTTACTTGCATCGTTGGGTTCGTAAAACAAGAATCTAAAGCCTAGCGCGGTTTTAGGGACAGAATGATGAGAACGACGATATTCCAGCAGACTATGCCGACATAAAACAGGTTTGCCACCCAGAGCAGTCGCTTCACGCCCAGGGCAATTACCAAGGCAAATAACTTGCTTACCAACACACCGCCGAAGCGTCCGAACTGCAACGTCAGCCGGGCGACCAGCGGATTGGCTTCGAACGCGCCTACCCGGAATACGGCCAGTGTCGTCAGCAGATCCATAACCTGCAACGTGGCGAAGGTCCACCGGGAACGAAAGAGTTTTCGCAATACCACTTGCCATTGAGGTTGGGCTTGCTCGTGCATTAGGGAGACGAACTCATGGATCGATTAGTTTACAAATAGAGCAGACACTTGGCATGTGGAATAATAGTTTTGCCTGTTTGCTGGAGGCTCAGCGAGAAACTGCCAGGCGGATGCCCAGCAGGATTTTGAGAGCCACCGGCCTACCGTCAATCTGGGCCGGTTCAAACATCCAATGTTGCAACGCCTCCACCAGCGGGTCGACGAATTGGCTTTCCGGGCTCTGCCTCACCGACACTTGCTCGAGCTTCCCGCTGGCATCGATAATCCCCGATGCGATGATTAAGTGGTGCCCGCACCTGCGCATCAATTCGGGAGTGAACTCCGGAACCTCCTTCAGCATGGCATAAGGCGGCGTGGGCGTTCCCTGGATTCGCCCCGCGCTGCCGGCTGGGTCGCGTGTCGCTGGCTGCAGCACCGCATACTGCAGCGTCCAGGAAGGAGCAGTATCCTCGTCGTTGGCGCGCATGTCGAGGTAGACCGTGTACACCTTTTCATTCCGGAAGACGCCGAGATCCGGGAGCCCGCCGCCGCTGCTACCGGTCGAAACAATAGTCATATTGTAGGAGGTCTGATGGCCAGGCTCGGTCTTGGACAGCATGCCGCCGGTATTGCCGTTACTATACCGGCCTCCCTGAATCGTGACGCCTGGGAAACCACCCCCGCCAGGCGCGCTGGCGGCGCCGGTGCCGCTCCCCCGGCCGGTTGCGGAGCCACTTCCCAGCCCCGGGCCTGAGCTGGTGCCTCGACCGGTGCCGCCGGCACTGCTGTCCGAATTCAAGCCACTACCTTGACCGCTGCCGAAGCGCCCACCACTGCCGGTGCCCGATCCTGCCAGACCATGATTGGTTCCATCCCCCCCAGCAGCGTTCTCCGCGAGTGTGTCGCCGCTGGGAGTGTCGGTTCGGCTGCCGCTGCCCGCCGCCATGGAGGGTTGTCCACCGGTCACGGTTCCGGCCGCCGGATCGGCAATAATTGTGGCTTCCGCAGAAGAAACGGCAAACTGTGCTCGCGCTTCTCCCAGCGGGATTTTGCCGGTGACGTCAGGTGGAGGAGGAACGGCATTGAGCACGAGCAAACCTTTTTGATCTTTTCTGAGGCCGGATATTTCAGACGCGTCAACAGGGTGCGGCGCCGCCCTCTGCGGCAGCTGCGGTTTCGATTCGACGAGATCGGCAATCTTGCTATCCACTGCGGGCAGCGTAATCTTCGGCGCCGCTACGGGTACTTCCGCAGGTTGACGAAGCGCTAGCTTTCCAGACTTAACCACGATTAGCGGTTCCACTTGGTCTGTTTTGGCCGACGCGGCTGGCGGCGGTTGGACGATGTTCGGCAATGGCACATAGCGCTGTAAGCGCGGCAGATCTTCTAGCGACCGCTGTAGGATAGTTTGAATTCCAAGGATGGCCTTCGGAGGATTTGAAATCATTGGCTGCGGTCCCGGATAGGCAAAGCCACGCCGGCTTCGAGCGCGCACGCCCGAGGATATCTCGCCCGTGTTTCCCTCTCCACCGCCGGGCTCGCCGCTTCCTTCGCTTCCTCCTCCGAGCGTCGGCAGAACCAGGATGCTGGCAGAGCGGGTCAGCTCCCTTTGCGGTTTCACCACGATCGATGGTTCGAGATATCTGTAACGCCCAACCATCAGGACCGCGAGTAAGGCCAGCTGATGCGCGAGAACCGAAAGCCCGAGGCTGCGTCCTGGCCGATATCCATATCCCACCGCGTGTAGCGTCAGCGACGGCGCCGCGCGTCGGGCCGCCTTCACGAGGCGCATCGGGGGCTGAGCTTGGAGAACAGGATTCATCGCCCGCTCACCCCTTTAACATGAGCGACCCGCTGAATGGCTTTACTCATTGCAGGAGCGACGCCTTCAGAGTGCTGTATGCGGAATTGGGGTTAAGCGCCATATTGATGGTTGGCGTCCCGCCCATGCTCAGGGTGTCGGTGACAATCTGACCCAAGACATAACTGGCCGATCCGGAGCTGCCCTGTAGCTTAAAGTTCGAACCAAAACTGCTTCCGGCGGTGCAGCTGCCGATTCTGGTGCATACGGTTGCAGAACAACTAGTACCTGTTCGCGCTGCGTTACACATATGAAAATACATGGAGCCAGCCAGCAGGAACCCGCCGCCTCCGCCCCACCCCCCTCCAACATCGCTGGAGCGATCCTGAAAAAACAGAATTCCGCGGTATTGACCTGCGGGATCACCATAGGTGCCGGTGCATGGCGCGAGCAAGACGTTGCCAGCCAACGTAGTTGGAAGACCGAGGCGCGAGTCGGGAGCGGGTCCGCCGGAGCATTTAACATTCGCTGTCGTGAACGGATCAAGCCCGGACTTGCCCGAGTTCGATCCGACACAAACCAAGCCCGACTGTCCGCTGCACGTCTGACCTGATCCCGTAAGGTAGAAGACTGTCCCCTGGCTCCCATCGCCAGTTCCAGTGCCAGGTCGGACCATCGAGCCCGACTTTAATGCCAAACCGCCATTGAGGTAATAAAGGCCAGGATCGAAAATGGCCACAGGATTTATTCCGCCCGAACCGTCCAGCGTAATACCGCTTGGATAATAGCCGGCGGTATAAAGCTGGCACCCGTTGGCCGGAGTTGGAGGAGTGGTCGCGCCCGGATCCGGGCAGCCGTGTGTGTTATGACTGACGTAACACAATCCGCTTTGGATGTCAGTTGAAGTGCAGGGGTTCGGGGTACAGACCTTCGCGCCGCGACCACTCCATTCACAGGCGTTACCCGAAGCGCCGTATGTGAGGTCAGTCGGGACTGCTGGGTTACTGGGCACCGTTGCTGGAAATGCCAACTGAGCATAGGGGTCGCTAATCGGCGCAGCGGGAGAAATCCAGGTCCCAGAGCCCGCTGTGGTAAATCCGGTAGGCGCGGTGGCTGGTCCACCGTACGTGCCAAGGCTGCTGCCGTCGTAATTGGGCCCACCATGGGTGAGGTCGATGCTCGAGCTTCCGCCTATACTCACGGCCGTCGTGGCGCCCGAATTGACCTGAATGCTCTTCGTAGGGCCGCCAAGAATTTTGATGACAGGCGTGCCCGATTCACCCAAGGAACTGGTCAGCGTCGGGTGCAGAACGATAATGGGAATCGGGGCCTTAGCCAGCTCCACCCCGCAGGTGGCGAACGCACGGACAGCCGCGGTTGTACCCCCGCTGAGCAGGCCCACAAAGAACGTCTGAACATTATCCGCAACATCCACCCGGATAAACGCAGTGGAAGCAATGCTGGCCGGCGGTTTAGTTACTCCGTTCACCGTAGCGGGAAAGCTGACACTGACCAGGTTGCCGGGCGTAGTGTTGGCACTGTCATAGCCGTTCTTGGCCGCGTACTGGCACACGCTGTCGGTAGAACTGGTGGTGCAACTGTAATTTGTACCCAACGTGAAACCCTGATGGCCCGTAGCGCCGCCTTGCGCATCCACTAGCAGATCCATGGCACCGGCGGTGCAGGCGGCATCGGCTGCGGTTTGCGCGGCTTGCCGGTGAAACCACATGTTCGAAAGATCAAAGGCCAGACAAAGGCCGCCCAAAAGAAAAATTCCCAGGACGAGCACAAAAAATACAGTGGTCTGGCCGGCTTCGCTAGCCCGGCGGCTTTTTCGATTGAAATTCCCGGCATGCTTGGCCATCGCGGGCACCTCCTCCTCGTGAAAATGTCCTTCTCAATTGATGATCCGTCCCTCGGCTGCCGCGTTCACTGTAACGGTAGGCCAGCCGAGATTAAAAAATGGGCGATAGGGATACGCGACCACAATCTGGACCCGGTTAGGAGATTGGTTCGCCGGTGGATTCCCCGTATCGGGATAGGTCACAGTGATGGTCAAGCCGGTCATGTCGTGGAGCGAGTACTGCGCATAGGTCTTGACCACGCCGTAACCGCTGCCATATCCGGGTAAGGTTCCCGGAGGCGCGGCGGGTCCATCAATATCGGCACACGGGCAAGTCGGTCCACTGGAAGTGGAGTTCTTGGTTCCGTGGACGATGGCGTAACGCAAACCCTCTTTCGCTGCATCGGCAAGCACGTTGTAGGTATGCATAAGCGTGAGGAGCTCGAGCATCGACAAGATCAAGATCATCAGAAAAACGATGACCAAAGCAAACTCCACCTGAGCCTGGCCGCAGGTTCCACGGCGCCGGTGTGGCAAGAATCGGGGACGTTGATAGGTCAACATACTCATAGGCTCAGTTCATCGCTCGCATTTGGGTGTGACGATAGAACGTGCAACTCACGCTTCCTCCCGTGGTGGTACAGGCTGGGCTCGCCAAAACGAGGATGTTGAAGGGCATCAGCGGAATGGGCGGCGTGAATTGATAGGCCACGTCCACACGGTTCAAAAGGAAGGCAGGCGCCGTGCTTCCGCTATTCAGTTCCGGATCTACATCCGCGGCCGGAAAACTGCCAACGGAACCGAAGGCTGAGCATTGCGACTTCTGGTTCACGGTGCCGGCGTTGAGCACGCCTACCGAGGGCGAACAGACCTGGACTCCGGCGTTGGTTGATGGCGAATAGACAGCTCCGGTCAAATCCTGATAGGCGAGATAACTGACGGTTGTGGTGGTCGCCGTCGGACCTGCCTTGGGCAATGCGATGGCCGCCGGAGTTGCGCTTCCCATGATCGAATACAGTCCGCTGCTGCGAGCGGATGAGGTTATGTTTAGCGCCATCAAGAAGAAGTAACCGAAGTTAATCGCGTTTAGGACAATAGCTAGTAACAACGGCAGCAGCAGTATGGTCTCGATCAACGCCTGCCCCGAACTCTCGCGCACGAGCTTTGGCACTCTCATCGCGACCACCTCAAGCAATATGCATGACAACACCCAGCCGCCTGGATTCCGGTTGCATTTCTTTTCTTTCTTCATCGGCCGGCAGTTTGTTCGAGTCGTCGATGGCTTCAGCTTCGGTCATCTTCAACTGGTTCAGCAACCGATGCAGATAGCAGCGGCTGATGCCCAATTCCTGGGCGGCCTTCGACTTGTTGCCTCCGTGCATTCGCAAGGCTGAGCGCACCAGCTCTCTCTTGAAGCTGTGGACCGAATCATGGAAAGAACCGGTCGGCATATCGTGCGAGGCCGTCAGCCCTCTCAACTCCTCCGGCAAGTCGCCGACACCCAGGTATTCGTCGCCGTTGGCGAGCACAACGCTCCGTTCAATCACGTTCTGCAACTCGCGTACATTTCCCGGCCATGAATGCCGGGAAAGCGCGCTTAGGAAACCAGGTGTAAACGTACGCGCTGCCTTGTTATGTGTTTTGGCGAACGTACGCAGGAAATGTTCCGCCAGCAGGGGGATATCCTCATTGCGCTCGCGCAGGGCAGGCATCGGAATCTTGACCACCGAGATCCGGAAATACAGGTCCTCCCGGAACGTGCCTTCTTCCACCATCTTTTCCAGGTTTCGGTTCGTTGCGCAGATGATACGAACATCGATGGGCCGGGAAACATTCGAACCCAGCCGCTCCACCGTGCGCTCCTGTAACACCCGCAGCAACTTGGCTTGCAAGGGAAGCGCCAAATCACCGATTTCATCGATGAAGATCGTTCCACCGTTGGCTTCCTCGAATCGTCCCCGGCGGGTTTGTGCCGCGCCGGTGAAGGCCCCCCGTTCATGGCCGAACAGTTCGTCTTCGATCAGGGAATCCGGGAAAGAGCAAACGGAGAAGGCCACGAACGGCTTTGCGGATCTTGGGCTCAGGCGATGAATCGCCTGTGCAACCACACCCTTTCCTGTCCCACTCTCGCCGGTAATCAGAACAGTCGTGAAGACTTCCGCGACTTTTCGCGCCACTTCGTCGACCCGCTCCATGACTCTGCTGTTCCCCAATAACCCATCGATTCGAGTGGTTCGCAGCAGTCTCTGGGCCTCGGCAAGTTCGCGCACTAGCGCCACACGGCGGCAAGCCCGATCCAGAGTAAATTTCAGTTGCTGGATATCAAGGGGCTGCTCGAGCACGTCGAATGCTCCTTGCCGAAAGGCTTCGCGCGCCCTTTGCCCACGCCGGTCCCAGCTGTACGCGATCACTGGGATCGCAACGGTTTGGTCAGAGGTCGCCTGCAGGAATTGGTGAGAATCTTGCCTTGAGGCCTGGTCAGGCGGATTGTCGAAATTCACCAGAATTGCATCGGGAATCTCTGTATCCACTCTCGCAATAGCTTGTTTCAAAGAAGATGCTTGGTGGAGAAGATAGTCACCCCCTAAAACCTGCTTTAATACCTGGCCGAATGCTTCATCGGAATCGACTAGCAGTATGTTCCTGAGTGCAGAGCCTAAGTTTGACAACTGAATTTTGCTCCCTGTGGCTGCAATTTATAGGTGCGAGAGACAGCGGCGGACACTTCCAACCATCCCACAAAGCTGTCTGACAACCGATGACAGCGCACTATTTCGGAGGAGTTGACTACCGCGTCCAACTCGGCAGATTCAGGAAAGACTTCGTGCCGAGAAGAGCACTATGTCTGCGGGGGAAGCCATTGCCGAGTCTAAACAGAACCAGTCGAACGCTGTATAGGGAATACAGCGGGTTGCCGTCATTAAGGACAGTGTCGCCTCATAGCCGCATCCTGTAAATGGCACGGTAGTAACCACAGCCCAGCCCGCAAGTGCCATCTCCTCGCACGAAAGTGGCGCTGGACCCACCAGAGGGTCCAGAGTATACAATCGGACACATTATCCTGCTCCACTGTTGCTTGCGGTCAACTCCTGTGACGGCGGTGACAGCTAGCAATAACAAGCCTTTCGCGCTCGCAGTCTGCAATTTCCTCTTAGTCTAGCCGGACAAGGTGGCAATTGGCCCGGGGAAATCGCGCTTCCTGCCACCGCTCATTTGCGATCCATCGCGAGCACCGGTGGTAACTCAATTGCTTGGATACAGCGGGGATTGTGTCTGTGACCACGAGAGACCGGGTCGGCCAGGCTTGCACGCAAGCGATGGGCGCGGTTAAAGAACCGCCTGTCTGGGAGCCCGCTTGTATGGGGAAATCGAAGGACAAACTGTTTGGCGCGTCGGCTGGCTGGCGCGAGCGCTTGTTCCCGGCCGTTTCTTTTCACGTTGTGCTCACTTTGATCCTGCTGGCCCTGGTATTCGCTTTGTCCCGCAGGGGCATCAGCGATCCCGACATCTGGTGGCACCTTCACAATGCAGATTACCTGGTCCGGCAACACAACCTTCCTCGCGCTGACATGTACTCCTTCACAGTTCCGGGTCATGCCTGGATCAACCACGAATGGCTAGCGGAGCTGCCTTACTACTTCGCCTGGTGCGCCCTGGGACTTGGTGGGATTAACGCGGTTATGTTTGCGGTTCTCGCCTTGATTTTCCTGGGACTTCTGTATCTCTGCTACCGGGAGACCGGCCACTACAAAGCTTCAATCGTGGCGGGGTGGTTCGCGGTTTTTCTCGGCTCGGTTTCGTTTGGCCCACGCACAATTCTCTTTGGTTATGCCTATCTCGTACTCCTGCTGATAGTCTTGCAGCGCTTCCGCCAGACTGGCCGCGCGCCTCTCTGGTTGATTCCGCCTCTTTTCTGCCTGTGGGTGAACACTCACGGATCCTGGTTCATCGGGTTGGTGGTCTTTTCGACCATGCTCGGCGCAGGGCTGTTCAAAGGAGAATGGGGATTCATTGCAACTGAGCCCTGGACACGGTCGCAGCGCAATCATTTGCTCATGAGCTGGAGCGCTAGTCTAGGCGCCCTGTTCGTGAATCCGTTCGGCGCTCGCCTGGTGTTCTATCCTTTCGATCTCGCCTTTCGGCAGAAGCTCAATATCGAGCATGTTGCGGAATGGGTCTCGGTTAACTTCCACGACCTGCGCGGCAAGCTTGTCATCATTCTGCTGATTGTCCTGCTGGTAAGCGCACTACTGCGCGCACGTCGATGGGCTCTGGCCGAACTGGGGCTGGTGCTGTTTGCTCTCTATAGCGGGTTGACTTACATACGTTTTCTGTTCCTGCTGGCCGTAGTGATTGCGCCTGTCCTGGCAAAGACTTTTGAGTTTGTGCCCCGTTACCGTCGGGAGAAGGATACTCCCGTAATTAACGCTCTCATCATGGTTTTGATGATCGCAGGAGTCGCGCGCTATTGGCCTCGAGAAGCCCAACTGCAGGCTCTGGTCGCCGATCAATACCCAGCTCAGGCCGTTTCGTACCTGCAGGCTCATCCTCCGTCTGGGTCAGTTTTGAATTTTTACCTGTGGGGCGGATACCTCAACTGGCGTGATCCCAGCCTGAAGGTCTTTCTTGACAGCCGGGTGGATATCTTCGAATACTCCGGTGTCCTGCAGGACTATCTCGATGTGCTGGCGCTCAAGGATCCAGAGCTTCTTCTGGACAAGTACAAGATTCGTTACGTTCTGTTTCCGCCGGGCGAGCCGCTTACCTACGCGCTCCAGCACGATCCGAAATGGAAAGTGCTTTACAGCGACAAAATCAGCGTCCTGCTGGAGAGGAACAGTGAAGATTCGGCCGTCTCGGCCGCAAGCGCCAACAGCGATCCGCCGACCGCGGCCGGACTGCCGCTGGCCGCGGCCATGGCACGATGAGTTGGGCCTGGTTCCCGGCGAGAAGGACTGGGGCGAAAAGCGCGAAATGAGTATGGCGGTTCACCGTAGATACGACATCATTGCCATCGTCCTAATCGTGATTTGCGTGGCGCTCTATGCTTCCACCCGCTCCGAATTCCGCTTGCGTTCGGCGATGCCAGCGGAATTTTTCGACGTCTCCCGCGTGCCGGCGGAAAACCGCGCTGCGGCGGAGAAAATCGCCAACGCATATTGGAAGTGCGCCGTCACGCAAATTCAGTGGCGGTATGGCTATGCCCATCGGCTCCCCGACGAACCGCCAGCGGAGTTTTCGGTCACCACTGCCGAGGGCGCCGCCAATGATTCCGCCATGCGTGCCCGATATTGGCACAAGCTGCGTGAAGTCTGGGGCGTTTCGGCCGTGTGGCACGAGCAATACGAATGGAACCCGATCTCACTGAAGGAATCGCTGCAGTCCGCGGGGCAATGGCTGGAGGGCCACATGCGGAGAATCGTCGGGTATTCCTAGCCGCTCGGGGCGGCGGCGTTCCGTCTCGGTTCGGGTGCACGGTAAGGATTCGGGGTCGAGGCTTATTCGTGTTCGCACATATAGGAGCTGAAGCGTTGCTGGTCTCGCTGGCGCTGCTGCTGGCGCTCTTGCGTCCGCAGTTCGGCGCGACCTGGTTCGAGCAAGCGGAGCGGGCGCTGACGGCGTTGGCTCGAAGACCCACTCTAAGCATTTTGATTTGCGGGGCCTCGGCCTTGGCAGTGCGACTTGGGTTGTTACCTTGGCTGCCAATTCCTCATCCCTTTATCAACGACGAGTTCAGCTTCCTGTTGGCCGGCGATACCTTTGCCCACGGACGCCTCGCCAATCCCACTCACCCCATGTGGGTGCATTTGGAAACATTCCACATTCTCTTTCATCCGACCTATGCGTCGATGTATCCGCCGCTTCAGGGACTCGCCCTCGCCTTCGGCCAGGTCGTTTTTGGACATCCCTTCTGGGGTGTGTGGCTCAGCGCCGGCCTAATGTGCGCGGCGCTCTGCTGGATGCTGCAAGCCTGGTTTCCGCCCTCCTGGGCGCTGCTCGGCGGCATGCTGCCGGTGATGCGCTTTGGTGTGTTTAGTTATTGGGATAACAGCTATTGGGGTGGCGCTATGGCGGCGACCGGCGGAGCGCTCGTGTTGGGCGCCCTTCCCCGCATTATGCGGCAGCAGCGCGTGCGCGATGCGATTGTGATGGCGATCGGAATGACGATGCTGGCCAACACCCGGCCCTACGAAGGCCTGGTGCTAAGCTTGGCAGCCGCCGGCAGTCTGATTTTTTGGATCGCGAAGAAGAGGCCAACCGTATGGCTGCGCCGCATTGCGCTCCCGATGTTGATGGCGCTCACGGTCGCTGGCACCGCAACCAGCTACTACTACTGGAAAGTCACCGGCAGTCCCCTGCACATGCCGCAGCAAGTGAACCGAGAGACCTACGCCGTATCGCCCTATTTCTATTGGCAAGCTGCGTATCCTGAACCCGCGTATCACCACAAGGTGATCCGCGACTTCTATAACGGGCTCGAACTCAGAGAATTCGAGCGGGCGAGGACAGTGTCAGGCGTCCTGCGACAAATATGTACCAAGGCCGCTCTGATCTGGGTTTTTTACCTCGCTCCAGTGCTCACGTTTCCTCTGTTCCTGTTGCCTCGGGTCTTGCGGGACCACCGGATCCGCTTTCTGTTAATCGCCGGGGCGGCGGGACTGGTCGGTTCCGCCCTCGTTATCTTCTTCAACATCCACTACGTCGCTCCGATCGTTCCAGTGATCCTGGCGGTGGCTGTGCAAGGAATGCGGCACTTACGCACTTGGCGATGGGAAGGCAGGCCGGCGGGCTTGTTTATGGTGCGGGCGATCATTGTGATGTGCGTACTGATGATCCCGTTGCAGGTCCATATCCTGGCGGCCCCCCCCCAACCGGGCACCTGGGCGGCCATTGGCCCGGGGCGCGCAGCGATGGTAGCGCAACTAGGATCTCTTCCGGGAGCGCAGCTGGTCCTGGTGCGCTATCAGCGAAATCACGATCCTTTGCTGGACTGGGTCTACAACGAAGCTGACATCGATCGCGCGAAAGTAGTTTGGGCACGCGACATGGGACCCGAGCAGAACGAAGAGCTGCTCCGCTACTACAACGATCGGCGCGTTTGGCTGTTGGAGGCCGACGTGATAGCTCCTAAGCTCGAGCCGTATCCACGCAGCCGGGATGAACAGTCTTTGGCCGCTGCGGAAGAAATGCACGGGTATTCCCACCAATGACGCCTGCTACAACACTTGCGGAGGAAGGCAAAGCGTGGCGCCTGCGGAAATTTTGGCCCCACGATCTGGTCCTCGGGCTTTTCCCGCTGCTGGTTGGATTTGAAGTGCTGCTTTGGACGGTCTATCTGCCCCTGGGGACGCGGGGTATTGCCGATTTTCGCCAGTTTTACACGGGCGGATATATGCTGCGCACAGGTCAAGCGAGACATCTTTACGAGGACGACAAAGCGGTACGTCTCGAGGAAGCACTGGTTCCGGTCGGCGCCCACTTCATGCTCTCCGTCACCCATCCTGCTTTCGAGGAACTGATGTTCGTTCCTCTATCCCTGGTTACTTATAGGGTGGCGTACTGGGTATTCATGGTCTTCAATGTCGCGCTCTTGATCCTCTGCATGGAGTTGCTCAGGCCCCGGCTCAGCGCCTTGTCCGATCGCTGGAAGTGGGTCCCCTCGCTGTTGTTTGCCGCTTTTTATCCTATCTCGCGCACCCTGACGCAGGGGCAGGATTCGATCATTATGCTAGCGATTCTTGTAGGCACGCTCGTAGCGCTTGATCAGGGAAAAGAGCTGACTGCCGGGCTGCTCGTCGGCATAGGCGTATTTAAGTTTCAAATTGCGATTCCGATTGCATTGCTGTTCGTGCTGTGGCGGCGATGGCGATTCTCGGTTGGGTTCGGCATCTCTTCATCCATCGCCTCCGCTGTGTCGTTGTGGATTGTCGGTCTCGATGGAGCGAGGGAATACATGGGCATTCTGTTTTCCATGAGCGCCCGCCTGAGTTCGAGGGCCGATATTTTCCGTGACCCAATGACTCCTAACGAAATGCTGAATCTACGAGGGGTGATCTCTGCAATCTTTGCCGGGAACCTGTCACCGCTCTGGCTTCAGTGCGTAATCTTCGCTACCTCCGTGGTCATACTGCTGCTTGCCGCCAGGCAGCAACCGTCATTACCGTTAGCAATCACAGCCAGCTCGCTCATCAGTTATCATTTCATTGCCCATGATGCGACCGTGTTGATCCTACCCGTGGCAATAGCGCTGTGTAGGCGGACTGTTTGGGTCGCGGCGGCAGCCGTTCCAGTTCTGATCGCCCCGATTTTCGCGATAGTTCCAGCTTATGGATATTTAGCCGCGATTCCAATCCTGGTGTTTTTTCTGGCCACGCTTGGGCAAATGCCAGAAGCTAGGGAATTCACTGTGGGAGGCCGTCAAAACTCTATGTTGCGAGCTCATCGGTGCATGTGACCATCCCTAAACCGTTCTTATCGATGACTTCGTCTTGCCCGAATCATGCTCAAGGCGTGTTTCTCCCCGAGCAGGAGCGCTGCGACCGCTTTATTGTACTTTCCCTGTTTCTTTTGTCATTCCTTTACCTCTGCCTGCTCCGGCGCTTCACTTCGATGGAGCCCGATGAGGGGATCATTTTGCAGGGAGCACAGCGCATCCTAGCGGGGCAGGTCCTCTACCGGGACTTCTTTTCCTTTTACACGCCAGGTTCGTATTATGCGCTGGCATTGCTGTTTAAGATTTTCGGCAGTTCACTCCTGGTTGCGCGGACTGTGCTCGCACTGACCGGAGCGATTTTTTCCTTGATTACCTATCTCCTGGCGCGTCGGGTATGCTCACGCGCTATCGCTGTAACGGTCGCCGCGCTGGCAACTCTCACGACCCTACCTTATCGCTTCCTCGTGCTGCACAACTGGGACAGCACGCTGTGGGCATGCCTGGCTCTGTATTGTGCAGTTCGGTTGTTGGAGAGGCCGGGCCGCAACTGGGCATTCGCGCTGGGTTCGTTCGCGTCTCTCACCGTGTTATTTGAGCAGTCCAAGGGCTTGGGCTTGTACCTCGGCTTGAGCCTGGGGTTTCTGGTGGTCGTTCTCCTGCAAGGCCGCGTATCCTTATTGAGCCGCGCACAAGTATTGACGGTGATATT
>Ga0307477_10002531_pt1 | contig 14068 bp, 15 predicted proteins | sample atmos_gasesECM2C_FD_203316 | JGI IMG/M metagenome (GOLD analysis project Ga0307477, IMG submission 203316) | Hardwood forest soil microbial communities from Morgan-Monroe State Forest, Indiana, United States - atmos_gasesECM2C_515 | ecosystem: Environmental > Terrestrial > Soil > Temperate...
ATGGAGTCGAGAAAGAGCGGGAGGCCAAAGGTGACGGCGATCGCACGGCCGGCGACATTGAGACCTAGCGCGGAGAGGATGAGGACGACACTTACTGAGTCGAGCCTGAAGTTCAGCGGGCCGGTCCAGCCCGCCGCCTGGAGCGACGCCAGCGTTCGCCGGATCGGCGCTCGCGTCAGGAGGAACACGGCGACGAGGGCAACAAGAACCAGGAGCGCGATCAGGAGTTGGTGTTCCGCGAGCTGGATCAGGGCAAGGATGGGACGGCCAAACCCCGCACCCAACCCCACGAAGGCCGCGATGTACACCGCATTGGCCGGGACCAGCCCTGCGACGAATGTCCTGAGCGGTACGCGGCTCACTCCCGCCACCTGGGTCGTGTAAATCCGTAATCCGGGGATGAGTCGAGCCGTAAAGACGGCGCGCCAGCCACCTCGTTGCAGCAGGCCGGCGGCTCGCTCCAACGGTCCGCGGGCATGGAGCGGCTCGGCGATGCGCATCAGCCGGTTCCAGCCGAGGAGTGCCGCAGCCTCACGCCCGATGAGGGCGCCAACGGTGATGCTGACCGCAACGGACGCAACCAGCAGGGCTGGATTGACGCGGCCGGCCGCCACCGCAATCCCCCCGATGGCGAGCACGAGGTCCCCCGGCGCAAAGGGCAGCGGCACCCCGGTCTCCTCGATGAACATCAGGGTGCAGATGGCGACGATCAACGTGGTGCCATTGAGCGCCTGCACCCAGGTGACCGGGTTCACCGGCCTATTCTCCAGCGGTCCGCAAGGTCGGCGCTACAGATGTCTTCGCGTATAGTCGCCGGATGGCAGCCAAGGCGGTCCAGATGCGGCAGGTGTCGCTGACGACCATGGGGCGCAAGACTGGACAACCTCGCACCGTGGACCTGGGTGCGATCCCAGAAGGCGACGGCTGGATCGTCATTGGGTCATACGCCGGCGCCGATGTCGATCCAAGCTGGTGGCTGAACATGGTGGCCAACCCCGACGTGACCCTTCAGGTCGATGGCCAGGTGATCAAAGCCCGCATGCAGCAAGTCACGGACCCGCAGGATCGGAAGCGGATCTGGAACAACGTGATCGCCAGCAACAAAGGCTATGCGGCTTACCAGAAGAGGACCTCTCGCGTGATCCCGCTGGGCTGGCTCCGTCCCGTCTGAGATTTCCTGACTCCCTGCTAAGGTCAGGTCGATGAGCAAGTTGATTCGGGCTGGCAGCGCCGTTCACGGGTTCCTCTATCGGCGAGGCCTTGCCCGAGAGATGGGCCAGACACAGACGGTTCTGTTGACCACCGTCGGCCGGAAGAGCGGACGGCACTACACCGTGCCGCTGGGCGCGGTTCCCGAGGGCGACGGCTGGGTCGTCATCGCGTCGAACGGCGGCGCTCATGTCCATCCCAACTGGTGGCTCAATATGGTGAAGAACCCCGAGGTCACGCTCCAGGTGAACGACAAGATCATCAAGGCGCGGATGCAGGAGATCACTAATCCGGCTGATCGGGAGCGGATATGGAACAACGTGGTCGCCAGTGGGAAGGGCTACGCGAACTACCCCAAGAAAACGTCGCGCGTGATCCCCCTCGGCTTGCTCCGCCCAGTCTGAACGTTCGTGCCTGACGGCCCGCGATTTGCCTCGACCTAACTATGTCCCCGCGTCGGCCGCGAACCGAAACACTGTGCCAACCGACGGCTGGACAAAAGCCTCAGGTAGGGTGCGCGCGAGCTCGTGCGTGGCGCGCCAGCCGGTGCAGTGTGCCGGCACGAGCCGGCCGACACCCAATCCGGCAACGGCCTCGATGGTCCGCGAAATGATCGGCTCGAACAGACCTCCCGTGAGATGAAAGCCGCCAAGGAAGCCGGCGATCTGCTGGACGCCCGTGAGACGCTGTGCATTCTTAAGGACGTTGACGGCACCGGAGTGCGAGCAACTGGAGACAACCACCAGCCCTTTGTCGCGGACATGGATGATTACGTTCTGGTCATCCCAAGTCCATGGATCGGGCTCCCAGCCGCCATCGGCGGTGCGCGCTTTCTGCCAGGGAAAACCCTTCTCAAACTCAGTTACTCGCTCGACCTGGCCCGAGACGAGGACCGTGTCATCAATCAGAAGGCTGGGACCGCGCTCGTCGGTGACATGCACGCCTTCGCGCTCGAGGTCATTGCGAATGGGCGGCGGCATATGGATCTCGAGGCCGGTGGGGAAGACAATTTTGCGGTCACGCCACGCGTCCGGGTGGATGATGAGCGGCAACCGCAGCCTGCCATAGCGTTGAAAGAGCCCTTCAAGCCCCCCATGATGGTCCACGTGACCATGAGAGATGATGATTGCGCGCAAGTTGGTCACGTCAATCTGCAAGACATCCAGGTTGTGGCGCAGCCCCTTCGCCGAGAGCCCGCCATCGAGCAGGAGGGCCGTTCGTGAACCGTGTAGCTCGAGGGTCAGGAAAGCGGAGAAACCGTGTTCGGCCAGGAGGTTCTCTCGATCGGACCAGTCGTAGGCGAGCTTGTAACGCTGCACACCCTCGGTGCTGGCCATGAGAATGTCGACGAAGGTGTCCATGACGATCGTCACTTCGACGGCATCGACCGGCTTCAGTTCTACAGTTCGCGAATCCAAGTCCGATCCCTCCCAGATGAGCCCACGACCGACCGAGTTTAGCGCGGCTGGCTCAAATGTTCGATTAGTGTCCGCCACGGGCTAGTTACCGAACACTATTGCCCAGCCATCGATAATCGCTCGGATGGTCTTTTGGGTTGCCGTCGCCGGACTCCTGGTGTACCAGGAGCGGACGTGGCGCTTGATCCCTGGCCTCTTCTGACCCGACTTCCTATCGGGCCATTCGAGATCCGCCACGGGCTTCTTCTTAGTTTGGCGGCCCGTCGCTTAGTTCTTCTTGGGGTCCTCGGGCGAACCCTTAAAGTCGAGCAGGATTACCGTTTCGTTGCCGACCGTCCAAGCATCGTGTCCAGGCGGGATAACAAAGCCATCGCCCGCGTTTATCTCCCCCTCTGAGCCATCCCGGCCGACGATATGCAACCGCCCCTGGACGACGTAGCCGACGTGCTGAGCCTCACAGCGATCGGTCTTCGCGAGCGGCTTGACGTCCTGAGACCACTTCCAACCAGGCTCATGATGCGTGCGGACTATGGTCACACCGTCGACGTTCACGATCTCCAGCTTTCCCCTGCCGAATGGACGCGTTTCATCGGGAGAGTCAAGTCTCTTCTTGTGAACCGCTGCCTTCTTCTCGGTAGCGCTTACGTCTGCCATCGTGACCTCCTTGCTAATCCAGTCGTCGGCCTTCGTCTCCCGGGCGATCACCAGTATGCGCGTCACGGGTCTGGCCCTCGCTGCGTCGATAGCTGTCACGGTCACGTTCCGAAGTCGCGGAGCGGGTCGGGAATCCGGCCGCCGAGTCGAAGCAGAACGGCTCCGGCCAGCACCGCGGCAAGCGCGCCACCCCACCAGATGGCGTCTGGCGAGGTCTGCAGAAGAAAGCCACCAATCGCCGGGCCGAGGGCCAGGGAGATGGCGAAGGTCAGACTGTAGAGAGACAGGTAGCGGCCGAGCAGATGGGCTGGAGCCATGTCCGCAACCAATGGCCCGAGAACGTTGGTGTGTACGCATTCGCCGATGGCGAAGACGATCGCAACGCCGGCGAGGAGACCCGTCGCACCGAACTCTGAGTGGATGACCGTCGCTGGCAGCACCGCGAGCAGGCTGACGGCAAAAAGCGCGCTTGCCGCCGCGAAAGCGTGGGTGCGTCGCATCCGCGCCACGACGCGCACCGCTGGGATCTGTGCGATGACGACGAACGTCGTGTTGACGAGAAGGAGGACCCCGATCGCGGCGGGGCCCAGCGGTGTGTGGCTCTTTGCAAATGGCGGCAGGATGTTGGAGAAGAACGTGTGGCCGACGACGACGAGGACGATATTGGCGGCGATCATAGTGAGGAACGGCCGATCTCGAGCGACGGCGCGAAAACCGGTTCCGTTGGCGTTACTCGCAGTGACGGTTTCGGCTCGCGGGCTCGGTACGGCAGCGAGCACGACCAGCGCGAATGCGGCGTAGGTGACGGCGTCGAAAAAATAGAGCGCTTGGAACGAGCTGAGCCGCTGTGCGAATGCGACGATGAAGCCGGCTACGGTCGCGCCGGAGCCGATACCGAAGTTGCCCGCGACGCGGTTGAGCGCGAAGGCGGCCGTTCGCTGCTCGCGCTTGATCAGCCTGATGGTCAATGTCCGGTTGGCCGTCAATGCCGCGCCGATTCCAGCTCCGCTGACGATCGCGCAGGCAAAGGCCTGCCAGGGACGGTCTACGTAGGCGAAGCCGGCGTAGCCGAGGGCGCTCGTCAGGCTTCCTGCAACCACGATCGCTTTGGCGGAGTACCGGTCGAGCAGCGCTCCCGTCGGCGGGGCGGCGATTGCGGCCGTGCCCTGCGTCGCCGCGAGAACCAGTCCGGCTATCGACGTTGAAAAGCCACGTATCTGGTGCAGATAGATGATCTCGAAGGGAAGAATGAGTCCGTAACCGAAGTAGTTGAGGGCGTTTCCCGCTTGAAGGATGAGCACGGGGCGAGGGAGCCCGGTGCGCCAACCCGCGATGAGGTGTGCGACGCGCCGGTTCATCCGGCAACTACTGTCCCGACAACGTCGGGCGCCCGGAAACTGGCTCGCTCATCGCGTCGCCTCGACGACGGCCCAGGCCTCAATCTCGACCCGGGCACCGAGCGGGAGTGCGGACGTCGCGAAGGCGGTCCGTGCTGGGAGCGAAGAGCCGAAGAACTCAGCGTAGGGACGATTGAGAGCCGACCAGTCTGCGATGTCAGTCAGGTACACATTGACTTTGATGACCTGCTGCCTTGTAACACCGGCATCGGCGAGGATGTTGCTGAGGTTGCGGAGCGTCTGCGCGAGCTCGGGTCCGAAGCCGCCGTCGACCATCTTCCCGTCGTCGCCGAGGCCGATCTGACCGGATATGGCGATCGTCTGTCCAATCCGACGCCATGGGCTGAAAGGTCCGACCGTCTTAGCCATGAAACATTCCTCCTCTATGTCGTTTCTGCCCCAGACGCTAGGGGTCTAGCTGCCAGATCGTCTTGAACGATCCTGCAACCGCGCACTGGTGGCATCAGCGAAGCAGTGCGAGCGCGGTCGCAGCGACGAGCCCCACAGCGAGCGCGGCGTTGACGAAGCGGGCTCGCCGTGGATCGCGAAGCAACGGTGCAATGGATGTGCCTGCGAACAGCCACGTTGCGGAGATCACGATGATCGTCACCGTCAGCACCGCGATCTTGGCGGCAGCGTCAGTTGCCGGGGAACCGGCGAGGTGGGCACTGGCGAAGACCGCGGCGATCGCGACCCAGGCCTTCGGGTTGGCAATGCCGAGAAGTGCTCCGCCGGCGAACACGGGCGCGTCCGTGGCCTCGGTCTGCTCCGAGAGCGGGGGCGCGGTCGCGATGTGATACGCGAGCCAAAGGATGTACGCCGCCGATATCCCGATCAGGACGGAGCCGATCGCAGGCATCGCCATGAGCGCGGCCGTGATCCCTGTGGCGACCGCGACGAGGACGATCGTCGTGCCGACGATGATCCCGGCCAGATACGGAAGAGAACGACGCACACCGTAGACCGAGCCCGCGGCGATGAGGCTGATCGTCGCCGGGCCCGGGCTGCCCATGATCGCCAGCGAGATGAGCAGGAGCGGTCCGACCGATCCCCACCGGATCAATGTGAGATGGAGCGCCTCATCTCGCTATTAGTGCGCTATACCCTTGACCCATGCCGCAAACGCTAGGAGGCATCGGAGTCGGCGGTCTAGAACGATCCGGCGGCCGACGGGCGGACTCGATCAGGTTCGGACCGAAGGCGTACGGCGTCGAGCGCGCCGAGGTCTACTTCTCCACGTGCGCATTCGAACCGCACCGGCACGACACCTATGCCATCGGCATCACGACAGCCGGCGTGCAGATCTTTGGCTACCGCGGCTCGCGCCGTACCTGCCTGCCCGGTCAGCTACATGTTCTGCATCCCGACGAGACGCACGACGGCGCCGCGGGAACTGACGACGGGTTCGGCTATCGAATCCTTTACATCGCGCCCGAGCTCATCCGGGGCGCTCTCGCTGGTCGGGCGCTACCGTTTGTCGCCGATCCCGTCCAGGAGCCGACTCCGGCAGTTCGGCCAATCGCTTCCCTACTTGCCGACATCGACGACCCAATCAGCGAGCTCAGCTGCACCGAGATTGCCGTCGCGGTCGCCGACTACCTGGTATCGCTCAGCGGCCGCCCTAACCGCCGCCGAACCACGATCGACCTCAGGGCAGTCGGGCTCGTGCGCGACTATCTCGCCGCTCACGCGCGCGAGCAGACGCCGGCCTCGATCCTCGAAGAGATCGCAGGCATCGACCGCTTCACCATCGCTCGCCACTTCCGCTGGGCGTTCGGGACGAGCCCCGACCGGTACCGGACGCTGCGCCGCCTGGCGCTGGCGCAGGCCGCGATCGCAAGCGGGCAGTCGCTCGCGCGAATCGCTGCCGAGGTCGGCTTCGCTGACCAGAGCCACATGACACGCCAGTTCAAGCGGACATACGGCCTGACACCGGCCCGCTGGATGACCCTCACAGCCGCGTCATAGCTAGCGCCTCGCCCGAGCCAGCCGATAGACGCGTTCGGCATTGGGCCCGAGGACAGCATCGGCGTCCAGTGGGTGCCTGACGACGCCCCGCTGCGCGGTGCGCAGTAGCTCGACGACCTGGGAGTACGACGCGGCGAGCAAACACACCGGCCAATCAGAGCCGAAGAGGCAGCGCCCCCAACCAAACCGTTCGACGACGTAGGTGATCACAGGGACCAGTTGTTCCTTCGTCCAGTTGGTCCAGTCCGCCTCGGTGACCAGGCCCGACAGCTTGCAAGAGACGTTCCGCAATTCCGCCATCTTCGCGATGCCCTGCTTCCAGGCATCGAGATCCCCGCTGCGGACCGGCGGCTTGGCCATGTGGTCGATCACGAAGCGCATTCGCGGAAACCGACTGGCGGTTTCATAGGCCGCCGGCAGCTCGCGGGTTCGCACCAGGAAGTCGTAGGCGAGATCGGCCTCGCTGACGGCAGCGATGCCACGCTGAACGTCGCGTCGTAGCAGCCAGTTCGGGTCTTCCTCATCGTGCACCTGGTGCCGAATGCCGACCAGCTTGGAGCCGTTCGGCCCCGACCGCAGCTCGCCCAATGTCGCCGCGACACCCGGATCGGTAAGGTCGACCCAGCCAACCACGCCGGCCACGAAATCGTTCGCAGCGGCCAGCGCAAGCAACTCCTGCGTCTCCTGTAGATCCATGCGCGCCTGCACGACCACGGTCCGATCCACGTGATTCTCTTTGAGCAGCGGAGCCAGGTCCCGTGGCCCGAACGGGCGACGAATTGCCGCCAGCTTGCCGGTCATCCACGGATAGCGGTCGAGCGGCGCGGACCAGAAATGCTGATGCGCGTCGACGATCATCGAGCCGCGAGGCGCGAACCCGCTACGGGCGCGGCTTCATCGAGCAGGCTGGCGGACTTCAGATCGGCCCAGAGGCCCTCGGGAATTTCCAGCTCGAAGAGTCGAACGTTCTCCTCGAGGTGCTCCCGCGAGCGGCTCCCGATCAGGACCGATGCCACCTGCGGGTGCGCCATCGGGAACTGCAGCGAGGCCGCCTTGATCGGCACCTGCCAGCGCTCGCAGACCTTCGCGATTCTTGCAGCACGATCGACCAGGCCAGCCGGTGCCGGTTCGTAGTTGAAACGCGCGCCAGGCGCCGGATTGGCCAGGAGGCCGCTGTTGAACACGCCACCGATCACGATTGCGATGTTCTTCTGCTCGCAGATCGGCAGCAGTTCGTCGAGGGCGCCCTGCTCGAGCAGGGTGTACCGCCCCGCAAGCAGGAAGCAGTCCATGTCCGTCTGCCGGGCAAAGCGTGCCAGCATCTCGGATTGATTCATGCCGGCGCCGATTGCTTGGACGACGCCTTCCTCGCGGAGCCTGGCCAGTGCTGGATACGCGCCGCGCAGCACCGCGTCCTCGTGCTCATCGGGATCGTGGATATAGAGGATGTCGACGCGGTCCATGCCGAGGCGGCCGAGGCTCTCCTCGAACGACCGCATCACCGCGTCGTAGCCGAAGTCGAACACCGGCACCACCCTGGGCGTGCCCTTGTACATGCTCTCGGGAGGTGGCTCGCCAGGAACCAGCAGCCGGCCGACCTTCGTCGAGAGGACGAACTCGTCGCGGGGGTGCTGCCGGAGGAGCTTTCCGCTTCGCTGCTCGGCGAGACCATGACCGTACAGCGGCGCGGTGTCGAAATAGCGGAGGCCGAGATCCCAGGCCTGCGTCAGGGTCTCTGCCGCCTGCCCCTCCGGAACCGCCTGGTAGAGCCCGGCGAGCGGCGCGGTGCCCATACCAAGCGCCGTGACCGTCAGGTCCGTGCGCCCCAGCTTGCGCTTCTCGCGTGGATTCATTCGCCCGACAGAGTAAAGATGATCGGCAGCCGGTCGCTGCTCTGCCCGCTGTAGTCGTGGGCCACCGCCATCATCGGCGCCATCGCCGCCTGCCACCGCCGATTCACCGGATTGCGAGCGAGCTCAGCAATGGCTCGCTCGTAGTCGTCGCACTCGATGTAGTGGAACAGGTCGAGCCCATCGCGGAAGATCAACCACTTCGTCACGCCCGCGGTCCGGATCGCCGCCAGGATCTCCGGCCAGACGGCCTGATGCGCCTTTTCATACTGCTCTTCGGCGCCTGGCTTGAGGCGCGTGTGCAGCCCGACGTTCATTCGGCTTCGCCTCGTTCCATCGAGCGCAGCCAGTGCTCGCCGGTCGCGACGTGGGTGGCTGCCATCGTCCGCGCCAGCTCGGGATCGCGAGCCAGCACCGCCTCGTAGATCCGTCGATGTTCGGCGCGAGAGGCGTCGAGCGCTTGCTGGTCGGCCCGGCCGCGCCACAGCCGTGCCCGCATGGTGCGCGACGACAGGCTGTCGAGCAGGGATCGCAGCACCGAATTCCCGGCCGCTTTCGCGATCAGCGCGTGGAATGCAGCATCCGCCTCGACCAACTCTTCGACCGCCTGCGCCGCCACCATCCGATCAAGGTGCTGCTTGAGGCTTTGCCTTGCGCTTTCGTCCATCCGCACGGAAGCCAGCGCGGCCGCCGCCGGTTCGAGCAGACGGCGGACCTCGAAGAGCTCGACCACCGTATGGTCGCGCGCCAGGTGGGTGGCAAAGCGGGTGGACTCGAGCAGCTGTTCGGCCTCGAGGCTGCTGACGTAGGTGCCGTCGCCCTGGCGAACCTCGAGCACCCGCATCATCGCCAGGGCCCGAACCGCCTCCCTGAGTGAGCTGCGGGACAGGCCCAACTGGGCGGCCAGCTCGGCCTCGGGCGGGACCCGGCGGCCCGGGCCCCATTCTCCCGAAACGATCAGCTCCTGGATGCGCTCGATGGCATCATCCGTTCTCGACTTCCGACCAGAGATCGGATGTGTGACCGCTTTCTCTGGTCTCATGAGATCAGCCATTTTGCCAATATCTTGACAAACATCGGATGACTTGGCAAGATGCGGGTCACGGGGATGGGAGTCCGCATCACGCGCGCCGCCACCTTCGACGTCCGGTTTCCGACCTCGACGACCCGCGCCGGGTCGGACGCGATGAACCAGGATCCTGACTACTCGGCGGCCTACGTCGTCCTCGAAACCGATGCCGGGCTGGCCGGCCATGGCCTTACGTTCACGATCGGCCGGGGCACCGAGTTGTGCGTCGCCGCCATCGATGCGCTCGCGCCCCACGTCGTCGGCCTGACCCTCGAGGAGATCACCGGCAACATGGCGCGCTTCTGGCGCTCGCTGGCCGGCGACAGTCAGCTTCGCTGGCTCGGCCCCGAGAAAGGCGTCATCCACCTCGCGACGGCGGCCCTCGTCAACGCCGTATGGGACCTGTATGCGAAGGCCGAGGGAAAACCGCTCTGGAAGCTGCTCGTCGACCTGTCGCCCGAGGCCCTCGTCGCCTGCATCGACTTCCGCTACATCGAGGATGCGTTGACGCCGGCGCAGGCGCTCGAGATTCTGCGCCGCAACCTCGACACCCGCCCGCTTCGAGAGGCCGAAATGCGTCGCGACGGCTTCCCAGCCTACACCACGTCGGCCGGCTGGCTCGGCTACGCCGATGAGCAAATCGCCGCGCTGGCCCAGGCCGGCATCGACGCCGGCTTCTCCCACTTCAAGCTCAAGGTGGGCGCGGACTCGGCGACCGACCTGCGCCGCGCGCGCCTGCTGCGCAAGGCGATCGGTCAGAAGCGCCGGCTGATGCTGGACGCCAACCAGGTCTGGGGCGTCGACGAAGCGATCAGCGCCGTCCGCGCCCTGTCCGAATGCGACCCCTGGTGGATCGAGGAGCCGACCAGTCCGGACGACATCCTAGGCCATCGGCGGATTCGCGACGCGATCGGGCCCATCGGCGTCGCCACCGGCGAGCACGTGCAGAACCGGGTCGTTTTCAAGCAGTTAATGCAGCTGAAGGCCATCGATTTCTGCCAGGTCGATACCTGCCGGCTAGGCGGTGTCAACGAAGTGCTGGCGGTCCTCCTCCTGGCGGCCCGGTTCGACATCCCGGTATGCCCGCACGCGGGCGGCGTCGGCCTCTGCGAGTACGTCCAGCACATCTCGATGTTCGACTACATCGCCATCTCGGGGTCGCTGGAGAACCGCGTCTGCGAATTCGTCGACCATCTGCACGAGCACTTCGTCGACCCGGTGCGGGTCAAGGGCGGGCGTTACCTCGTCCCCAGCCTCCCGGGCTACAGCGCCGAGATGAAACCGCAGTCGCTCGCCACCTACGCCTATCCGAACGGATCTAGCTGGCGCGATGCGCGGGCGGTCGCCGGAGGCTAGTCAGACATGGTTCACATCACCGGCCCGCCGTGACGACGAGGTCGGAGCCGCACCGTCGACAATCAACAAATCATGGAGGGAGAAGATGAGATCGCATCGGATACGCAGTCTGCCGGCATTGCTCGCGCTTGTCACCATTGCGCCGCTCGCCGCGTGTGGCAGCAGCACAAGTACCGCGGCGAACGGAGGCAGTAGCGCCCCGAAGATCGGCGTCGTGCTGACCTACAACCTGCCGGGGTTCTGGGGAAACTACCTGAAATACGAAGACCAGTACAAGACGCAGCTCGGCGTCGACCTGATCGGGCCCAAGGTCGCCAACGTCGAGGCCAAGGGGAACGAGGCAGCGCAGCAGATCACTGACGTTCGATCGCTGATCGACCAGGGCGTGAAGGCCCTGATCATCAACCCAGCCGACAGCGCCGCCATCGCACCCGCGCTCGATTACGCTAAGAGCAAGGGCGTGCCGGTCGTAACGGTGGACGTCGCGCCCAGCCAGGGCAGCGTCTACATGATCGTGCGCGCCGACAACACTGCCTATGGCACCAAGTCGTGTGACTACCTCGCCTCCAAGGCGAATGGTTCGGGCACCATCGCCATGATCGAAGGCGACCTGACCTCACTCAACGCACGCGACCGCGCCACCGGATGCCAGGACGTCATCAGCTCGAAGTACCCCAACCTCAAGGTCAAGGCGTATGAGACGAAGGACTGGGGCACCGATCCGGCGGTGCAGAACGCGACGACCGCGCTCACCGCGATCTCTGACCTGAAGGGCATCTACGTCCATTGGAGCGTGCCGGAGGACGGCATCATCGCCGCCGAGAAGGCCAAGGGCAAGTGGGCGGACGTTGGCCAGGCGAACCACATTCCGCTGGTGGGCAACGACGGCTCGCCGCACGAGTGCGACCTGATCCGCGGCAATCAGCTCGATGCCACGATCGACCAGCCGGCCGACAAGTACGCCTACTACGCCATCTACTACGCGAAGCAGGCAGTGGCCGGGAAGACCTACAGCGATGGCCAGGCGACCGATCACAACAGCAAGATCGTGACCGTCGCCGGCAACCTCGAGGACGCGCTGGCCGCGCCCCTGGTCACCATGAGCGGCGACAATGGTTCAACGCAGGTGAACAGCAACAGCCTATGGTGCAACAACAGATAAGCGGCGAGAATCCCTCCCCCGATCGCGGGGGAGGGTCGCGCTGGGGGCCAAAACTCGCGTGATCACCCGTTCACCCGTCGGCGAGGTGGAGCAGGTCTCGAAGACCTTCGGCGAGACGCGAGCGCTCAAGGACGTCTCGCTGATGGTGCACGGCGGCGAGTGTCACGGCCTGGTCGGCCGCAACGGCGCGGGCAAGTCGACGCTCGTTTCGCTGCTGACCGGCCTGACGCGCCCGGATCACGGCAGCATACGGCTCGGCGGTCAGCCGGCGCCCGGCCTCGCCGACCGGGGAGCCTGGCTCGAACGCGTCGCCTGCGTCTACCAGAAGTCGATGGTCGTCCCGCCGCTGACTGTCGCCGAGAACGTCTTTCTCAATCGCCCAACGGGTGCGAAAGACAGCCCCCTGGTCAACTGGCGCGCGATGCGCGAGCGCGCGCACGACGTCATGCTCGAGTGGGGTTTCGACCTCGACGTGACCCGCCAGGCCGCGCGCCTCACCGTCGAGCAGCGCCAGGTCGTCGAAATTGCCCGCGCCCTCTCGATCGGTGCCCGCTTCTTGATCCTCGACGAGCCAACCGCCTCGCTGGAGAAGGCCGCGGTGGAACGGCTGTTCGAGCGCGTCCGCCGCCTGCGCGATGGCGGCGTCGGCATCCTCTATATCTCGCACCACCTGGAGGAGATTTACGAGATCTGCGACCGCGTCAGCGTGCTCCGCGATGGCGAGCGGGTCCTGACTGGTGCCGTCCGCGAAATCGGGCAGCGCGACCTGGTGTCGGCGATGATCGGGAGCGCCCCGCCCCGACGTGTGAAGGAGATCGAGGCGGTCGACAGGCCTGCCGGCCTTGGCCAGATCAAGCTCGAGACCGCACACCTCGTCGTCCGATCCGGAGGCGGCTCGGTGGATGACGTCAGCCTCCAGGTTCGCGCCGGTGAATGCCTGGGCCTGGTCGGCCTCGACGGATCCGGCAGCGCGACGGTCGCCGATGCGGTCGTCGGCCTGATCAAGCCGCTCGCCGGAACGGTTGCGCTGGACGGACGCGCGGTACCGCCGGGTAAGGTGGACGCTGTGCTCAGCCGGGGCGTGGGCTACGTACCCCAGGATCGGTACGCGCGCGGCTTTGCTCCCCAACTTGGGGTCGGCGAGAACCTGACGCTGGCCGTGCTGGATCGCGTCGCGCGAAATCCGTTTGGCCTGGTTTCCTTCGACGACCGCGACCGGATCGCCGAAACCCAGGTCGAAAACCTTCATATCGTCGCCAGTTCGCTGGCGCAGCCCGTGGCCAGCCTCAGTGGCGGCAATCAACAGAAGGTCGTTGTCGGCCGGGCGCTCGCCCCCGACCCCTCCGTCCTGGTGGTGGTCAACCCTACGGTCGGGGTCGACGTCGCTGCCAAGGAAGCCCTGCTCGATTCCATCGGCCGAGCGCGCGACCAGGGGATGGCGGTGCTGCTGGTCTCCGACGATTTCGAGGACCTCCGCATCTGCACCCGCCTACTCGTCATGGTTCGAGGTAAGGTCGCGCGGGAGTTCCGCGAGCCACCTTGGGATCGTCCGTCCCTGATCGCTGCCGTCGAGGGACTCGATGGCTGATACCGCCGCCGACCGCGCGGTGCCGGCAAAACGTCGGACCGTCGCGCGGCGCGACCCGCGGCTGATGGTGCTCAACTGGTTCCGTGAGCTAACGCTGGTGCCGGTGATCATCCTCTTGATGATCGTTGGCGCGATCGTCAACCCGGTCTTTCCCACCTCCTCCAACCTGATCAACGTCGCCCAGGGCGGGGCGGCGCTCGGTATGGTGGTCGTCGCCGAATCGCTCATCCTGCTCACCGGCAAATTCGACATTTCGCTGCAGGGAACCTTCGGCCTGGCGCCGCTACTGGGCGCGTGGTTGATCGCCCCGAAAGCGAGTGAGGGGCTGGGCACGGAGTGGAGCCCGATCATCGGCCTGCTGGTCGTGCTGCTGGTCGGCCTTGCGGTCGGCACCTTC
>Ga0307477_10002532_pt1 | contig 14068 bp, 17 predicted proteins | sample atmos_gasesECM2C_FD_203316 | JGI IMG/M metagenome (GOLD analysis project Ga0307477, IMG submission 203316) | Hardwood forest soil microbial communities from Morgan-Monroe State Forest, Indiana, United States - atmos_gasesECM2C_515 | ecosystem: Environmental > Terrestrial > Soil > Temperate...
TCATCGCCAGCACCGGAAAAATGGCTCACGTTTCCGCACTAAAAGTGAATGTCGTCGACACCACCGGTGCGGGGGATGCCTTCATGGGCGGATTATCGTACGGCCTGCTGCAGAATTGGGATCATCGCGCGGTTGGTTTGTTCGCCAATGCCTGTGCCGCGATCTGTTGTACCAAGGTCGGAGCGCGCGCGATGGGACGACGCGATGAGGTGATCGCCCTGATCAAATCCCAGCGCCCTGAAGAAATGTCGTTGTTCTAGGGACCATTCCGACGTTGTGCAAGGAGAACCATCTGAATGTTCAGCCCACACAGTTTCGGCTTGGCCCTGGTGATGATGATCATCAGCGCAGTGTGCTGGGGTTCTTGGGCCAATACCTACAAAGGGGTTAGGAACTATCGCTTCGAGCTCTTCTACTGGGACTATGCCATCGGGATTTTCTTAATGTCCGTATTCCTAGCATTCATCCTGGGAAGCACCGCGAACGACTCAACCAATTTTCTGAATAATGTTCGTGCCGCGGACCCTTCCAACATAGCCTCTACGCTGCTCGGCGGCGCTATTTTCAACCTGGCGAACCTGCTCTTGGTGGCCGGGATCGACATGGCCGGACTGGCCACCGCCTTCCCGGTTTCTATTGGCATCGCTCTAGTTGTCGGCGTCGTCTCGAGTTATATCCTGGAGCCAAAAGGCAACCCGGGCATCCTCGCCGCTGGTGTGGCCTGCGCTGTGATCGCCGTCGTCCTCGATGGCAAAGCCTACGCCAACCTCTCCGCCTTAAACCGTTCCGTCTCGAAGAAGAGCATCATCGTCTGCATCGTATCTGGCGTCCTGATGGGCCTGTGGGCACCGTTTGTTACGCGCTCCATGACCAGCGGAAACACCCTCGGCCCCTACAGTGTTGCGGTCTTCCTAACGCTGGGAGCGCTCCTCTCCTGTTTGGTCTGGAACATCTACTTCATGAAAAAACCGCTGATCGGCGCGCCGGTTCACTTCGGGGACTTTTTTCGCGGACCGATGCCGGGTCATTTCCTCGGATTGTTGGGCGGCTGCATTTGGGGTCTCGGCACGGTCTTTAACCTTGTGGCCGCGAGGTTCTCCGGTGTGGCCATTTCCTACGCCATCGGACAGTCCGCGCCGATGGTCGCTGCGCTCTGGGGTGTGCTCGCTTGGAAGGAATTCCGCGGCGCCAACCGTCAAGCCAAGATGTACCTCGGCCTGATGTTTCTTTTCTATCTCCTGGCCATCCTCCTTATTTCTCAAGCCAATACTGCGTAGTGCCCGCCCCGCTCTGCTAATCTGACTACGGCGCCATGCAAGCAAAGCCAAGTCCTCAAATTCGAGGCGTGCTATTCGACTGGGACGGCACGCTCCTTAATTCCTATCGCGCCGATTCCGCCGCCTACCTGGCCATGTTCCGTCAGATGGGCATCCCGTGGACGCTCGACGATCTGGCCCGCCATTATTCTCCCAACTGGTACCGCGTCTATCGCGCCGCAAAACTCCCGCGCGCCCGTTGGGACGACGCCGACAGCGCCTGGCGCAAACAATACGCAACTCACCGACCCAAACTAATGCCCGGCGCCCGCCGCGTCCTTCAGCAGCTCCACGCTCGCCACCAACTCGGCGTTGTCACCAGCGGCGATCGCGATCGCGTCATCCGCCAACTCCACCTCTTCCAGCTCACCGACCTTTTCGCCTCTCGCGTCTGCAGCGGAGACACACGCTACCGCAAACCGCATCCTGCTCCTCTGCGTCTGGCCCTGCGTCAAATGAGGCTGGATCCCGCCGCTTGTGTCTACGTAGGCGACTCCCCCGAAGATCTCGAAATGGCCCGCCGCGCCGGAGTTCGCGCCATCGCCGTCCTCGGTCCCTTCCCCACCGAAGCCCGCCTCCGCGCCGCCAACCCCGACCTCCTCCTCAACTCCATAGCGCAGCTACCCGCAGCCCTCCGAAGCCTGACCCCGTAACTACGACCCAGGTTTCGCTGTCGCACTCGGCGCCGCGGCGGGAGCCGCCACCGCCGGCAAAACCTTAAAATCCGTCCACTTAATTACCAACCGCACCGGCACGCTAACATCCTTCAAATGCAACGTATCGTCCGACCGCTCATAATTCGGAAACCAATATTTCCCGTCCACATTCTCGCGATAGGTCTCAAACAAGGTGAACGGCAGTGTCGCGGATCGCACTTCTCCCAACTCGTTCACCCATCGCCCATACGTCTTAACGACTTCCACATATTTTGTGTCCACCCAAACCAATCCATCCAGGTACGCGTGCGCCCGATCCAGGGCTTTCGGCTTCACCTTAAAAATGTAGCAATCGATCTCGTCCACCTGCTCTTCGCCGATATATTTCAAGTCATATTTCGCAAGCTGGCTGGTGGTCAGCGGAAAACCAGGAATGCGGTCCAGCTCCTTGACGTCCTCGGTTTCCAAATTGAAATAGTGCAACGTCGATTGGGGTTTTTGCACCACTTTGCTGATCACCTGCCCGTTAGCTGCCCGCGTCGTTTCCGTCACCATCAGGAACTGCCCAGCCGGTTTGCCATCGTCGCCAAATTCATCGATCCGAATCGTTTTGCGGTATCCATAATTCGGACGCGCCGCGACAAACAAATCTTCCTTCTGCGAAAATCGTCGAATGATTTCGTCAGGCGGCAAGGACGGCGGCGCCGGAGGCTCCGGCTCCGTCCCCAACCGCCGCACGTTGTGTTCTTCCGAAGGCGCCGGCGTCAGCGGCCCCTGCGCATCCTGCGCATAAGCCAACCCCCCGCACACCATAGCCGCGGCCGCGAGCAAACACGACTCGCACCGCACGCGGAGGATTCGACGCGCACCACTTGGTAGCCCTGGCTTCCTGCCTTCGCGAACGACGTAGGCCCTCAGCAACATGCCAGCGAAAACTTTCATAAGTGTCTTGGATGCAGTGAACCCGCTGCCAAGCCGCCTGAATCCTCCTCAACGCAAGCTTACCGCAGGTGGCCCATACCAGCGAACCCCGCCCGCCGATGCTAGATTTCCTTCCCTCTCTGCTACAATCTACCGTTTTGTGAGCGAGCCCAAACAAGCCAGACGCTATTTCGTCTCCGGAAATGTACAAGGTGTCGGCTACCGCTATTTCACGCTACGCGCGGCAGAGCGCCTGGGCCTGACTGGCTACGCGCGAAATTTGCCCGATGCCCGCGTGGAAGCCTACGCCATAGGCACGCAGGATCAGCTCGCCAAGCTCCAGTCCGTTCTAGAACGCGGACCGTGGGGCGCCACCGTCAGCGAAGTAAAGGAAGAGCACGCAGCCATCGATCCAGAATACGAATCTGGGTTTGTGATTATTTACTGAAACGAGGAGCCTCCGCGAATGGACGATCTCAAGAAGCTGATTCGTGAAGTCCCCGACTATCCCAAGCCGGGCATCCTCTTCTACGATCTAACCACGCTGCTGAAAGACAAAAAGGGATTCCACGAGCTGATTGACCGTCTTTGCGCGCACTACAACGGTCACCCCATCGATGTAGTCGCCGGCATAGAAGCCCGCGGTTTTATTTTCGCCCCCGCCTTAGCCTACAGCCTCGGCGCCGGTTTCGTCCCCGTCCGCAAACCCAAGAAACTCCCTGCAAAAACTTCGAGCGTCTCCTACGCCCTCGAATACGGCACCGACACCCTCGAAATCCACGAAGACGCAGTAAAAAAGGGCGATCGCGTAATCATTTGCGACGATCTCCTTGCCACCGGCGGCACCGCCGCCGCAACCGTAAAACTAGTCCAGCAATTAGGAGGTAAAGTAGAAGGCGCCGCCTTCGCCGTAGAGCTAACCTTTCTCAACGGGCGCAAAAAATTGCAAAGTCTGGACGTCTTCTCCCTAATCCAATACGACAAGTGAGCACAGGCACAGTTGCCTGTGCTTATGCGAAAACCTATCGACCACAAGTTGATTTGCAATGTCATCCCGAGTAAAGCGAGGGACCTGTTTTTTTGAGCTAACGCTAGCGGCCCTTCCTCTGCCGCACCGCCTCAAACAACACCACCCCCGCCGCCACCGAGACATTCAACGACCTCACCGGCCCCACGGTCGGCAACGACACCACAAAATCGCATCGCTTCCGAATCAACTCATGCAAGCCCTGGCCCTCGCCGCCAAGCACAATCCCCACCGGCGAGGTGTAGTCCACCTCGGTATACCTCTTCTCCGCCTCCTCATCTAAACCAATCAACCAATATCCAGCTTCCTTCAACTCCTCCATCGTCCGCGCCAAATTCGTAACCTTGGCCACCGGCAGATGCGAAAGCGCTCCCGCCGACGCCCGCGCCACCGTATCCGTCAATCCCGCCGCCCGCCGCTCCGGAACCACAACCCCATGCGCACCCGCTGCCAAGGCCGTCCGAATAATCGCGCCCAAATTGTGCGGATCTTCCACGCCGTCTAGTAAAACGATGAGCCCTTTTTCACCTTTGCCCGGCCCCGCATTCGCCGCCGCAAGAATATCCTCGAGCGTAGCCGCCGCCCGCGCCGCTGCCAGCGCCACCACGCCCTGATGATCCTTCGAATCTGCCAGCCGGTCGAGCTGCCCGCGATCCTCAAACCGCACAGCAATATTGTTGCGCCGCGCCAACTGCACAATCTCTTCCACACGCGTATCCTGCCGCCCGCGCGCAATCACAATGCGATCGAATGCCTGCCCCGCCTCCAGAGCCTCCCGCACCGCATGAATCCCAGTCAATCGATCCATCGCTGAAACAATTCCTCTATAGAACTTGGACTGCGGCGGACTTGCCGCCGCTTTTCACCAAGTCAACACGAAGGTCAAGCGATCTGATGTACGCCCGTAGCACCGCGGGGGCCGATCGTGGCGCGCGTCCACAAACGTTCAATCCAGCCCCGCACAAAACTCCAAAATCCGCTCCCGAGCCGATTTCACCCCCACTGCGAACCCCGCACCCGCCGCCTCATCCAAAAGCAAAATCACCCGATCCAACTCCCCCTCGCCAGCCCGCCCCGCCAACGCCAACCGAATCGGATGAAACAATTCGCGCCCTCGAACGTCCAGCCCCTCTTTCATCGCAGTAACGATCTCCTTGAAGCGCTCCGAATTCAGCGCCCCTCCCTCCAACAACAACAGCGCAAGCTGCCGCAAAACATCCCGCGCCGCATATCGTGAAAGCACCGCATGACTTTCGACCCGCCCAAAAATTTCCCGTGAATCGTAATGAAAAACCAGCTCCAACAACTCCGCAAGAGCATCGCGACCCAAAGCATACGCTCCCAAGATAGCGGCAGCGTGCTCGCACCAAGCCATCTGCTCCGTCGACAATTCGCCAACGCCCCATCCCCGTTCGCGCAGTATCTCCGCGACGTCCGCTGCCGTAAACGGATTCACCGCAACCGCAGAGTTTGCGTCTTCGCTAGCGTTGATGTCTTCGTTCGGCACGATTAGATCGGGCATTTGGACTGCGGCGGTCTAGTTTATCCTGAGCCTGCCTGCCGCAGGTTGGCTTCGAAGGCCGCCGCTTTTGAGGGCAGGCACGAACACCAAACCATCCCAACACGCGCTACTCTATCCGCAAAGCTTCGCCTGTGCCGTAGTTCGCAACGCAATCGTCGCCACCACATGCGCCGCAATTGCTTCCCCGCGTCCAACCGCATCCACGCCCTCATTCGTCTTTGCTTTAAGATGTATCCTTTCCACCTGTACGCCCAGCGCCCGCGCCAGAGCCTCGCGCATTTTCGGAAAGTGCGGCCCCAATTTCGGCCTCTCCAAAATCACCACAGCGTCGACATGCTCGATTCCAAAATTCCTCTCCGCCAGCAGCTTCTTTGCATGCTCCAGAAAAATCAAACTATTCGCACCTTTCCACTTTGGATCTGTGTCCGGAAAATGGGTCCCAATATCACCAACCCCCGCCGCCCCCAGCAGCGCATCACAAAGTGCATGCGCCAGCACATCCCCATCCGAATGCCCGGCCGGCCCTTTATCGAAAGGCAGCTCGATCCCGCCGACAATCAGCTTGCGCCCCGCCTCCAACCGGTGCAGGTCATACCCGATGCCGCAGCGCACACTCATTTCTTCTGCTTCTCGCGTTCCATGTACGACCGCGCCAGCTCCATATCCGCCGGCTTCGTGATTTTCATGTTCCGCTCTGACCCCAATACGACATGCACATCGTGCCCCATCCGCTCGACTAATCCGGCCTCATCCGAGGCATTAACCCCATCCGCTTGCGCACGCGCAAACGCTTCCTTCAGCAGCTTCGTGGAAAACGCCTGCGGCGTCTGCGCCAGCACAATGCGCTCGCGCGGGATGGTCGCGGTAATCAGCGCCACATCCTCCGGTAAACTCGCGCGCTTCACTTCCTTAACGGTGTCCATCGCCGGAATCCCCAGAATGGCCGCCTTGCAGTTGCGCGCCTCTTCAATCACCCGCGTAATCTGCTCACGCGTTACAAACGGCCGCACCGCGTCGTGTACCAAAACAATTTCCGTATCATTCGAAACCAACTCCAAAGCCCGTGCCACCGAGTCCTGCCGCGAATCTCCTCCGCGCACTACGCGCACATTTTGCTTGAATTTCTCTGCCGCAACTCGTTGTTCCAGTCGCGCCACCTCGTCTCCGCGCGTGGCCACGATTATGTCGGTCACCAATTCGCACGAAGCGATGCGCCGCAAGCTCAAAATCACAATCGGCGCTCCATCCAGTTCCAAAAATTGTTTCGGTGTCTCCGCGCCCATGCGCGTTCCCAATCCAGCGGCAGGAAGAATGGCAGCTATACGATTCATAGTCTTGCGTGAGCAGCGCGACCAACGCACGGTCCGCAAACTCCAAAGTGTACCTCAACCGCACCGCCCAATGCGCAAGCATTGGTAGCACAGCGACTCTTGGCTGTGCTCCTACGACCGCCCTCTAAGTGAGTGCGTGCTCGATGCCGGAATGGAAGCTAAAGGGTGGCTTCTGACAGTCACCTAGACGTAAACGCGCGGAACACGCCCAGTCACCGCGCAAAGCAAGTCGGAAGTAACCGTGCCAATTGCCCGCGCAACCGCATTGGCCGGATGTACATGCTCGCCATCGGTACCGTATATAGTGGCGACGTCGCCGATTTCAGCACCGTCCACATCGGTGACATCGATCATCGTCACGTCCATCGACACGATGCCCACAATGGGGACCAGCTTCCCGTGCACCAGCACGCAGCCGCGCCCGTTGCTGAGCGAACGGTGAATCCCGTCACCGTAACCCGCCGCGAGCACCGCGATCACCGAAGCGCGCTGCGGCACGAATTTTGCGCCATAACCTACGCCAGAGCCCGCCGGCACCCGCCGCAAACTAATGATACGCGTACGCAAGCTCATCACCGGCTTCAGCGGCAAGCGGCGCTCCGCCTCAGCGCGTTGCTCCGCCGGATCGTAGCCCGGATGATAACCGTAAAGAATTACGCCGGGACGCACCATGTCGGCCCAACTTTCGGGACGGGAGGCGATGGCGGCGCTGTTGGCCAAATGAACGATGCCGGTGTCGATGCCCAGTTTGCGCAGACGCTCCAGTGCAGCAAAGAAACGCTCTTCCTGTTCGCGTGTTTGCTGCCCCTGCGGCGATGGCGCGAACGCTTCCGAAGACGCGAAATGGGTCATCACGCCGCTAAGCCGAAGATGTTTGCACTTGGCAAGCTGCCGCGCGAAGCATTCCACGTCCCCGGCGGCGATGCCCAAACGGTTCATGCCTGTATCCATTTTTAAGTGGAACGAGACGGGCTTGCGCGGTGAACGGTTCGCCACCGCCCGCTCCAATGGCTCCAACTGCTCGCAACGATGAACCACCGGAGTCAAATCGTACTTCAGCAAATTGGTCTCTTCGCCAGGCCAAAAACTCGTCAGTACCAGGATCGGCTTGCGCACTCCGGCTTTGCGGACATCGACGCCTTCGTTCGTGCAGGTTACGCCGAACCAGTCCGAGCCGGCCTTCTCCAAAATCTTGGCCACTTGCGGGCCGCCGTGCCCATAGCCGTTGCCTTTCACGATGGACAGCACCTTGCGCGGTGCCTTGCGCTTCTCGTCCGGTGGATTTACGAAACCGCGAATCGCCCGCAAATTATGCGTAAGAGCAGACGCGGATATTTCGGCCCACACGGGCCGCCCTTCGACTTTCACCAGGTTTTTCTGTCGCGACATGGTCGTCCTGAGAGGAAAATAGTGTACGACATCCGCGCGGCGAGGGCCGAGGCGCCGCGCGGATGCTACGTGAAAGGCAACAGCCAACTTGGATGCAAGCACGGCACCTCAAAATCTGAGGGTCGCCCCGCGGACACTTACTTTCGGCAAGTTACTGATAATACGAGCCGTATTGGGCAGGATCGTTCGCTCGTCCTCGAACGCCTGATCGGGACGCCGTGTCTCGGCGCCCACTCATCGCGTATCCCGCGCCACGTGAAACCGATGGAGTGAGCATGCCTTGAAGCCGACTTGAAGAAATGAGCGAAACTGTAAAATACTTATTAACGTGTTCGCTCTTGACCGGAGGGCGCAGATGACGATTTCCGAAGCGGCGCACCAATTAGGTTTGCAGACATCGGCCATCCGCTACTACGAGCAGATTGGATTGCTCCCCGCGCCCGAGCGACGAAACGGCCAGCACCGGTATGACCCGTCGATTTTGTACTGCTTGGCCCTAATCCAACGTGCGCGCCAGCTTGGCTTCACGCTAGATGAAATTCGCCAGCTGTTTTTTGGCTTTCGCGGTGTGACTCCCGCATCGCAGCGCTGGCGCACCTTGAACCAGAGAAAACTCGCCGAGCTGGACGCCATGTTAAAAGGGATCAAAGGAATGCAGCGACTGCTCCGCAAAATGACGGATAACTGCCACTGCCAAACGCTGGACCAGTGCGGAAAAGGAATATTTCAGAGTGGCAAGTTCGTCGTCGCTGCCAACTTCTCGTCTCGACTGTCCGGCCCGAAACTTAGCAAGAAACGTCCGCGAAACTTCGAACGCGAGGCCTGATATTGGGCCATTTTTTGTTTTTCTGGCAGTGAAGTCACGTAGCTGGAGGTAATTGCCCCGATGTGCAGGAACATCAAAACGTTATTCAATTTTGATCCGCCGGTAACTGAAGAAGAAGTGCGCGCGGCTTCGCTGCAGTTTGTCAGAAAAATCAGTGGATTCACCAAGCCCTCTAAGGCCAATGAACAGCCATTCCTTGCGGCCGTCGAAGAGATTGCCGGCGTGTCCATGCGCCTCCTGCGCTCGCTTGAGACCACTGCGCCACCCAAGAACCGCGAAGAAGAAGCCGCGAAGGCGAAGGCCCGCGCTGCGGAAAGATTCGGCGATTGAACGTAACAGTCAGATCTGCGCGAGGCGGAGATCGAGAGCAACTCGCGCGATTGCGCGCAGCCTTATGGCCGGAGTCCTCAGCAGAAGAACATAACAAGGAACTGCTGGACATCCTTGAAGGCAAAGGCTTCGGAACAATGCCGCTCATCGAATTGGTCGCCGAGGATGGGAGTGGAATGTTGGTGGGCTTCGTGGAAGTAGGGTTGCGCTCGCACGCGGACGGCTGCGATGTCTCGCATGCAGTCGGCTATGTGGAAGGCTGGTATGTTGCCGAAAGCCATCGAAAACATGGGATTGGGCGGCAACTTGTGGTCGCCGCGGAAGAATGGGCACGCAAGCAGGGTTGCGTGGAGATGGCATCGGACGCTCTGCTCGATAATGACTTATCGCATCGGGTGCACGAGGCGCTCGGTTACGCGGTCGTGGATCGGTGCGTGCGCTTCCGCAAAACGCTTTGAGAAGCTGTAACGGCCTCAACCCTTCCGGTTCCTTCTGTCGCGCTCTTGTGTTCGAAAGGAAATAAGAAACAAGTAAGGGCCTTGTGCCGAAGGAATGCGACTCTTGCCAACGAGCCAAAGTTAATGCTATTAGACTTGTGCATGTTCCGCTGTCCCTCCACTGGCTTCACTTGAGCAGCCCGCTGACCGCGGGTCCCGCCGGCAAATATCTGATTAGAGTCGATTGATAAACCCTGTTTGATTCCCGGGCCGGATGGCTTGGAGAAAGATTTTTCCATGAAATCGCGCAGAATTTCTATTTTGGCGTCGCTTTGCGTCGGGGTTCTCACCATCCTCGGAGGCGGCTTTTCCGCATTTTCGCGGGCGAGTATGTCGAGTCGGAATTTTGAATTTTCGTATGTGACGCGAATTCCCAGTTTGCCCGAGGGCGCAAAAACCTCGAGGATTTGGATTCCCCTGCCGCAATCGGATGCGTATCAGACCATCAGCGATTTGAAAATCGAGTCGCCTTTCGCGTACGCCAAGCATCGGGACTCCGAATACGGAAATGAGTACGTCTATTTGGAGGTTCCCACAGCGAGGGCCGCGGCACCGGCAGAGGTCCGCGTCACTTTTCACGCGACGCGACAGGAACACCTCGTTGCAGTCGGTGGGAATCCTGCCGTGATGAAGACGGCGGCTACTACCCCAGCCAGCACAGGAGACCTGCAGCGATTCCTGCAACCGGACCGCCTCGTCCCGCTGGCGGGAACCATTGCGGAGCTTTCCGCGCAGGAGACCCACGGCATTCAGGAGCCCCTGGCCAAGGCGCGCGCGATCTACGATTACGTGATTGCTACGATGCGCTACGACAAATCCGGGACCGGCTGGGGCAATGGTGATGCGATCTGGGCGTGTACGGCGAAGCGCGGCAACTGCACGGATTTCCACTCGTTGTTTATCGGCATGATGCGCGCCGCGGGAATGCCGGCGCGCTTTGAGATTGGATTTTCGCTGCCCGAGGACCAGCATGCCGGAACTATCGCGGGATATCACTGTTGGGCGGAATTTTACGTGGCGCCGTACGGGTGGATCCCGGTGGATGCATCTGAGGCTTGGAAGCATCCGGACAAGAAGAACTATTTCTTTGGTGCTCATGACGACAATCGCGTGCAGTTCACGGTTGGACGCGACATCCGGCTGGACCCCGCGCAACAAGGGGAGCCGTTGAACTATTTCATCTATCCCTACGCGGAGCTCGATGGGAAGCCTCTTAAGCTGGAGTCTTCCTTTTCTTTTCAAGATCGGGCGACAAAAGGCGATTGAAGACGGGCGCTTGGCTACGCGGTCGCGGACCTCCGCGTCCGGTCTCGCAAGACGTTGTAAATATACTCGCAAAGTTGTATCCCTATTTGTGGACCATACATCTCTCCCTGCAGTTTCTACGGGGAAAATCGAAAAAAGTCTGACGGCAGAGAAAGTTGAGGAATTTATGGCAACCATCACAACCAAAGACGGAACACAGATTTATTACAAGGATTGGGGCAAAGGGCAGCCGATTGTCTTTTCGCATGGTTGGCCGCTGAGCGCGGACGACTGGGACGGCCAGATGTTGTTTTTCGGGCAGCGTGGTTATCGCGTCATCGCGCATGACCGGCGCGGGCATGGGCGCTCCGACCAGACGTGGGACGGCAACGAAATGGACACGTACGCGGACGATCTCGCCGCGTTGTTTGAAAAACTCGATCTGAAGAACGCGATTATGGTCGGGCACTCGACCGGCGGCGGCGAAGTCGCTCGTTATCTGGGACGCCACGGCACCAAGCGTGTCGCCAAGGCGGTGCTGATCAGCGCCGTGCCGCCGCTGATGCTGAAGACAGAGAAGAACCCGACGGGATTGCCGATAGAAGTATTCGACGGCCTTCGCGCAGCGCTTGCTGCAAACCGGGGGCAATTCTATAAGGACATCACCCTGCCGTTTTATGGATACAACCGGCCGGGGGCAAAGATTTCCGAGGGCATCCGCGAGCACTGGTGGCTGCAGGGAATGCTGGGAGGCGTCAAGGCCCACTATGACTGCATCAAGGCGTTCTCGGAGACCGACTTTACCGAAGACTTGAAGAAGATCGACATTCCCGTGCTGGTAATGCACGGGGACGATGATCAGATTGTACCAATCGTGGCTGCGGGGCCCTTGTCCGCAAAGCTACTGAAGCACGCAACGCTGAAGGTGTATCCGGGCTTTCCGCACGGCATGCCCGCAACCAATGCCGACCAAATCAACGCCGACCTGCTGACATTCTTCCAGGAACAGCGGCGAACCGCCACCGCGTAAAGCGGTTCGGGCGGCCGGCAAAGCATCTACCACTCGGAGCGCGGCCTCGCTGTGCCTGCGCTCCGAAAACACAAGAGAAAGACCTAACACAGAGTTCACTGAGGCAAGGGCACGGAGGCCACAGAGAGCACATGACGGTGAGCGTTCGGCTGATATGAGAGTGGTGTCTCTGAACGTCGGACTGCCGCGCGAAGTGGTGTGGCACGGGCGGACGGTCACCACCGGTATTTTCAAAGAAGCTGTCGAGGGTCGCGCTGCGTTGCGCAAACTGAACCTGGAAGGCGATCGGCAGGCGGATCTTGCCGTGCATGGTGGAGAGTACAAGGCGGTTTACTGCTATCCAGTTGAGCATTACGGCTACTGGAGAGGAGAGTTGCCTGGACGGGATTTGCCGGCAGGCATGTTCGGCGAAAACTTCACTTCGGAGGGATTGAGGGAAGATTCGGTACACCTTGGTGATCGATTCTCTGTGGGCTCGGCGGAAGTCGTGGTGACACAGCCTCGGATGCCTTGCTACAAACTTGGCGTGCGATTTGAATCCGACGGCATGGTCCGTCGATTCCTGGCGAGCGGGCGGACGGGATTTTATTTCGCGGTCACGCGCGAGGGGGAAGTCGGCGCCGGCGATGAGATGAAAATGGTTTCTCGGGACGAGAATGCGATGCCGGTGTCGGAAATCACGCGGTTGTATGTCGCGAAACGATACGACCAGGAGGACGTGAAGTCGGTGCGGCGGGCGTTGCGGGTTGCGGCTCTGCCGGAGGGTTGGAAGGGATATTTCCGGGAGCGGCTGGAAAGCGCGAGGGCTTAAGCCACTGGATTTGGCTAAGACGCAGCGCACCCGGCGCAGGGGACGAGAGAAAAGAGTCTGCATGTTGTTGATTCCACAGATGCGCGATGCTGAAGTGCCCCCACCCCGGGTGTTTTGCCAAAAGAGTTTGGATTTGCTTGATAACAAAGGAGTTGACTCTTTTCGCGGCGACAAAGAGTCCGTAATAGATAGTAGCGGAAAGACTTACGTTTTTTGGCGTGGGGGCATCGAAATAACTCGATGTGGCAGTAAGGATAGGTCGAGCCGGAGTTGTTAAGAAACGGTGTAGTCCAGGAAGGTCTTGCGTGCGGTCTTTCGGCTGGCGTGCGGAAATCACGACCTAAATTACTCGATTGGTAATCTAAAAACAACTGTACAGACGGGCAAAAAGGGGCAGGCTGTACTATTTTGTTGCGGCTGGAAGGAGAATGGCGATGACGAAAGCAGGAACTGGCGAGGCGCGGAGAAAGGCAGAGCCACACGGAGAGGATGAAGAAAGACCCACTACAAACCGCGAGGATGGGGCACTCTACCGGAGAAGCGCGGAAGGGGAAGGCTGACAGTGTTAACAAGGCGACGCACGTAACACGCGGCAACGTTATAGATGATCTTGGTTTCTCACCGGAGAACGCAACGGCTCTGAAATTCAAAGCAGAGTTGTATCAGGCTATCCTGAAATACGCGAGAAGGTATTCACAAAGGGATCTACAAGCGATTCTGGGCGAGCCGCAGCCGCGCATTAGCGCATTGTTGAATGGAGAGGTCGCGAACAAAAGTGCGGATAAGCTCCTTCAGTATGCAGGGCGTTTAGGAATCGAGGTCAGAGGTAGATTCGCAGAGTCACACGGGGCACGCAAAGGAACCGCACAGCGGCGGAAGAAATTCACGCATAGTCGGATTGGGCAAGTTTCGCTCCAGGATTTCCGACTTAGGTTCGGAGAAGAAGCGGCTGGATAAATTCGGGCGACGGTGACGGACGCGGAGGTGAGTGCCGCTAACGTTCGACGGTTAGGACGATTTTGCCTTGGGCGTGTCCTTTTTCAAGATAACGGATAGCGTCCGCCGCTTGGCTTAACGGGTAACTTCTATCGATGACGGGTACAAGTTTTCCGGCTTCCATAAGTTCTTTCAGAAAAATCAGGTCCTTCTGGTTTATGTTCGCTATGA
>Ga0307477_10002533_pt1 | contig 14061 bp, 11 predicted proteins | sample atmos_gasesECM2C_FD_203316 | JGI IMG/M metagenome (GOLD analysis project Ga0307477, IMG submission 203316) | Hardwood forest soil microbial communities from Morgan-Monroe State Forest, Indiana, United States - atmos_gasesECM2C_515 | ecosystem: Environmental > Terrestrial > Soil > Temperate...
TCCGGCGCACCGGGACATCGACCGCGCTCGAGAGCTTGAGGAAGGCCGACTCCTCACGCCGTTGCGATTCGGCCGAAATCCGCGGGTTGAAAATGTGGAGGACGCAGAGCTCGGCGCCGGTATCCTTGCAGACTGTGGCCGCCAGCCGCAGTGCCAGCTGGGCGCTCGGCCCACCACGGACGGGCACCAGCACGCTCCGAATTGGGACGGTGTCCGGTCGTACCAGCGCGACGTCGCACGGGGGATCGACCAGCAGGTCTTCCACGGCGTTGACCCAGAGGCCGTCCTGTCGTGGCGCCTGGCTGGCCGCGGCTTCGAGTACGAGCAGGTTGGTGTCGGTTTCCAGCACCGCTTCACGAATGCCCTGGGCGGCGACGTGTGCGATCCGGACCTGGCCTCGTAGCTCGCCCGGGCCGCGTTCCGCGTAGCGCGTGATCCGGGAGAGCAGGGCGCGATAGGCGCGGGCCACCTCGACCCCCTCGCTGAGCGGGCGCTCGGGGGCCATCTCGATGACCCCGAGCAAGGTGCCGCGCGAATCCTCGGCATTGAGGAACGGTGAAACCGCTTTCAGTAGCGGGCCGGACCGCGACGGGTTGGTCGTGGGGATGAGGACCCGATAGTGGCTCACGAGCGCGAGGTCAGCAGGGGTTCGATCTGTTCGGTGATGATCCGGTCCCAGGCGAAGGTACCCAGCACGCGCCGACGCAGCCGCGCCGGCGAGGTGTCGACCGCGCGAAGCACAGCGGCGGTGAAGGCGGGCGCGCCAGACGCCATGGCGACAAAGAATGGTCCGTCGGCCGCCACCTCGCGAAACGCGGGAAGGTCGGTGCAAACGACTGGCACGCGAAAGAGCGCGGCTTCGGCGAGCGGCAGGCCGAAGCCCTCGCTGGCGCTGGGGAGGATCACGACATCGCTCAGCATATAAAGGTCGGAGAGCGTCGCCGCATCGATCGCATAATCGCCGGTCGGTCCGGTGCTCTCCTCGAAGAGGAAGTGGACCGAGTGTTGGAGGCCGAGCTCCTCCCGCAGCTCTCGCAGCTCAGCGACATACTCGAGCGAGCGCGGATTGTGTGGTCCGGGCGGACCCGTGATCAACAATTGCACCGTTCGGCCCGTGGCGAGCACGCCGGCCGCAGCTTCGAGTGCCCACTCGAGGTTCTTGCGCTTCGTGATCCGCACCGGGGCGAGCATCACGACGTCGGTGCCGAACAATCCGAACCGGGTGACCAGCTCTTGCGCTCGGGATCCGAGCTTGAGGAGCGCCGCGGGATCGATGCCGTTGGGGATGACGTGGCTTGCATCCAAGGTGGCGCCGGTCAGCGCGCGCCATTCCTCGAGCCGCTGGATCGACACGAAGATCGAGGTGATGTTGGGGTGCTGGCGGCGCAGAAGATCCCAGGGCTCGCCATCGTGCATCCATGGCCGGTAGATCGGGTTGAGCCAGCTGATGTCGTGGACCCAGGAGATGATGCGCGGCCGATTCGCCGCGGCGAGTGTCCACAGTGCCGCCGTCAACGGAAGGTTGAAGTGGAGCGTCAGTGCGTTGTGGACGATCACCACATCGAGCTCGGCCAACTCCGTCGACAGGCGCTCGATGATGTTGGCGCGAAGTGTCGCGAACTCTGAGGGGATCTCGCCTTGGTCGAGCGCGTCGCGAACGGCGCTGACGGCGGTGTCGCGAGAGTCCAGCTCGCCGATGATGACGAGCTTTGCCACCTTTCGATCCGGCAAGGGACCACCGCGGCCGCTGAGGATCGTGACCGGATAGCCGCGAGCTGCGAGCCGGGTGGCCTGCTCGTAGAGGATGGTTTCGACCCCGCCGATGATGGGCGGGCTGGTGTAATGCAGGAGCCCAACGCGTGTGCGAGTGCTCAACCGTACCTAGGTGATGAGGGGAGGTTCTTCGAGGATGACGTCGAGGTCATCTGGCTTCTCCAGCACCTCGACGTCGGGCCGCCCGCCGTTGTACGTCACTTTGAATGACAGCTTGCCATTGCCGACGCGCATGCCGCGGATCTCGACGCTGCGTGCCTGGCCGAATGGAACGGGGTTGAGGTAGAGCCGGCCGTCGGTGGTATCGGGCACGATGCCGAGTGCCGTTTGCATCAGGTGGAAGGCCGCCCCCGCACCCCAGGCTTGCGGGTTGCAGGAGACGAGGTATTCGGCGGGGCCGCTGTTGTATTGCCCGTCGCGCCGGAACCCGCAGAACAACTCGGGCAAACGGTAGTCGGGCATTCGAACGCCGGCTTCCATGATGCCGTCGATGACCTGACCGGCTGCGGCGGCGTGCCGGTATCGGCGCATGCCGGCGGCGGCGATCGAGTTGTCGTGGGGCCAGATGGTGCCGTTGTGATAACTCATCGGGTTGTAGTGCGGCGACTCCGACGAGAGCGTGCGGATGCCCCAACCCGAGAACATATCGGGCGCCATCAGCCGATCACGCATGATCTCCGCCCGTTCGGGGTCGATGATGCCGGCCCACAGGCAATGGGCGGGATTGGACGTGATCGAAGCGATTGGTGCCTTGTTGCGGTCGAGGCCCTGGGCGTAAAACTGCTCCTTGTCGAGCCAGAAGGACAGTTCGAAACGGCGCCGGAGCTCCGCCGCCTCGCGAGATAACCGCTCCGCCGTCGCGGTCTGCCCGAGACGCTCGAAGATGCGGCTCAGTCCGACCTTCGCCTGGTAGACGTACCCCTGCACCTCGACCAGCGCCACGGGTAGCTCGGCCGGGCGGCCATCCGGGTAGAGCAGCGAGTCGTGGGAGTCCTTCCACCCCTGGTTGCGCACGCCGCCACTGGCGCGCTCAGCGTATTCGACGAAGCCATCGCGGTCGGAATCGCCGTATTGGTCGACCCACTTCAACGCGCTCAGCACGGCGGGCAGGAGTTCGACGAAGAGATCCTGGTCGTTGAGCCAGTCCATCATTTCGACGGCGCAGACGAGGAAGAGCGGCGTGCTGTCGACCGATCCGTAGTAGGGGGTATGCGGGATCACCTTGAGGTTGGCCAGCTCGCCGTAGCGGAGCTCGTGCAGGATCTTGCCGGGTTCCTCCTCGCGGCTGGTGTCCACGCGCCGCCCCTGCTGCTGCGCCAGGTAGCGAAGGGTTCCACGGGCAATTTCGGGATTGATCATCAGCGTTTGGATCGACGCGATCAATGCATCACGACCGAATGGTGCCGAGAACCACGGGATGCCGGCCATTGGAAACAGGCCGGTGTCAAATTCCTCGAGAAGGATTCGTAGGTCCATCTGGCTACGACGCAGCAGGCCGCGGTCCAGAAAGGCATTGTCGGTACGGATCCGGCTGGTGTTGTCGTGCCAGCGGCGGTAAGACGCCTGCAAGGCCTGCAGCGCATCGTCATACAGGTAGCTCAGGGTCGACTCGTTCTCGCCGATCACTGGGATGACGTCGATCACCAGCGTGACCGTCTCCTTGGGTTCCAGGTGGAAATGCCAGGTCATGGCGCCGTCGTCTTGGGTGGCCGGTGTTTGATTGACCACCACTTCGGTGCGGCGGATCACGCCGTCGCGGCCGTCGTAGGTGTAGGTGATGCCGCGATCCCCGACCTCGAGCGGCCGGATCGTCCCGCGGTACTGATCCTTGTAGCCGCGGACATCGAACATGTCGCGAAAGTCGGCGTCGAAGCGCAGCGAACATTCGATGTCGACGGGCTCGTGGCCGCAATTTTGGACGCCGATCCGCTCGTGCAGGCCGCCATAGATGAACCGGCTACGCCGAATGCTCAGGCTCTGCTGCGGGATCCGGCGCTTGCCTTCATCGAGCACGAGCACCGGATTGACCATCTGAAAGGTGGCGACGTAGCTCTCGTCAACGGATGCCGAGAGCAGGATTGGCTGGAGGCGGCTCAGCCGAAACTCGTACGCCGAGAGAAAGCGGGTATCAGAAAAGTAGAGGCCGAGTCCGGTGGTGTTTCCTGCCGGGATGTCACCCATCTCATCGGACACCATCATGATCCGGTTCTCTTTCAGAACCACCCGGCCGTCCGACACGGTGCCTATTATAGGTTTGAGTTTTCGTCGCGCCGCCGGCGCGATTACAGATATGTTGATAATCCCACGGCCTGACTGATGGCGCTGCCTTTAGTGGCGATCGTCGGCCGCCCCAACGTCGGAAAATCCGCGCTCTTCAACCGCATCCTGGGAGAGCGCCGCGCCATTGTCGACCCGATGGCCGGGTTGACGCGCGACCGTCTCTACGCGGAAAGCGAGTGGCGCGGGCGCCGGTTTGTCATCATCGACACCGCCGGTCTGGTGCTCGGCAAAGATCGCGACGAAGTCCCGGCGCAGCGCGAGCTGCGGCGACGGATGGAGGAGCAGAGCCGGGTGGCGATCGATGAAGCGGACCTGGTGCTGTTCGTGCTCGATGTCCGCGAGGGACCGACCGCCATCGATCACGACATCGCCCAGCTGCTGCGCAAATCGCGCCGCCCGGTTTTGGTGGTCGCGAACAAGACGGACGGGCGCGGGGGAGAGGCGTTGGCGGCGGCGTTTTACGAGCTCGGGCTTGGCGACCCATGGCCGATCTCCGCGCTGCATGGCACGGGAAGTGGCGACCTGCTGGATGCGGTCGTCGAACGACTGCCGCCGCCGCAACCGGAAGTGGTCGACGATCAACTGGCGGCCCGCGTCGCAATCCTCGGTCGTCCGAATGTTGGGAAGTCGTCGCTGGTCAACGCGGTCGCCGGCGACGAGCGCAGCCTGGTCACGGAGATTCCTGGGACCACGAGAGATCCGGTCGACTCGATCGTGGACTTCGAGGGCAAGCGCGTGTTGCTGGTCGACACCGCCGGGATCCGCCGCCGGGGATTGACGAGCGGCGTGGAGCAGTACTCGCTGCTGCGGGGGCTACGCGCGATGGAACGCGCCGATATTGGCATCGTCGTCATCGATGCAAAAGACGGCATCACCGCCCAGGACGTGCACATCGCGGGCTATGTCGTGGAGGCCGGCCGCGGCCTGGTGCTGGTGCTCAACAAGTGGGACCTGCTGACGCCGGAAGAGAAAGAGGAGAAGGTCTGGCGTAAGAAGATCAAGGAGGCGCTGAGCTTTGCTCCGTGGGCGCCGGTGTCGTACATCTCGGCGAAGACCGGGCAGCGCGTGGCCCAGCCGCTCCAGGTGGCGCTCAAGGTGACCGAGGAGCGCCGCCGCCGGGTCGCGACGCCCGAACTGAACAAATGGCTGCGGACGCTAATGGGCCAGCGCGAGACGCCAACCAGGCATGGCAAACGGCTGCGCGTGATGTATGCGACCCAGGCCGAGTCGACGACGCCGACGTTCGTGTTCTTCGTCAACGACCCCGAGCTCGTTCACTTTTCGTATCGGCGTTTCCTGGAAACCCAGCTACGCCAGGCCTTCGGCTTCGAAGGCACGCCCATCCACATGGTCTTCAGACGCCGCGGAGAAGAGACGTAGAATAGGCGACGCGTCGGGGAGTGGCGCAGCCTGGTAGCGCACCTGAATGGGGTTCAGGGGGCCGCAGGTTCAAATCCTGTCTCCCCGATTTCTCTAAGACAACTCCTCTTGGCCCCGAGGCCTCATGTACCACTCCCGAAAGGAACGGCACCGGCCCTCATCGTCGAACTCGATCAGGAAGAGGTTGTCGTACTGGCGCTCGAGCTCGACTTTTGATGCATCTTTGAAATAACGGCTCCGCAACTGGGCCACGGCGAGATTCCCATCGATGGCGACCGGTTTGTAATCCGCCTCATAAGTCCCGGCGGCGTCCTGGCCCTCCAGCCATGACGCGACGATCGCGAGCCGGCCTTGGACGGGCTCATCGAATGGGAGAAAGGAGTAGGTCGCATCTTCGCTGAAGAGGGCGGCCAGCGCGTCCGGATCGTAGGTTTCCCAGGCACATACATAGGCGCGCAGCCAGGCGGCAACGGTCTCTGTGGTCAACATCACAACCGAGGTCGAGCCTACCGGCGTGGCTTTTCGAAGAGGCTCCTCAGATCACCCTCGTGGTCGGTGAGGAGCACGTGGACCTCGAGGAGGTCATCACCCGTGATCGGCGGCTGGACGCCCGTCGCGCGAGAGTGCAACTCAAGCTGGAGTTCGAACATCGCTCGGCCGTCCTGGGCGTTCATCTTGGTCCTTCCTTCGTCATGGAATATTGATATCGTCGTTATCACTATATTACGAAGCCTTAGTGTCGGTTGTCAAGTTTGAGGCGCGTTCGCTGGTGATGGAACGGGCGAGGCCGGCCGCTGGTTTCGGTCCTAAGCCGGGCGAGTGGACCCGCGGCGGACCGTGCGGAGGGCCAGACCGGCCCCCGTCAGCAACAGCAGCCCGCCGATCAAGATCGGCCCTACCGAGAGAGGGAGGAACAACGGATTGTCGAGGTCGTTTTCGGCGAAGCCGAGAAAGGTCATCAGCAAGATCGAAATCATCCCGAAGGCCGAGGCCCCGAGGAAGGAGCCCAGCTCGGTGTTCGAGGCCAGCGGGACTTTCGTGCTATAGGCCGGCGCCATGATGCCCGACCGCACGCCGAACGCGATCAGCGCCAGGAGGGTGAGGCCGGCGGCTGCGGTGAAGATCACTGCCACCACGATCACCGAGGTGATCTGGCCCGAGGTGAGCCCGCCGAACAGGTTCAGCCAATCGAGCGACAGGGGCATCGGCTGAAATTCTAGCCCGAAGCCGGCGGGTTGGTCGAGTCGGCGGACGGCTCGAGCGCTGACTGCACAATGCGCTCCTGCTGCGCTTCGTGGGCGATCGCATACCCCTCGCTCGGGCTGGCGCGTTCTGGCCGACCGGTGTAGCGGAGGGTCAGGTGCTTGGGCAGCTTCGGCTCGAGGCGGCGCTTGACGTGCCAGTAGGCGCCCATGTTCATCGGTTCTTCCTGCACCCACGTCAGCTGGCGGACCTTCGGATACTTCGCAATCGCCGCCAGCACGTCATCGGTGCGGAAGGGCTCGAGTAACTCCACACGGATGATCGCGAGATCCTTTGCTTCCGCGCGGAGGGGACTGCCGATCAGGTCGTAATAGATCTTGCCAGTGCAGAGAATGATGCGCTGCACCTCCTCACGGTGGTCCTGCATCGACGGGTCGTCGATCACCCGACGGAAGCTGTGGACGGTGAAGTCCTCGAGTCGAGACAACGACGGGCGCAGCCGCAACAAACTCTTCGGCGTCATGATGATGAGCGGCCGCGGTCGGGTGTGTAATGCCTGGCGCCGGAGCGCGTGGAAGTAGTTCGCGGGCGTGGTCGGATAGAAGACCCGGATGTTGCCCTCGGCGGCGAGCTGCAGGAATCGCTCGAGCCGCGCGCTCGAATGCTCTGGACCGCCGCCCTCGTAACCATGGGGAAGCAGGAGGGTCAGTCGCGATGACTGTCCCCACTTGGCGAGGCCCGAGACGATGAACTGGTCGACGATGATTTGCGCTCCATTGATGAAGTCGCCGAACTGCGCCTCCCAGCACACGAGCGCCTCTGACGCATCAGAGCTGTACCCGTATTCGAAGCCGAGCGCGGCGTACTCAGACAGCGGGCTGTTGTGTAGCTCGAAGGTGGCGCTCGCCCCGACCAGGTGTTGAATTGGCGCCCACTTCTTTCCAGAACGCGGATCGTGGAAAACGAGGTGGCGCTGACTGAACGTCCCGCGCTCGGTATCCTGGCCGGTCAGCCGAACCGGGATCCCGCCGGTGATCAGCGTGGCAAAGGCCAGCTCTTCGGCCTGCGCCCAGTCGATGTCTCGTTCGGCCAGCGGTGCTTTCCGGCGTTCCATCTGGCGGAGCAGCTTGGGATGCACCGTGAAGCCATCGGGCACCGCGAGGAGCTGACGACTCAATGACTCGAGCACATCGGGTGAGACGGCCGTCTTGATTTCCAGTTCGGGGCTGGCGTCCATCGGCGGGCGGCTGACCTGGGGCGCGTGCGCGGCGCTGGCCTTGACGTTCTGGTGAGCGTTCGCGAGGCGGGCCTCGGCGGCCTCGGTGCGGGCCTGCGCATCCTCTGCCGTCAGGAGCCCCTCCTCGATCAGTTGTGCCGCAAAGACTTCACGCACGGTCGGATGCTCTTTGATCGCCTCGTACATCTGCGGCTGCGTGTAGGCGGGCTCGTCCGTTTCGTTGTGGCCGAAGCGTCGATAGCCGATCAGGTCGATGACGACGTCCCGGCCGAATTTCTGCCGGAAGGCGGTCGCCAGGCGAACCGCGCTGACGCACGCCGTGATGTCGTCCGCGTTGACGTGGATGATCGGCAGGTCGAACCCTTTGGCAACATCGGATGCGTAGCGCGTCGACCGGCCTTCCTCGGGATCGGTCGTAAATCCAAGTTGGTTGTTGGCGATGAAGTGCAAGGTGCCGCCAGTGGTGTATCCCTCGAGCTTGGACAGGTTGAGGACTTCGGCGACGACGCCCTGGGCGGGAAACGCGGCGTCCCCATGGATCAGAATTGGTACGGTACCGGTCCGATCGAAATGCGGCGCGGGCCCTTTACGCCGGGTCTGCTCCGCGCGCGTCCAGCCCTCGACAACCGGATCGACCGCCTCCAGGTGACTGGGATTGGCGAGCAAGCTGACCGACACCTGCTTGCCGTTCGGCGTCACGTAGGTGCCTTCGGCTTCGGCATGGTACTTGACGTCGCCGGTCACGTCCGTGCCGCTCGGAAGGCGATCCTTGCTTTGCTCGAACTCCACCAGCAGGGATTCGTACGTGCGGTTGACGACGTGGGCGATCACGCTCAACCGGCCGCGGTGTGCCATGCCCATCACGACCTGGCGGGTGCCATTGTCAGAGAGCAGTTGCAGCGTCTCCTCGAGCATCACGATCATCGAATCGAGACCCTCGATGGAGAACGTCTTCTGGCCCAGGAACGTTTTCCGGAGATAGCGGTCCATCGCCTCCACTTTCGTGAGGCGGCCCAGTAACTGCAGCTTCCGCTCGGGGCTGAGCGGCTGGCGGTATCGCCCCGACTCGATGCGCTCGCGCAGCCAGTTGCGTTGCTCGTGGCTGGAAATGTGCTCGATCTCGTAGGCGATCGTCGAGCAGTAGGTCTCGCGCAGGTGGGTGAGCACCTCCGCCAGGTTCTCGCCGGGAACGCGCACGCGCAACACGGCGGCCGGTACTGCCTCCATCAACTGCGGAGTCAACCCATGGTTGACCGGATCCAATGACGGATCGCCGGTCGGCGCACTTCCCAGTGGGTCGAGTCGCGCGGCGAGATGCCCATGGCTGCGATAGGCGGCGACCAGCGCCATGCCGGCGGCAACCGCGCGCAGCATTTCGGCTTCCTCCGTCGTTGGCGCCGCGACCGCCGCTTCTCCTGCTGGGACCACCGCTCGGCCGGCCTCGCCGATTCCGGCGGGCGGGACCACTCGCATCGATTCAAAGACGGACTCATAGAAACCGTCACCACCGGCCAGCAGCTCATCGATGCGGCGGAGGAACTCGCCGGACTCGGCGCCCTGGATGACGCGGTGGTCGTAGGTGCTGGTCATCGTCATCACCTTCGACACGCCGAGCTGACGCAGCCCGCTTTCGGCAATGGCGGTGAACTCGGGCGGATAACCGATGGCGCCGGTCGCGATGATCGTGCCCTGGCCCTTCATCAACCGCGGGACGGATGCCACCGTGCCGATCCCACCCGGATTGGTGAGGACGATGGTGGCGCCGGCGAGGTCATCCGCCACCAGCTTGCCGATGCGCGCCTTCGAGACCAGCGTTTCGTACTGATCGCGGAACGCGGCGAAATCCAGGCGGTCGGCGTCGCGGATGACCGGAACCACCAACATGCGGCTGCCATCCTGACGCTGCACGTCGACAGCGAGCCCGAAGTTCACGCCGCGCGCGACCCTCGCCGGGTTGCCGTCGATACGCTCGAAGGTCACCGCCATCGAGGGGACGTCCTTCACGGCGCGCGTGATCGCGAAGGCGATCAGGTGGGTGTACGACACCTTCTCCGGGCGCCCGGCTTCCTGTACACGCTGGTTCAGTTGACGACGCCGTTGGTCGAGCACGTCGACCCGTACGGTGCGGAAGCTCGTCGCCGTCGGCACCAGGAGGCTTTCCTCCATGTACTTGACCAGCGCCCCGGCCGCACCCCGCAAGGAGATGGTTCCCGTCGGCGACTGCGCCGGCGCAGGTATCGCCTCAGCCTTTGCCCCTCCCGGGTCTGCGGGGGAGGGCAGGGTGGGGGCCTTCTCGACACTAGTCCCTCCCCCGCTTGCGGGGGAGGGCAGGGTGGGGGCGTTTCGCTCGATCGCTTCGGCGACGTCGCGACGGCGAATCGATCCGCCCGGACCGGTTCCTTTGACGGTCGCAAGGTCGATCCCCTTCGCTTTGGCCAACAATTCGGCGCCTTCCGTGACCTCTGGGCCAGCCTGTTTCCCTACCTCGCTTGCGGGGGAGGGTAGGGTGGCGGCCTTTTTCTCTTCACCATTCGCAGCGGGGGCCAGAGTCGGAACCTTCTTGGCGGCGCCATCGCCCTCAGCGCCCACAGCGATTTCAGCTAGGGGCGCACCGACGGCAATCGTCTTGCCAGCCTCGGCGAGGATTTTGGTCAGGGTCCCGGTCGCGGGCGCCGGCACCTCGGCGTCCACCTTGTCAGTGGTGACCTCAACCAGCGCTTCGCCTTCTCGCACCGGGTCGCCCGGCTGCTTCAGCCACTTGGCAACGGTCCCCTCCGTGACCGACTCACCCATCTCCGGCAGGGTGACCTGCATGGTCGATTGGGGCACGGGAGGATTGTACCCACTAAACTTGGCTCCGAATATGACGTTCAAGTCAAAATTGCGGGCCAGCGAGGACGCCACCGGCTCGTTGCTCTGCCTCGGTCTTGATCCCGAGCCCGATCTGCTCCCGCCGTCGGTTGAGCGGTCACCAACCGGCATTGCGCAGTTCGTCCGGACCATCGTCGAGGCGGTTGGTGACTCGGTGTCGTCCTACAAGCTCAACCTGGCGTTCTACGAGCGATGGGGGAGGGAGGCCAGCTGGTTGCTCGACCAGGCGATGGCGGCGCTGCCCAACGACCGCCCGGTGATCTTCGACGCCAAACGCGGCGACGTCGGCAGCACGGCCCAGGCCTACGCCACTGCCATGTTCGAAGCCTGGGGTGCCGACGCCGTGACCGTCCATCCATGGCTGGGCTATGACTCGGTTGCGCCCTTCCTGGCGCACAAGGATCGAGAAGTGCTTATCGTCTGCCGGACGTCGAACCCCGGGGCGGGCGAGTTCCAGAACCTGCGCAGTGACGGTGAGGCGCTCTACCGGCACGTCGCTCGCGCGGGCGTCCGTTGGGATCATCACAACAACATCGGCTTCGTCGTCGGCGCGACGGCGCCAGCGGAACTGCGCGACGTGCGTCAGATTGCGGGGGATCGTTTGCTGCTCGTCCCGGGGATTGGCGCGCAGGGGGCCGAGCTCGGCGCGGCGGTCACCGCGGCGTTGCGAGCGGATGGACGCGGTGCCATCATCCCCATCTCGCGCGGCATTCTCTTCGCATCCGCCGGCGCCGACTATGCGAACGCTGCCCGCGCGGCGGCGCAACACTATCGCGACGCCATCAACGCCCTGCGGCCGGAGCCCGCGACGGCCCGAGGCTGACCCATGCCCGGCATCGTCGCCGGCGCCCTGGTGGCTCACCCTCCGATCCTCCTGGCCGAGGTTGGCGGTGCCCAGTCACAACGAGTGCGGGCCACCGCCGACGCGCTGCACGAGCTCGACGGCATCCTTTCTTCGATTGAGGCCGACCTCGCCGTCGTCATCTCGCCGCATAGCCCGTCGAGCATGACGTCACTGCCCGTCCGCCGCGGCGCCAATGCCGGCGGAAACCTGGCACGCTTTCGCGCACCCAACGTCCAGGTGATGGCGCAGGTCGACGTGGCGCTGGCGACCGCTCTCATCGCCGACGGCCAGCGGGACGGATTCTCGCTGATCTGGGCGGAGGAGACGGAGCTCGATCACGGTGTGGTGGTTCCCCTGCACTCGCTGCCGCGAACGATGACGAACAAGCGCTGTATTTTCCTCGGCGTCAGCGGCTGGCCGCTCCATCGCTTCATCGAGTTCGGCACCTGGTTGCACGGCCGACTCCGCGATCGCTTCGCCATTCTGATCGCCTCCGGCGACCTGTCTCATCGCCTGACGCCGGACGCGCCCTATGGCTATCGTCCCGAAGGCCCGGTCTTCGATCGGCTGGTCATCGACGCACTGCGCGACCGGGAATGGAGACGGATCGAGGGCATCGACCCCGATCTGATCGAGGAGGCGGGGGAATGCGGCCTGCGCCCACTGGCGATCATGCTGGGCGCGGCACGCGCCGCCGGTCTCACCTCGCAGGTCCTGAGCTACGAAGGTCCATTCGGCGTCGGCTACCCCGTCGTCGCTTTCACGGCAATACCGGTCGCGGGCACCGCTCCGAAAATCGGTCTCGATGTCCAGGCACTCGGACGCCAGGCGATCGAGACCTATCTACGGACGCGCCGCCTGATCGAGCCGCCGCAGCCGATTCCAGTCGACCTGCAAGCGCCCTCGGCCGTGTTCGTCACCTTGCACAAGGACGGCGAGTTGCGCGGCTGCGTTGGCAGCGTGCATCCGACAGAAGCGACCGCGGCCCACGAATTGATTCGCTATGCCGTGGCGTCCGCGGTGCGCGATCCGCGTTTCGACCCGGTCCGTCTCGATGAGGTCGGCGCGCTCACCATCAAGGTCCAGTTGCTCGATCCGCCGGAGCCGATCCCGGATATCTCTGGACTCAATCCGCGGACGTACGGCATCATCGTCCGTCGGGGTGATCGTCAGGCCCTGCTGCTGCCCGGCATCGAGGGCATCGACACGCCCGAGCAGCAACTCCGGGCTGCCTGCGAGAAGGCCGGCATCAACCGCAACGCGCCGGTGGAACTCGAGCGCTTTCGTACCCGCACCCTCGAATGATCGCGCTGCTCGCCAACCCGGCGCAAATCGGGCATCAGGGTGAAGGCCATCCCGAGCGCCCGGAGCGCGTCACCGCCATCCTCGAGGCAATCGCCAGGTCCGACCTGGGTCTGGTGCCGGAACCGGCCTCGGACGCGCCGGAGGCGTTGGTCCGCCGCGTCCATGACCCGAGCTATGTGGCGATGCTCGACCGTGCGGCATCTTCCGGCGGCGGATTCCTCGACCCTGACACCTACATCACGCCGTTATCGATGGTGGCCGCCCGATCCGCGGCGGGCGCGGTCGTCGAGGGCGTGCACCGGGTCCTGGACCGAAAGGCGAAACACGCACTTGCGGTCGTACGGCCGCCCGGGCATCACGCCGAGCATGCGAAGGCGATGGGCTTTTGCCTTTTGAACAACATCGCGGTCGGCCTGGTCGCGGCACGCGACCGAGGCATTCGTCGCATCGCAGTTCTCGACTTCGACGTCCATCACGGCAACGGCACCCAGCACAGCTTCGAGAGCGACGCCGACGTCTTCTACGCCTCGACTCACCACTACCCGTTCTATCCCGGCACCGGCCGCGCGCGCGCGCGCGGCGCGCATGGAAATGTCCTCAACGTGCCGCTTCCGGCGGGCACCTCGGATCGGGCGTTCCTCGGAGCCTGGGAGAAGAAGATCGGACCGACGCTCGATGCGTTCAAGCCCGAGCTACTCCTCGTGTCGGCGGGGTTCGATGCCCACGAGGACGACCCACTGGCGGGGCTCGACGTGACGACTGAGGGCTACCGCGAACTTGCTCGGATGATCAACGCCTGGTCGATTGCCCACAGCGGCGGGCGATCTGTCTGGGCGCTAGAGGGCGGCTACAACCTTCAGGCGCTGGGTGACTCGGTGGTGGCTTGCCTCGAGGTTCTGCGCGATAACGCCACGGACAGTAACCCGCGCGTGGACAGCGCGGCCGATCGAGGGTAGAATAGCGGCTCGCCGGACTAAGTCTGGGAGGCAGGGAACCATGGCGAAGTCACGCGATAAGGGCAAGCGGGAAGTGAAGAAGAAAAAGAAGGAGAAAGCGCCAAAGGGCGCTCCGGCTCCTTTCAGCGGCGACGCCGGCTTCACTCCACGGCGCGAGCCCGGTATGCCTGGCTCGGCGGGAGCGCCGCCGGCATAAAGCTCCGAGCGAGCAG
>Ga0307477_10002534_pt1 | contig 14054 bp, 10 predicted proteins | sample atmos_gasesECM2C_FD_203316 | JGI IMG/M metagenome (GOLD analysis project Ga0307477, IMG submission 203316) | Hardwood forest soil microbial communities from Morgan-Monroe State Forest, Indiana, United States - atmos_gasesECM2C_515 | ecosystem: Environmental > Terrestrial > Soil > Temperate...
CGACGGCAACTTCACGGTAACGCGCAGTTTGGGACAGCCGCCCAATTCCGTCCCAACGTGGAACCGGCCGCCCCGGCCGGGTGTTGACGTTCGTTTGGAGCGACCTGTGGCAAACACCCGGGCGAGGGCCCCCGGTTCCACGTCGCCGCCATGCAACAGCGAAGCAGCTCTGCTGCATCCTTCCCTCATGCAGCGGCTCCGGCACGTTGTAGCCGTCTCGTTAGTGTGCTCGATTATGCTGGCGCTCGTCCCTCTCCCGGCGTCGGCCTATTCGGTTCTTACCCACGAACAGATCGTCGATCTCGCCTGGGAGCAGCAGCTCAAGCCGCTTCTGTTGGCACGCTTTCCCAACACCACTCCCGATCAACTGATCGAAGCCCACGCTTACGCATACGGTGGATCGGTAATCCAGGACATGGGTTATTACCCATTCGGGAATAGGCACTTCAGCGATCTGGTCCACTACGTCCGCAGCGGCGATTTCGTTTCCAATATGCTCAAAGATGCCCAGGACGTAAATGAATACGCCTTCGCTCTTGGCGCACTTTCGCATTACGCAGCAGACGCCGCAGGACATCCCTACGTGAACAAGGCCGTTGCCATCGACTATCCCAAGCTGCGACGCCGCTTCGGCAACGAGGTGACGTATGAGGACGATCCCAAAGCGCACATCCGCACGGAATTTGGATTCGATGTGGCGCAAGTGGCAAAGCAGAGATATGCGCCCCAGTCCTACCACGATTTCATTGGATTCAATGTCTCAAAGCCGCTGTTGGAGCGCGCCTTTCGCGAAACTTATGGCATTGATCTGAATGACGTGTTCGCGATGCTTGATTTGTCCATCGGGACGTTTCGGCGTTCGATAAGCGCAATCATTCCTGAAATGACAAAAGCCGCGCTGCTTACCAGGAACAACGTCGATATCCCGGAAAAGAACGACGCTGCACGGAGGCAATACATCTATTATCTCTCCCGCGCTGACTACGAAAAAGAGTGGGGCAAGCAGTACGAGCGTCCGGGTCCGTTCGCGCGGGTGCTCGCGTTCTTATTCAGGTTGATTCCTAAAATAGGACCATTCAAAGCGGTAGCATTCAAAGCGCCATCGACTCAGACTGAAGATATGTATTTGAAGAGCCTCGACGAGACGATGGCGAAGTATAAAAACGAAATAGCCGATCTCCATCAGCAGCCGGACGTTCCGCTGCCTGACATCAACTTCGATACCGGCCAACCCACACCCGTGGGAAAGTACAAATTGACCGATGACACCTACGATTATCTGTTGGGCAAGCTTGAGGACCGCCACTTCGACATGCTCACGCCGTCTCTGCGCGACAACATTCTGGCCTACTATGGGAGCCTGCAGGCTCCCATCGATACCAAGCGTCATAAGGAAGAGTTTGCCAAGCTTCAGCAGCGCTTGCAGGAGTTGAAGCAGGCATCGACTACCACTGCTGACGCCATAGCTGCTCGAGAAAAAGAGAAGTGACAGAGACTTGTACGAGGCGTGCTCCCTCAGAGCAGATTAGTAATCATTATGTCCTGTTATGAACTCCAAAGACCTGCGTGCCGCGCCGAAGAGTTGCTCCACAGCAACAATCGAGCGCTTATTTGAAACATTCATGATGCCAGAGCAGATCGCGAGAAAACCCATTCGGCGGATGGGAAAGAGAATTTTGGTGACCCATAAAGAAGATGTCGAAAGCGATTAGCGCCTTCGGATCGCGCTGTGAGCGACCGGTATTCCAGGAGCGGCAGAAATAGCGTCCATAGTAGAGGCGGTAATCGGCATTCTCTGAAAGCGATAAGTTCATCAGGTACTTTCGCCACCGCTCATTCCTATATTGGTCGGCGATGCTCTTCGGCTGATCGAAGGAAACCGGCTGGTCCGGATGAAGCACATTTGTCTCGGATCCATCCCGCAGACGGCCCTGGATCACGTACCAGCCGTCGTATGTCAGCGGATATGGCGAAAACATGTCCCATTGCTGATCGAGGCCGAGGGTGATTGCAAGCTTCTCCTGTGATGGACGGAACGGAATATGAGTTACGGACGACACGTTCCACAGGAAGACATACAAAATCATCGCGAATGCGAACAAGTTGATCATCCATGATGTACGAGTCTGTGCCGGACGGAACTTGACCCAAATCGTCAGATCACTCAGCTTCTCGCGTTGCGAATCGATCCATCGGCAACAAAGCTCACCAAGTTTCGCGATCGCGCTCAGCCTGCAGAATGAATTGAGCCAGCGAAAAATCGGCGTGTAAGAAAGAACACACGCCAAACCGTCAAAAGCGTATCGCCGGCTTCCGTGCGGTTCGATCACAATCCAACTGTGCTCGCGCACTTCATTCCACGTTGGCAGTGACTCTCGGAGCGGGAGGATCTCGGCGGCGGGAATCATTAGAAACGTGCGAAGAGCGTATGCGGACTTCTTGCAGAACGGGTAGAGCTCGTCGTAATAAATACGCAGACCGCCGCCTGCGTTCGCGAAGCGGCTCCGCACGGAAGCGGGAATCGCTGTCTGCCAAAACCATGTTGGAAGCAGGGGCAAGGCCGCGATTCCGGCGATCCAGGGAAAGTGGCCGAGTCGAATCGACAAGCCGAGGCCCAAATGAAGCATGAGGATAAAGAACACGCCGCACGCGCGAACCGGCCCGAAAAGAAATGGCATCAGGACCAGAAAAGGAATCGTCGCTTCATGGATTAGAGCTCCCCGCGTAAGCCAGGGAAGCAGTTTTGGAAAGTGCAGCAGAAAACGTCCTAAAGGAGTGGACATTTGCTGAATGCTCAGAGCGTAATAGACGGCGCTATGCTCGGAGTGCCAGGCCGATCCGCTTTTCAAAAGCACGGCGAATGCATAGACGAACGCGACCTGAAGCATCAGAGCGATACCCGGAAAGGAAAAATGCGAACTCTGATCTTTTTCCGAACCCGGTTTCAGCGGCGTGGTGGTCAGCGCGCTGTCGATGGAGTACACCGCGCCTATAGGCAGAAAGATCGCCCAAAAGGCCAACTGCCGCAGATACACGTCCCCGCCTTGAAGTATCTCGAGGTTCCGATTCTGCAGGGAGACGAGCATGAACCAGCTAGCGATCGCGGCCATGCGCGTCTTGAATCCCAGGAGCAGCATCACGGCGAAGAAGGCTGCCAGCAGGAAAAGCCCGATTTGAAATATGGGTTGGCCGCTGATTAGATGAATCGAGAATCGGTCGGCCGGGGCGAATTTATCCAGCAAGGCTGCGCGTGGAAGTACTCCCCAATCGGTATAAAAAGATGTGAGATCGAACGAGCGGAAAAACAGATCGCCCAGCAGGACCGACGCAAGTCCTACGCGAAACAGGGCCAGAGATCTCAAATCCAGGCTATATGCGCGACGAAGGTAAGCGAACACCGCTCTGGATCTTGAGATCTGAGAGATGGGTGGCGGTGAAACGCGTGGCGCGGTAGCTTGTACCGTCACCTGCGCCGGCGATTCCAATGTAGCCATGATTCTCGTTCGGTGGCGTCATCGTAGCCGATCTGAGATTTTCTTTGTTACTTAATCGCAAGAAAGAATGCACTGAAGTAACATCATGGCCAGGCTGCCATTTTCTTTACCTGCCGATGGAGTTTTGTCCCGAATCCTCCTTAGTTGCGTTTCCTCTACTTCGAAATAAGTGACCGGAACTTAGGTATTTAGGGGACTCACTTACTTCCGTAACGTTGAGCAATGACCCTCTGTTCCCTATAGTCGCTAGAGACAAAAAGTGTTTCTGCGGCTCCCCCCGGAAAAACAAGAGAAGAGCGAAAGTGAGCCGGATGTTCCCAAAACCGTCCCGCGATAAGACTGTCGCCAGTCTTCGGGAGAGCTACGCTGAAAGACGTCAAACGCCTGTCCCTAGCGCGCTGCAAGGTTTGCAACAGGGGTTCTCTCTATTGGAATTGATAGTTGCAATCGCCATCGTGCTTGTTCTGGCTGGGATTACTGCTCCGAAGGTTTTCCGGACGATCGAGTCTCAGCGGCTGCAAACCGCTGCACGCGCATATGCCACGTTCCTTCAGGAGTCGCGATACCGAGCTGAGCAGGATGGGCAGTGGTACGAAGTGCTACTCGACCAGACGGACCCCAACTACACCATCGCCTACCTCGATATCAACGGAGACGGCGCTCGTCAAGCTAGCGAGCCGACCGTGCAAATACCTCAGCCGATCACGGTTCCTGATCCAGCGAACGTGGCTGTTCCCGCCGGTTTCGGAAACGCAAACTTACTCGGAGCGACTCCGTTCACCGTGGACACGACGCCGTTTACCTGGAACAAGGCCGCGCAAATGCCGGGGCTGGCATTCAACGAGCGTGGATTGCCGTGCCAGCGCGCGGCGGTTACCGCCCCTTGTACCAACACAACTCAAATTAACGGAGCTGGCGGAGCTTTGGTGGCGGCGCCGACCGCCTGGGTCACGTATTTCGCGTATCCAACCGCAACCAGCGGCGTAACCTATGCAGCCATCACAGTAACGCCGGCCGGACGCATCAAGGTTTGGAACTTTCAATCTGACGGAGCCGGCGGAGGTAACTGGCGATGATCAAGCAATCTACTCGTAAACGTCGAATATGCGGAGCCCGCAATCAGCAGCATGGTTTCTCGCTGATCGAATTGCTGGTAGCGATGTTCGTACTGACCGTCGGAATGCTGGGAGGCGCGGCCGTAATCACCGTGGCCATCGCCAGCAACGCAAACTCAAAATTTGACACCGGCGCGGTGTCGCTGGCCCAAAGCACGATGGACCGAATTATCGTCATTTCAGCAAATGCGTCAGGCGCTCAGCTCAACACGAACATGACCGACTGCAATGGCACTGTACATCCCGTTCAGACGGCAGCTGGTGGAGCGCCTACCACCACAATCAGCGGTATCGCCAATGGCACTCAGGCAATCGACTTCACTCAGGCAGCCGTACCGGGCTACCGAATGCTCTACGTGCTCTGCGGCGCCGGAGGCGCGGGATATACAGGGATTCCGCAGACCTATGATGTGCGCTGGAACGTCGGCCCTGGACCTACGCAGACCACGCAGTTGATTCTGGTAGCCGCAAAGAACGTTACCGAATCGGGAAATGGTCTCAGCCAGACCCAATATTTTTCCGTGCCCATCACGCTGCGCGCGCTGCGGGGGTTTTGAGGAGCGATGATGAGAACGCGCAAAAAACGCACCCAGTCCGGATTCAGCCTGCTTGAAGTTACTCTCAGCATCCTGGTCCTGGTGGTCGTAATGGGAGCTGTCTTCTCGCAAATCGATCGGGTCACCAAGACCACCAAACGCGAATCGATGAGCACAGACCTGGTGCAACAGAGTCGCGATTTCGTTGATCTGTTCGTGCGAGACGTTCACATGATTGGGTACCCGCATTCAGCCATGTATGCTATCGCGCCAAACTCCCCATGCACCCCCCTTGGCACATCGCTCGCACAATGCGACAAGAGCATTGCCGCCGGAATCGTTTCGGCGTCGCCGACTTCATTGCGGCTTGAAGGCGATGTTTACGGTGACGGAAACGTGTATAGCGTTCTCTACACCTATTATCAGGTCGATCCTAACGTTCCTCCCGATCCCAATTGCCCCTGTCTGCGTCGAAGCGCTGTGTTAAAGGTTACGGGCGATCCAATCGCCGGCCAGTCGGCTCCGCAGTATTACACCGAAGTCCAGAACATCATCGACCCAACCGGCATGGTGCAGGGAATCTTTACCTATTTCGACGCCAGTGGGAACGCGGTTGCGGTTGGGGCAGGAGTCGATTTCGAAAATAACGGCGCAACAATTCAGAATATCGATGCAATCAAGGTCAATCTCAACGTACGAAGCACGCAAAGGGATCCGCAAAGCGGCCAGCTGGTCGTGAACTCCCAAGCGGCCGTTGCGGAACTGGAGAACTAAGCCATGCCGAAGACCTGGAACAAAAAATCGGAACGAGGAGTCGCGCTGCTGGTGGCGCTGTTTGCGCTGATTCTGATCGCTGCAGTCGGACTGGGAATGATCTTTTCCAGCAACGGCGAAATGTCGGTGAACAATAGCTTTCGCCAGAATCACCTCGCATATTTTGCCGCCCGCTCCGGCCTCGAAGAAGCCCGGGATCGCATGCGGTATAAGAGTACGGACGTAACCAATCCTGTAGCGCTGGGCATTTCCGATCTCCTGCCGACAAACCCCATTGGGCAAGCGAACAGTGTGTTGTACATCAACAATGTCGCGGGCGTCGATCCTACTAACTTTGGCAACAACACTTACTTCGACGACGAACTCTGCCACGACATCAACAACCCGGGGATCATTGCTAACAGCCCTGGCGCATTCAACATCAAGTGTCCCCACAACGCGAATAGTATTCCGTCCGCGGCCGGGTGGGCAGTGCAGATGAACGCCGAACCAATTGCGGGCGGCGGCAAAATTCCTTACGCATGGACGCGTATCAATCTGAAATTGCAGGAGGGCACAAATCCCTGGTGCGTTCTGGGACTGGGACTGCCGGGAGGCTCTGCGGCCAATTGCAACCCGGCCACTGGTCCGGATGCCTCTGCAGACCAGATTTGCTACGACGGAACGCGGGAGTTCGTGCTTACAGACGCTATGCCGCTGCGCGATGCTCCAGGGGGAATGGGAGGCCTAAGCCTGCCTTCACAGTTGGCCATGGGAATGTACTTCGGGGGAACCAGCGGCCATGGCGCTTCTGGCCACAGCTCGACGACGGGCACTTCAACCACAACGGGCACTTCGAGTACAGGAACCTCCAGCACAGGAACTTCGGGTTCAGGCACGTCGAGCACAGGAACCTCGAGCACAGGAACTTCGAGCACAGGAACTTCGAGCACTGGCACATCGAGCACAGGGACTTCAACCACTGGAACGTCGAGTACGGGCACATCGAGTACAGGCACATCGACAACTGGCACCTCAACCACCGGCACGTCTAATACAGGCACATCAACTACCGGAACATCGACGACAGGAACATCGACGACAGGAACATCGACGACAGGAACATCGACTACCGGCGCGACCGGAATAATCGGCGGTACCTCGACTACGGGGCTCACCTCCGGGACCTCGACTACGGGCCTCACTACCGGCACATCCAGCACGGGAACTTCAACCACAGGAACTTCAACTACAGGAACGTCGAGTACGGGAACCAGTTCTACCGGAACCAGTTCCTCCGGAACGGGAACTGGCGGTGGGACCGGCGGCACAGGAGGAAATGGTGCCGCTTGCTCCGGCGTGTTTACTCCGGCTCCTCCACCTGCAAGCGTCGCCGCTACGAGTTGCAACAATGTGAATTCGCAACCGGTGTACACGGTGACGTCTTTAGCAATCACCCCAGCCGGAGCACGGCGCATGCTGCAATATGAGATTGCTCGCATCACTGTGCCTCCTGTGCCGGCTGCTGTGACGTTGGCCGGTCCCAATCCAACTTTCAACCCGCCGCACTCGGCAAATTTCGGTATCAATGGTAATGACGCTAACTCATGCGCAGCATCGGGTCACGCTGCCAACAACGTACCTGCAATCGGAACAACCACAGACGCCGGCAGTGGAAGTGAGACCCCCACGCAAGTTGCCAGCGATGCGGCCACGAACGTCGCTGGCACGCTCACAGGTCCTGGAGTCAAGACTTCAAACTTTACCGGCGCAGGGTGCAGCACGGGAGATGACGTTCAAAACGTAATCAACGTTTCTCCTTCCTACAATACTATCCCCGGACTGAACGCAGTGGTGCAGTCGGTGATCGGATCAGCCGACCAGGTGGTAACAAACGGTGGTGCGGTCACGGATTGGGGGAGTGTTGCCAATCCCAAGGTGATCGCGATCACCGGTGACGCCAGCGTCAGTAGCGGCGCCGGCATTCTTCTGGTGACGGGGAACATGGTCGCCAGCGGCAATTTCAGTTGGACCGGCACTATCTTGGTGATTGGAAGCGGAAGCATCACCTTTAATGGCGGCGGCGGTGGCACGATTAACGGCGCCGTTGTTGTGGCCAATATCGGCAACTCGAACTATGCTACCGATCCTACGAATTCCGCGAATCTGCTGCCACAACTCGGTTCGCCAAGCTTTACCTTCAACGGCGGTGGAACGAACGGAATTAATTACGACAGTTGCCTGACAACCCAGGCGTCGGCACATGCTGCCTATAAAGTCCTGGCGCGCCGGGAGATTGTTTACTAGAGCCAGTTGGCCCGGCCATCAAGCATATTCGGTAGCGACACGAAACTGTGTCGCTACCGAAGTAAACCTCTGAAGTTCAATTGCCGAAGATAGGTTGCTGCAAGAAGTTGTTTGATTGTCCTTCGCCTGGCAACTCTTGAGACGGCATCTGCTTAAAGATCAGTTTGGATCGTAAACGCTGTTCGCGTAGCCCATCTTGCGAGCTTCGTCCTGCATCTCCGTCAAGTTCTTCTTCTCCTGCTCCAGTTGGGCCTTAGCAGCTTCGTGTTGGGAGTTGAGCCTCTGTACCTCGTCGCAGGCATTGATTGAAGTATTAGCGTGCATTACGTGCGTGCAGTCCGAAGTCTTCCAAGGCTCCAGTTCCTTCTCGATCTCCTTCATCTGAGCTTCCATGTCGAGAATTTTCCGCCTTTGCTCTTTGATTCCTGCCCGAATCTCCTGTGCAGAAGGACGATCCGCGTCCGTAGCTGCGTCGGAATCCGATGTGACGGAGCTTCCTTTCTTCGCAGAAGGCTTCGCTGAAGAATCCGTGGGCTTGACGCCGGAAGCGATATCGTCGTTTGTAATTACATGTTTTGTCTTAGCCGGCCCCGACTTTTTCTGCGTCTGCTGCTGTCGGGCAGCGTTTCCCAAGGATTGGGCCATGCAGGAATTCAGGCACCCTAACGAAATCAATAAAATGATGGCTATTTGGAGCAGGGATTTCATGCCACGGATTGTACCGCTGAAATTCCGCAACGATACGGCGAAGGTTGCGGACCTATTTACTTGAGTAATGACCCGGCAGTCAGGTAGAGACGCAGCATTGCTGCGTCTTCACGATGGAGATAGGCAGCTAGCCCTTCGATCGTTTTTCCACTTTAGCCCAGGTATCTTTCAAGGCGACGGTGCGATTAAAGACCAGCGCCCCTGGCCTCGAATCGGGATCAACAGCGAAATATCCCAGCCGCTCAAACTGATAGCGGTCGCCGGACTTAGCCTCCCGCAGCGATGGTTCCAGCTTGGCGTCAGAAATAATTTCCAGCGAATTCGGATTGAGGTTGGAGATCCAGTCCTGTCCTTCTTCTACGTCGTTTGGGTCTTCTTTGGTGAATAAATTCTCGTAAATGCGCACTTCCGCATCGATGGCATGTGCAGCCGAGACCCAATGAATGGTGGATTTCACCTTGCGACCGTCCGGAGCGTTGCCGCCGCGCGTCGCCGGATCGTAGCTGCAGCGCACTTCGACGACGTTTCCGCTCGCATCCTTTATTACGTTCGTGCAGGTAATGAAGTACCCGTAGCGCAGCCGCACCTCGCGTCCGGGCGAGAGGCGGTAGAACTGCTTCGGCGGATCTTCGCGGAAATCGTCGCGTTCGATGTAAAGCACGCGCGAAAACGGCACTTTGCGCGTGCCTGCGCCGGCATCTTCGGGATTGTTGACCGCGTCCATCTCCTCGACTTTTCCTTCGGGATAGTTCTCGATCACAACTTTCAGCGGACGCAGCACCGCCATCACTCGAGACACGCGCTTGTTCAGATCTTCGCGCTGGAAGTGCTCCAGCATGGCAAGCTCGATACTTCCCGTGGTCTTGGAAACGCCGATTGAGGCGCAAAATGCGCGCAATCCTTCGGGCGTGTATCCGCGCCGGCGCGCTCCCGAGAGCGTGGGCATGCGTGGATCGTCCCATCCGCGGACGTGTTTTTCCTGCACCAGGCGCAGCAGCTTGCGCTTGCTCAGCAAAGTGTAGGTGAGATTCAGGCGGTCAAACTCGATCTGCTGCGACGGAAAGATGCCAAGTTGCTCGATAAACCAGTTGTAGAGGGGGCGATGATCCTCAAATTCCAGCGTGCAAATCGAGTGCGTGACCTTCTCAATCGAGTCAGATTGCCCATGTGCGAAGTCGTATAGCGGGTAAATGCACCATTTATTGCCGGTGCGATGATGTTCCGCATGCAGAATTCGGTACATTACGGGATCGCGCAGGTTCAGATTTGGCGACGCCATATCGATTTTTGCGCGTAGAACGCGCGCGCCGTCGGGGAATTCTCCCTGGCGCATGCGCTCGAATAGATCGAGATTTTCCGCAACCGACCGTTCCCGATATGGGCTATTTGTGCCCGGCTCGGTGAGCGTGCCGCGCGTTTTGCGGATTTCCTCGGCGCTCAAATCATCCACATAAGCCTTGCCCGCCTCGATCAACTGCACCGCCCAGGCGTAGAGCTGATCGAAATAATCTGAGGCGTAGAACGTGCGCCCATCCCAATCGAAGCCCAGCCAGCGCACGTCGCGAACGATGGAATCGATGTACTCCTGCTCTTCTTTCTCCGGATTGGTGTCGTCAAAGCGCAGGTTGGTCTGGCCGTGGAACTCGGCAGCAAGGCCAAAATTGAGGCAAATCGCCTTGGTGTGACCGAGATGAAGGTATCCATTGGGCTCAGGAGGAAAGCGTGTTTGCACCCGACCGCCGAATTTGTTGGTCTCAAGGTCGCGAATAATAATGTCGCGAATGAAATTCGACGGCGCCGGTACCGGCGTTACCGCGGCACTTTCAGTGGTTTCCGTGGCTGGATTCGATGGATTCATGCAGAGCGCAGAGGAAATCTGTCCAAATCGTGGCGCAAAATCTCTCTCTTTATTATGCAGCAAGCGGGGAATACGGGTTTTTGGTGCTAGTATTTGCCGCCATGGCACAGCGACCGCCTAAGGAATTGCTGGAATATCTCGCATTTTTTGACGATTCCATCGGCAAACTCACGCTGGCAACGCGAGCTTTTGTGTTGCAGGAAATGGCGCCGTGCATCGAGTTTATTGTCGATGCTTACAGCGCCGTTGCCCTCGGCTACGGCCCGACGGACCGGCTGAAGGATTGCGTTTGTCACATCGCCGTCTATGCTGGACACGTCAATATCGGGCTGAATCAAGGCTCAGAATTGGATGATTACGGCGGTTTGGTTCAGGGAACCGGCCGCAAAGTCCGTCACATAACCATCAGAACTGCTGCGGATTTGACGAATCCTGCCGTGCGAAAGTGCCTCCGAGCCGCCTACAAACTCGCTTGCATGAAAGAGACTACACGCCATTTGCAGGGCGTTACGACTGTGATCAAGAAGCCTTATCCACGCAAACGGCGTCCGAATCCGGCCGGAAAAGCGCGCGCTGCATCGTCCAGCCGCTAATAATCGTGGCCGATTCCGAACATTTTCATCCCTAAAACGCGCAATATAAAGGCCCATTCGGTACTGCTTTGCCCCGTCTTAAGCTCCACATTTCCATTGTTTTCACCGGAAATCCGCTTGGCGCGAGGATTGCAGTATCGTTTCTAGTCCCAGTTACGCCTGCTTAGGAAAGCAAATTGATCGAAAACCTCCTTCAGGACGCACGTTTTGGCCTGCGCACGCTGCGTAATTCGCCCGGATTTGCACTGATTGCGGTGCTTACTTTGGCCCTGGGAATCGGCGCTAATACCACGATTTTCAGTTGGATTAACTCCACTTTGCTCAATCCGATCCCGGGAGTTAGGCACACCGGCAACATCGTATCGCTGATGTTGGGGACGGATCCCACCAATCCGGGCGACTTTTCCTATCTTGATTACGTCGATTTACGCGACCGAAATCATAGCTTTAGCGGCCTGGCAGCTTCCAATATCGAGCCTTTTGACCTCACTGGACACGGCAAACCGGAGCGGATTTGGGGCTCTCTGGTCTCGGCAAACTACTTTGACGTGTTGGGAATAAAGCCGATTTTGGGGCGCGGATTCGTGCCTGCCGAGGGCGAAAGGCCCGGCGGAGCGCCTTATGTGGTCATCAGTTACCGCTTCTGGCAAACACATTTCGGCGCAGATCGCGGCATTATTGGGCGAGTTATCAACCTGAATCAGCATCCGTACACGATAATTGGGGTCACTCCGCCGTTGTTTCAAGGCAGCCAAACCGGGCTTCGAGTCGAGATTTGGGCGCCTTTAATGATGCAACAGCAGCTCATTTCCTCCTTCAACCGGCTGGAAAGACGCGACGTTTACTGGCTTATGCTGCTGGGAAAGATGCAAAAAGACGTCACTTTGCGGCAATCCCAGGCGGAAATGAACGCACTTTTCGCGCAGTTAGTGCGCGATTTTCCCGACTCTCATCGCGGACGAACCCACGTTACCGCGTCACCTTTGTGGCGCGCACCGTTCGGCGCCAACGGTTATTTGTACATTTTGTTGCCCATTTTGATGGCAATTGCGGGCGTTGTACTGCTGCTGGCGTGCGCAAATGTGGCGAATTTACTGCTGGTTAGAGGCATTTCCCGGCAGCGTGAGATGGCAATTCGGCTCTCCATGGGGGCAAATCGAGGCCGTTTAGTGCGCCAAATGCTCGTAGAAAGTGGCATTTTAGCGCTGTTTGGAGGCACTTTAGCGGTCTTTTTGACGCTCTGGACGTCCACTTTATTCGCAAAATTCATGCCCCCCAGCGAGCTTCCCATTGCCCTCGACGTCCAGACCGACGGCCGCGTCCTGGCGGCAGCTTTCATCATCTCGATTCTGACCGCCGTCTTCTTCGGGCTCCTGCCGGCGCTGCGTTCCTCGAAAATGGAGCCCGCCGCAGTGCTGAAGCAGGAAGGATCCAGCTCCTCGACCGGGCGGCACAAGGCCCGGCTTGCCAGCGGACTGGTGGTCGCGCAAATCTCGCTTTCCCTGCTGCTTTTGGTCTGCGCCGGACTGTTTATCCGCGCCTTCGACAAAACCCAGCATTTCGATTTGGGATTCAATGCCGATCGCGTCCTGCTGGCGACCTTCGATCTGTTTCCCGCCGGATACAAGCGTGACGATGGCATCGCCTTCCAGCGCGAGCTGATGAATAAGCTGGCGAAGATTCCCGGAGTGGAATCGGCATCGCTCGCCGACTGGGTACCCTTGGGATTCGCCTCGAGTTCTCTGTGGGTCAAGCCGGAGGGATACGAGCCGCAGCAGCACGAGTCGATGGAGGTCGGCGAGAACAGCATTGGCCCCGACTACTTCAAGACCATGCAAATTCCACTGGCCTCCGGTCGCGTCTTCAACAGCGACGACTCTTCCAAAACCCAGGATGTCGCCGTGGTGAATGAAGCCTTCGTCGCCCGCTATTGGCCAGGACAGGACGCCATCGGCAAGCGTCTGAACGCCGACGGCGGCTGGCGGACCGTTGTGGGAATCGTCCGCAACTCCCAGACTAACGATCTATCGGAGACGGCGCAGCCGCTTCTCTACCTGCCGCTGCTGCAGGACTACTCGCACACAGTCACGATTCATGCTCGAGTCGCGGGCGATCCGCTGGCCTACGCGACCGCCATCGAGAACACCGTTCACGAGCTGAATGCCGATTTGCCGGTCTATGACGTAGTCACCCTGAAAGGTCGGGTGCAGGTGGTAAGCACCAACGAGCGCATTGCAGGAGTATTCGTCGGCTGCTTCGGAGTGCTGGCGCTGGCGCTTGCGGCTATCGGCATCTATGGCGTGATCGCCTACACTACCCGCCAACGCACCCAGGAAATCGGAATCCGCATGGCCCTGGGCGCGCAGCAAAAAGAAATCTTCGATCTCATTTTGGGACAAGGCCTGCGCCTAACCGCCCTGGGCCTGACGATCGGACTCGCAGTCTCGTTGCTGTTAACCCGCTTCCTGCGCAGCCTGCTCTTCGGCGTCACCACGACAGACCCTGCGACGTTTAGCGTTGTCGTCGCCCTGCTCTGCTCCGCGGCACTCGTAGCCTGTTATCTACCCGCCCGCCGCGCCATGAACGTCGATCCGATGGAATCCCTCCGTCACCCATAGCAGAGCTACGAAGCTGCGGAGCCGCAAAGCCTCGAAGCTTCGTAGCTGGTTGGCTACGCCACAGCAGAACCA
>Ga0307477_10002535_pt1 | contig 14041 bp, 9 predicted proteins | sample atmos_gasesECM2C_FD_203316 | JGI IMG/M metagenome (GOLD analysis project Ga0307477, IMG submission 203316) | Hardwood forest soil microbial communities from Morgan-Monroe State Forest, Indiana, United States - atmos_gasesECM2C_515 | ecosystem: Environmental > Terrestrial > Soil > Temperate...
GTGAGGGTGTAAGAATTGAGTCTATCCGGCGCAGATCAAAATCAATCTGGAACTTGCCGGCCACTCGGAAAAAGCGAGGCTTATTTTAACACCTTTGTAACAACCGTCTGCTAGGGTAGGATCGATGGCCAATCCTGCATTCCCACGGCCTGATATGCCCGGTCCGCAACCCGTTGCAGCAGCGAAAGTTAGTGCCAATGCGGTGCAGTCAAAACCGCTGTTGCAGACGGCGGGCGGCGAAGGCGCCGATCGTGTCTTCAAGTCGGCGATTACGGCCTGCGGTCTGGCGGTCTTGGGCGTGCTCGTCCTGATTGTTTATGAACTGGTGTCCAGTTCGAGGCTGACGTGGCACGCGTTTGGCTTCAAGTTCTTCGCCGGGACCGATTGGAATCCAGTCAGCGAGCAGTTCGGCGCTTTACCTTTTATCTTCGGCACGCTGGTTTCATCCCTTTTAGCGTTAGTGATCGCGGTGCCCCTCTCGGTTGGCGTCGCAGTCTTCACTACCGAGATGTGTCCCAAGGCGATGCGCGGCCCACTTTCGTTCTTCGTCGAATTGCTGGCCGCGATACCCAGCGTCATTTACGGGTTGTGGGCCATATTCGTGCTCGTTCCCATCCTGAGCGGTTACGTGCAACCCTTTCTGGCGAAAACCTTGGGATGGACCGGACTCTTCGAGGGCCCGCCCTACGGGATCGGTATGCTCGCTGCGGGAGTCGTTCTGGCGATCATGATCATTCCCATCATCTCCTCGATCTCCCGCGAGGTGCTTATGGTCGTGCCGCAGCATCAACGCGAAGGCGTCTTGGCCCTGGGAGCAACGCGCTGGGAAATGATTCGAGTGGGAGTACTCCGCAACGCGCGCGCCGGAATTGTCGGTGGAATCATTCTTGGTCTCGGTCGAGCGCTCGGAGAAACCATCGCGGTCACCATGGTCATCGGAAACCGGCCGGAGATCGCCAAGTCTTTGTTCGCGCCCGGCTACACCATGGCCAGCGTCCTCGCGAATGAGTTCAGCGAGGCTACCGGCGACGTCTACCTGTCAGCCCTGGTTGAGATTGGCCTCGCCTTGTTTCTGGTCACGATCATCGTCAATGCGCTGGCTCAGTTGTTGGTCTGGACCGTAACGCGCGGCCAGCCTGCGAGGGGAAATGTCTGAGGCCGTGACCACTCTCCCAGGCCAAGCTCTTGTAAGGCCGCTCAGTTTGCGCCGCCGTATTACCGATCTTGTGATGACCGGGGCGGCGGTTCTGACTGTTGTCATCGTCTTGGTGCCGCTGGTTGCCATCTTCGGCTACGTCGTGTACCGCGGCGTCGGGGCCATCAATTGGGCCTTCCTTACTCAGACTCCCAAACCCGTGGGAGAGGCCGGCGGCGGCATGGCCAACGCGATTGTGGGATCAGCGTTGATCCTTGGAATTGCCAGCCTGGTTGGCGTCCCTTTCGGAATCGGAGCAGGCATCTACCTCGCCGAGTTTGGCCGCAATCGCCTGGGAAGCGTGATTCGCTTCACCTCGGATGTGCTGAGTGGAGTGCCTTCCATTGTGATCGGCATCGTGGCGTGGTCGATCCTGGTTCGTGGTCGCGGATTCTCGGCGCTCGCCGGCGGACTGGCGCTTGCGATCATGATGGTTCCCACCATCACCCGCACCACCGAAGAGATGCTGTTGCTCGTCCCGCAAGCCCTACGGGAAGCCGCTTATGGGCTCGGTGTTTCGCGCTGGCGCACCACCCTTTCCATCGTCTTGCGCACCGCAACTTCCGGCGTGATTACTGGTGTTATGCTGGCCTTCGCACGCATTGCGGGCGAAACGGCTCCCCTGCTTTTCACTGCCTTGGGCAACACTTTTTGGAATCTTCGCTATAACCAGCCGACGGCCGCCCTTCCCTTGCAGATCTACGTGTACGCGAATTCTCCCTATGATGATTGGCACCGGCAAGCCTGGGCAGGCTCGCTCGTTCTTATTGTTCTGATTGTTACAGCCGTAGCGGCGGTGCGCTACGCGGTTCGCCGAGGATCCTTCGGAACGGCATAATCTATGGGCGTCGGAATTCAAGTCGAGAACCTGAATGCCTGGTACGGTAAAGGCCAGGCGCTGTACGACATCAATCTGAAGGTTGCGGCCAATCATGCGACGGCCTTGATTGGCCCTTCCGGTTGCGGCAAGTCAACCTTCATCCGCTGCCTGAATCGCATGCACGAGACCATTCCCGAAGCCCGCGTGGAGGGACGCGTTCGCATCGGGGAACTCGACGCTTATAACGGAACGTCTCCAACGCAGCTTCGCCGGCGCGTCGGCATGGTGTTCCAGAAACCCAATCCCTTCCCCACGATGTCGATTTACGACAATGTCGCTTCAGGCCTGAAGCTCAATGGATTTCGCGACCGCCACAAGCTCGACGAAGTGGTGCAGCGATCGCTGGAAGTATCCGCTCTCTGGGAAGAAGCAAAAGATCATTTGCACAAGAAATCCGGAGCCAGTCTCTCCGGCGGCCAGCAGCAGCGTCTCTGTATCGCTCGCGCGCTCGCCGTCGAGCCGGAAGTTTTGCTGATGGACGAGCCCTGCTCGGCTCTCGACCCGATCTCAACGGGGAAAATAGAAGAGTTGATCTTTCAACTCAAAGAGAGGTATACCATCGTAATCGTGACCCATAACATGCAGCAGGCTGCCAGAGTGGCAGAGTTTACAGGGTTCTTCCTGCTGGGCAAGATGATCGAGTTCGATAAGACAGAAAAGATCTTTACCAAGCCGTCCGACAAGAAAACGGAAGATTACATCACCGGGAGATTTGGCTAAGAAGTTCGGACAAGGGGTTTGTAAATGCGCACGCGATTTCAACAAGGACTCGACGATCTGCGGCAACGGTTGCTTCGCATGGGAGGACTGGCGGAGCAGGCCGTCGACCGCGCACGCCAGGCCTACGTCGAGCGCGACCTCACCCGCTGCCAGATGGTGCTCGAAGGTGAGAGCTTGATCAATACCGCAGAACGTGAAATTGACGAAGCCGCCTTCGATTTGCTCGCCATGCAGGCGCCCATGGCAACCGATCTTCGCTTCATCCTTGCCGTCACCAAGATCAATGCCGATCTCGAGCGCGTCGGCGATCAGGCCGTCAACATCGCCGAGCGCGTCATGGACATGGTCGATCTGCCGCCAGCAGATCTGCCAGTGGATATTGCGCGCATGGGAACTGCGGTAAGCGCGATGGTTCGCCGCGCGCTGGAATCTTTCATTGAAGGAAAGGTTGAACTTGCCCAGGCCGTCCTCGAAATGGACAACGTCATCGACCGCATGCGCGATGATGCCTTCATCCAGCTCGTCAAGACGATGAACGAGCGTCCCGAGGTGGTGCGCCAGGCGCTCGATGCCTTGCTCGTCGCCCGCAACCTGGAGCGCGTCGCCGACCACGCCACCAACATCGCCGAAGACGTCATCTTCTGGGTACAGGGGTCAGATGTCCGCCACAACGTGCATCCGGAAGAAGCGCAATCGGCAGACTCTGTTCGTCCGACCTCGCGCGCTTCGGGAATATAGAAGGCGACGCACAAGCCGATTTTCCATCGAGTGAATATGTCTCGGGTTGAGCGATGCCGCCGATGTCTGGGTGGAAGAGCCGCCCTTCAGGGCTGCGTTAGCCGCGTTGATTAGATTGGGCTTTAGCCCCGTGTTCCGCTTTTCTTCTTCGTCTCCTCGAATTATCCTGAACGCCACCGCGGAGGATCTGTGATTCCTGACTTCATTCGTGCTCTTGTTGTCGTCTGCCTGATTAACACCTTCACGCTTCGCGCGCAAACCTCGGATAACGATCGTCCTCCCATCATGCTCCCCACGAGCAAGATATTGACCGTCCCGTCACCCGGCCGCATCGGCAGCACCAACAGCTTTCCTGCCGCGATGGTGCTCAGCCCCGACGGCCGCTTCGCCGCGCTGCTGAACGACGGCTACGGCACGCAAGAGACGCGCGCGCAACAATCGATCTCCGTTCTGAATCTTGACACGAATCAGATCGCCGAGTTCCCGGATGCGCGCTTCAGCGACGAGGCGCATCAGAGCTATTTCATCGGGCTCGCCTTCAGTTCTGACGGAAAGCATCTCTACGCCTCGGTCGGATCGCTCACGGACCCCACAGGCGCAAGACCAGGGGATCTCGGCAATGGCGTCGCGGTCTACAGTTTCTCAGCAGGGAAAGTTGCACCCGAGAGATTTATTCCGATCCCCCTGCAGCGCTTGTCCACTGGAAAGAAGCTGGCAGTCGGTTTGACGGCCCCGCCACATATGTCGATTCCATATCCGGCAGGTATGGCACTGATCGCAGACGGCAGCCACGACAAGCTTCTAATCGCAAATGACCTCTCTGACAATGTTCTGCTACTCGACCCAGCCACTGGAAAAACCCTGCAGGCTTTCGACTTGAGCACGAGCGATGTGGTCCCGGCGTCCTATCCGTACACCTGTGTCGCGACAAAAGACGCCCGCCGCGCCTGGTGCAGCTTGTGGAATGCGTCGGAAGTAGCCGAGCTTGACCTTACGAGTGGAAAAGTTTCGCGTTGGATTAAGCTCAAACAGCCAGACAATCCCCTCGCTCCGGGTTCGCATCCGACGGCGATGGTGCTGAGTCCCAACGAACAAACGTTGTACGTCGCGCTGTCCAACCTTGACCAAGTCGCGGAAGTGGGCACCGAAACGGGACTGCCGTTTGGTTTTATGCGCACATCTACGGATGACCAGAAACCCGGAAGTTTTCCGATTGCGCTAGCTCAATCCGGCGATGGCAATCGACTCTTCGCCGCAGATGCCTCGCTCGACGCTGTCGTCGTCTTGGACACCTCGGGCATGCTCAACGGTCCTGCACCCCATATCGTGTCTTGGGGACTTGGTTTCATCCCCACCGACTGGTACCCCTCCGCCCTCGCTGTCCACGGCGACGATCTCCTCATCGCCACCGCCAAGGGCGAAGGCACGCGCACCAATAAAGACATGGGCAAGACAGTCTACGAGACCAAGCACAAAGAACACCCCTACATCCCGACACTGCTTAAAGGATCGATCGCGCGCCTGAACATTCCTGCAACCCTCGAGAAACTCCCGCAGTACACGCAGATGGTGGAGCACGACAACCTCTTCCACGGCGATCCCGGAACCATCACCTTCGCCAGCGGACAGAATCCCATCAAGCACGTCATCTACGTGCTCAAAGAGAACCGCACTTACGATCAGATTCTCGGTGACCTCAAGGTCGGAGACGGCGATCCCTCGCTCAACATGTACGGCGAAGACATCACGCCCAACGAGCACAAACTCGCGCTGCAATTCGGCGTGCTCGACAATTTCTACGACAGTGGCGAAGTCTCCGGCGACGGCCATGTCTGGTCCACCGCCGCCATTACAAGCGACTACAACGAAAAAACCTGGCAGATCGCCTACCGCGGTAAAGAGCGCACCTACGACTTCCAGGGGCAGAACGCCGACGAGTACCCCCTCGACCACAACCTGCCGGACGTAGACGATCCCTTCACCGGATTCATCTGGGATAATCTCGCGGCCCATCACGTGAGCTTCCGCATCTATGGCGAATTCGTGAACGCCGAGTGGTGCAACGAGAAGCGCAAAGCGGCGAGCCCAAAGCAGGGCACTCCTTCGGGACAGGAGGCAAAATGTCCGCGCACCGAAGTTCAACAAGGTGGCACGCTGCCGCCGAACGTCGGAAGACCCCACGGAGGCGTTAGTCCATGGCCCTGGCCTGTTCCTCTCTTTAGCGGAGTCAAGCCGACTAAGGCCGTGCTCCGAGATCACTTCGATCCACTCTATCCCGACTTCAATACCGATTATCCCGACCAACTTCGCGCCGATGAATTCCTGAACGAATTCGGCGCGTACGTGCGCGCGCATGAGGCCCACGAGGGCCCTGAGTTCGAGTTGCCCTCGTTTATCCTGCTCTATCTCCCCGACGACCATACCGGAGGCACGCGCCCCAACCGCGCGCGCCCGGCAGCCAATATAGCCGACAATGACCTGGCTCTCGGCCGCGTGGTCGATGCGGTTTCGCACAGTCCATATTGGGATGACACCGCCGTCTTCGTTCTCGAAGACGACGCCCAGGATGGCGCCGACCACGTCGATGCACACCGGTCCATCGCATTCGTCGTCAGCAAATACTCTCCGGGATCGGCAGCCCAGCCTTTCGTCGAGCATCGCTTCTATACCACGGTCAACATGATGCACACGATGGAGTCGCTGCTGGACCTTTCTCCGATGAATCACAACGATGGCTATGCGCCGGTCATGAGCGGATTGTTTGCCGGGTCAGGGGATCAGTCGCCGTTCAAAGCCGACGATCGCAACCTCAAGAACGGTCTGATCTACGAAACCAACAAGCACGACTCACCCGGCGCGAAGATCTCCTCCAGGATGGACTTCTCCCGACCCGACGCCGCCGGTGCTGCGCGCCTCAATCGCGTGTTGTGGCAGGACCGCAAAGGATCGACGCCCGTTCCCGCGCCAAAGCATAAGGTGATACCAGCTGGCGGCGAGTGATCTCATGAATCCACTGGAAATTTCCTCGAGCCAGTTTCGAGGGCTGGCCGAACGCGTCGCTCGATTGGCTGCGGACTATCTCGATCATGTGGATTCCATGCCCATAGATCCCGGCATATCAGGCGAGGACTCCTTTCGCCTGTTCGATGCGGCTCTGCCGGAGCAGGGAATCGGTGAAGCCGTATTCGACGATTTACCGGAAGTGCTCCGCGCGTCCCGTGCGCAAAATGGGCGTTTCTTCGGCTATGTTCTCGGCTCAGGAGAGCTCGTTGCCGCCACTGCCGATCTCATGGCCAGCGTCTTGAACCAGAACGTGACCGCATGGCGATCGGGGCCTGCCGCCGTGATGATCGAGAAGACCGTGATCAACTGGCTGGCGCAGGCAATTGGCTGTTCGGGGTTTCGAGGCTATCTCACGGGCGGCGGATCGGCCGCGAATCTCATGGGACTCGCGATGGCGCGCGAGACCCTTTCGCCCGCGAACGAGCGAGGGGTCACCGCCGGCTCCGTCGTCTACGCTTCCCAGGAAGTTCACATGTCCATTCCCAAGAGTGTGGCCTTGCTCGGCCTCGGACGCGACAATCTGCGCCTGATTCGTACGGATTCGTCGCTGCGCATGGACACCGCCCAGCTCGAGCGCCACCTAGCAAACGACAAAGATGCCGGAAAAACTCCCCTCGCCGTGGTGGCCTCTGCCGGAACGGTCAACACCGGTGCCATCGATCCCCTCGCAAAGATTGCCGAGATCGCGCACAGGAATGGCGCTTGGTTCCACATCGACGGCGCGTACGGAGCCCTCGCCGCGATTGCCGCGCGCAACAAGTTCCATGGCATGGAACTTGCCGACTCGATTTCCCTCGACCCGCACAAGTGGCTTTATCAGCCGCTGGATTGTGGCTGCCTGCTTTACCGCTCCTCACAAGCAGCGCAGAAAACCTTCTCCCATAGCGGCGACTACGCGCGCGCGTTGAGCGCCGATCCCATCGAAGGATTTGCCTTCTTGGAAGAGTCTCTGGAACTGTCGCGCAGATTTCGCGCCCTGAAGCTCTGGGTTTCGCTCCGCTATCACGGCCTCGCCGCATTTCGCGAGTCGATCCGAAACGACCTGGCGCATGCCCACCGGCTCGCCGAGGCGATCAAAGCCGAGCCTCAACTCGAGTTGGTAGGAAGTGGGGAATTGAGCGCAGTCTGCTTCCGCTATCGCGGAGCCAGCGGGATTGACGAGACCGCGCTGAATCAGTTGAACGCTTCGATCCTGAAACGCACCCAGAAACGCGGGCGCATCTATCTTTCCAACGCCGCACTGGCAGGGAAGTTCTGCCTGAGGGCTTGCATCGTGAACCATCGCACCAGAGACTCAGACATTGATGCTATCGTCCCTGAGGTGCTAGCTGCCGCAAAAGATTTGGCCGCTCCCGAGAACGCTCGTTAGCGGCCGCTTCTCTCCAGTTGAGTTTCTGCGTTTCCTAATTCAGAGTTACTGCCTGCTTCAAAGGCAAGCTCTGCGACGATCCTCCCACCATGAAGCCGTACTCTCCAGGGAGCAGTTGCCAACCGTTCTGTTCGACGTTGAAGATCGAGAGGTATTTCGGATTGACCTCCACCGTCACTTCCTTGCTTTCGCCGGCCTTGAGCCAAACTTTGTTGAAGCCTACCAATCGCTTCGGAGGCTCTGCCGCCAAAGCAGGCAGCGCTGCATAGATCTGAGCGACTTCTGCACCGTCTCGTTTGCCAGTGTTCTTCACCGTGAACGTGACTTTCGGATTCTTCCCCGGCGTGACCTTTAGGCCGGAGTAGGAATATGTCGTGTAAGAAAGCCCATGTCCGAAGGGAAAGAGCACAGTTTTCTTCTCCGCGTCATACCACTTGTAGCCTACCTTCACGCCTTCGTCGTAGGTGACCTGGAAGGGAGCCAGCCCAGTCGCAATCTGATTCCACACGTCGGGCCGCTTGTCATCAGGAATCGACTCGGGCGGAGGCTGCACCACGGTCGGATGTGGCAAGTCGGCTTCGGTCCGCGGGAATGTCAACGGAAGCTTCGCACTGGGATTGACATCTCCGAACAATACGTTCGCCACTGCGTCCGATCCGCTGCTACCCGCAAACCACGCTTCCAGAATGGCGCTGACTTTATCGGCCCACGGCATGGTCACCGGGCCGCCGCTTTCCACCACGACGACCGTGTGCGGGTTCGCTGCGGCGACCTTCGCAATGAGATCGTCCTGATGCTCGGGAAGCGCGAGACTTGGCAAGTCCATGCCTTCGCTCTCCCACTGGTAGGCAAAGATGATGACCACATCGGAGTTCTTGGCGAGCGCAGCAGCCGCTGACGGATCGGCGCCCGAATCAAATTGCACCTTAACCCCAGAAGCCTTCGCCCGAATTGATTTCAATGGCGAAGTCGGAAACCAGACCGGCTGCAGCCATCTCGTCTGCCCCTTACCCGGCGGTAGAATCGCGTTTCCCACCGGAGGATCGACCTGCGCCGAACCTCCCCCTGAAATCATTCCCACATCTGCATGAGGTCCGATCACGGCGATGCTGTGAACCTTCGCTGCATCCAGCGGGAGCTGCGACTTCTCATTCTTGAGCAGCACGATGCTCTGCTCCTCCAGCTTGCGCGCCACTTCCAGCCCGCCTAATACGTCCGGGACGCTCCTTTGCACCGGATCGTCCATCAGGCCCGTGGCGAACATTGCTCGCAAAATCCGATGCGCGTGATCATCAAGTTCGGCTTGCGGCACTCTGCCCGATTCGACCGCCTTCTTCAGATCGTCTCCATAGAAAAGCCATCCCGGTTGCTCGTGATCCATGCCTGCCGCCGAGGCCTTCTCTACGCTGTGTGCGCCACCCCAGTCAGTCACCACAAATCCCTTGAAGTTCCAATCCCTTTTGAGAACATCGGTCAGCAGATACTTGCTTTCGCAGGCGTAGTCACCATAAACGCGGTTGTACGAACACATCACCCCGGCGGGATCGGACTCCTCGATTCCAATCTCGAACGCCAGCAAGTCACTCTCGCGCGCCGCGCGCTTGTCGATGGTGATGTTCACCGCATTGCGTCCACTCTCTTGATCGTTCAGGGCATAGTGCTTGATGTCGCCGAGCACATGCTGCGCCTGGATACCCCTGATCACCGAAGCCACCATCTTGCCGGCCAGCACCGGGTCCTCGCCCATGTACTCAAACGTGCGCCCATTGCGCGGCTCGCGGGTGAGGTTCACGCCTCCGCCTAGCGACATGTTGTAGCCCTGTGCGCGCAGTTCGCGCCCGATCAACGCTCCATATTCGAAGCCGCCCTGCAAGTCCCAACTCGCGGCGCCCGCCACACAAGAGGGGAGCGCTGTCGAGTAGCGCCCGTTCTCGCCGCTCATACGCACTCCATAGGCTGAGTCCGACATCTGGATCGCCGGAATCTCCAGCCGCGGAATCTCGACAACGTATCCCGCGCCACCATTCGAATGCACGGCCAACGGGCTCATGGGGCTCAGCCCCACCATTCCAGTCCCATGCAACATCGTGATCTTCTCGTCGATCGTCATCTCTTTGACGACCATCGACGCGCGCTCGTCAGGGGACAGACCAGAGTGCATCCAGCGAAGCGACTTGCCATCGGACTGAGCAGGCGCGACAGAAATGAGTGAGAGGATGAGCAGCAGAGAACAGAAAAGTACAAGGCACAACTTCTGGGACGGCCTTTGCAGGGGCATCAAACTTACCTCCAGACTGTACAAAATCGATATTGTAGCAGGTTTCGCAAGCCTTTCCGGGAAAAGATCAAGTGCCTTCGAAAGGCGAGGTTCGCAAGCTCATAGCGGGAAGCTTTACACTTAATTTGTGAAGATTGCCCTCGGACAGATCAATCCGACGGTCGGGGATTTCACCGGCAACGCCGCCAAAATCATCGACTTCGCCCAACGAGCCAAATCAGCCGGGGCGGGCCTGATCCTGTTTCCCGAATTATCGGTTTGTGGGTATCCCCCGCGCGACCTGGTCGAGCGCCCTTCGTTCGTCGCACGCAATCGCGAGTCGGCGAAGCGCATTGCCGCCGCCACAACGAGTATCGCCGTCATCTGCGGCTTGGTAACACCTGCTGATTCCGACACCGGCAAGTCCGCGATGAACTCCGCCGCCCTGTTGATGGACGGCAAGATCGCGTTCCTGCAGTCGAAGATGCTGCTGCCCACCTACGACGTTTTCGACGAAATGCGCAACTTCGCGCCCGCGAAGAGCCAGCAACTCTTCCCCTTCTGCGGCAACCGCATGGCGCTCACCATCTGTGAGGATGCCTGGAACGACAAGCGATTCTGGGCCAAGCGCCTCTACACCGTTGATCCGGTCGAATCGCTGGTTCGCGAGGGTGGAAATTTTGTGCTCAATATCTCCGCCTCGCCCTTCTGGATCGGCAAACGCGAATTCCGCCGCGACATGCTGGCCAGCATCGCCCGCCAGCACAAAGTTCCCGTCGCGCTCGTGAATCAAGTCGGCGGCAACGACAGCCTGGTTTTTGACGGCTCCAGCCTGGTGCTCAATCGCGAAGGCAAGATCATTGCGCAGGGTCGTTCGTTTGAAGAAGACCTGATCTACTTCGATTCCCAGGATCTCACCGGAGAGATGCACGAACAGATCCCAGGGGACGAAGCCAGCGCCTATTCCGCCCTGGTGCTGGGCACGCGCGACTACATCCGCAAATGCGGATTCCAGAAAGCCATCATCGCCCTCAGCGGCGGCATCGATTCCGCGCTCACGGCTGTGATCGCCGCCGATGCCGTCGGTCCTGAGAACGTCATCGGCGTCGGCATGCCCGGCCCCTACTCGTCCCAGGGTTCCATCGACGACGCCCGCACCTTGGCAAGAAATCTCGGCATCCGCTTCGAACTGCTTTCAATCAATCCGGCCTACGAGGCTTACCGCCAGACTCTCCGGGATGTATTCGCGGGACTCAAAGAAGACGTCACGGAAGAGAACATACAGTCACGCGCTCGTGGCATGTTGCTGATGGCGCTCTCAAACAAGTTGGGCGCCATTGTGCTCTCAACCGGCAACAAGAGCGAGCTCGGCGTAGGCTACTGCACACTGTACGGAGACATGGTCGGCGGTTTAGCCGTCATCTCCGATGTCCCGAAAACCCTTGTCTACGGCTTGGCTGAATATGTGAATTCACGGCATCCTGTGATTCCGCGGGCCTCGATCGAAAAGCCACCCTCAGCAGAGTTGCGGCCCGATCAGAAAGACAGCGATTCGCTGCCGCCCTATGAAGTGCTCGATGCGGTTCTTGAAGATTACGTGGAAGACTCGCACGCGGCGGAGCGCATCGCCACCGATCGCGGCATTGACATCGAAACCGTCCGGCGGGTGATCCGGATGGTCGATCGCGCTGAGTACAAGCGTCAGCAAGCCGCCCCGGGCCTCAAGATTTCTCCCAAGGCTTTTGGCTACGGGCGCCGTTTTCCCATCGCCGCAAAGTCGGAAATATGAGCTACGAATCTGAAGTATCCTAGTGAGTTGAGACCGTGTTTCCGCAAGATCCATGCATTTCTAATCTGAAAGGAACCCATGCGCTTTCTGCTGAAAACAATTTCTATTTTCCTTCTGCTCGCCGGCATCCTCGTTCTCGGCCAGGCTTCGGAGAAAACTAAACCTGCGGCCAAGCCTGCCGAGAAACTCGGAACCCACGCCACCGCCAATCTTCCCTCAGAAGCAACCGTCGAGTCGTTTCTCCACGAACAGTTCGGCTATCAATCCGACATGAGCTGGAAGATCTCCAGCATCACGCCTTCGACGATTGAAGGACTGGCCGAAGTCACGGTCGTGCTTGCCAACCAGCAGGGTCAGCAGTTGTCGCGCTTCTACGTCTCGCCTGATGGCCAGCACGCCCTGATTGGCGATGTCATTCCTTTCGGCGCAAAGCCATTCGATCCTGCGAAGAACGCTTTAGAGAAGGGAATCAGCGGCCCCTCTCGCGGTCCCAAAGACGCACCGGTAACCATCGTGGAGTTCGGAGATCTGCAGTGTCCCGCATGCAAGGCCGCGCAGCCCACCATCGAAGCGCTCGTCACCGCTGAACCGCAGGCTCGATTCGTGTTTCAGAACTTTCCCCTCGAGATGCATAACTGGGCCGCCAAGGGCGCCGCGTACGCCGACTGCGTCGGCCGTGCCTCCAGCGACGCTTTCTGGAAATTTCTCTCCAAGACGTACGAGACGCAGGCGGAGATTACCGCCGAGAACGCCGACGAAAAACTCACCGCGCTCGCCGATGGTGCAGGCGTCAAGGGCTCTGAGATCGCCGCTTGCGCCACCCAACCGGAAACGAAGGCGCGCATCGATGCCTCGATCGCTCTGGGCAAGAAAGTCGACGTGAGCGGCACGCCCACGCTCTTCATCAATGGCCGCAAGATCGGCAGCTTCGATAACCGCCTGTCAGAGGTTTACAAGAACCTGGTGGATTTCGCTGCGAAAGAAGCGCAAAACGGAAAAGAAGCGCAAAAGTAGATTGGTAGCCGGTCAATGATCTAGTGTGTGACTGAAGCCCGGCATCCGACGCCGGTTTTGCTATCTCTCACTCAGCCAGATCTCGTTTGTGGTGGGGTCGAAGTTGGAGATCACGTGCGGCGTGATGGCGATCATCAACTCGTCGTAGTCTATCTGCCGGGTGTTGGTCACCATCGCCATGTTAAGCCCGGGAACAAAGCCAAGTCCCGGAAGTCCGCTCATCGACCGCATATCGCTGTTGGAAATCTCGCCGGCCACGAACGCTGGCTCTCCGTCTTTCAGATTGATGCTCGCTTTGTACTCGCGATTCGAGATCACCGGCACGCCGTTGTCGGATTGCCCAGTCAGCGAGCGCACCTGCAATTCAAGCTGCAGGCTGACCGTACCATCGGCGTGAATGGTGGGCTTCGCCTTCAGGTTCAGTCCAAGATCCTCGTAGCTGACGGACGGAATTGGCGGAATATAAGTCTGATTCCCAAGCACCTGGGAAATCTGCGGTGAGTTGAAGATGGGCGCGTAGCTGGCATTCAGAATCGGATACCGCTGCCCCAGATGGAAGTTCGCGTCGGTTCCCTGGCCGGCGCGCATCGATAAATCGTCAAGAGTGCGTACCCATGACTCGTTGACCGACAGTTGTGCCGATAACTGATCGAGGCTCAGTCCCATGAACGTGAGCCCGCCTCCGAACGTCGCCAGCGGCTGGCTGAAGATTGAACTCTGCTGCCCTGTGAGCTGCGAGAGCAAGCCCGCGAGTGACGTGCTGCCAGCCTGGTTGATTGCCCCCGACGCAATGAGCTGATTGATCAGATCCTGTATGTTTTGTCCGCCCAACCCTAGCAGTGCCGCAGCCGGGATGTTGAACAGGTTGAACGTATTCGGAATATGCACGCCCATATTGCGCGTGAGCATGTGACTGATCTGGTAGACGCGCACATCGATCATCACTTGCGGCTTGGGATTGCCGAGTTGGCCCAACAGCCGCGCGCAGGCCTCGACCGCCCGCTGCGGTCCCCGCA
>Ga0307477_10002536_pt1 | contig 14041 bp, 27 predicted proteins | sample atmos_gasesECM2C_FD_203316 | JGI IMG/M metagenome (GOLD analysis project Ga0307477, IMG submission 203316) | Hardwood forest soil microbial communities from Morgan-Monroe State Forest, Indiana, United States - atmos_gasesECM2C_515 | ecosystem: Environmental > Terrestrial > Soil > Temperate...
CTTTCTCCTCAGCGAGAAGGAACGCTCCCGTGACTGGAGCGTACTCGCTTGTCAGATGCTCCAGCTCGTGCGCGAAGTTCTGAAACGAAAGGTCTACGTTCAAAGACGCCGCGTACTCTTCGATAAGCTGGCGCGCTTGGCGCCAGCCTTCCTGCGACTTCGGCTGCGCCAGGCGAATCATCACCTTCCCCTCGCCGCCGGCATCAACGAGAGCACACTATCCGCTATCCCGATGTCTTGGCCTCACCCAAGCCGCCGGCCGTGCGTGCGCTGCAGCGCGTAGTTAGGGCGCAGCCCGCCAACTAAGGAGCCCATACTTCTCCCAATCAGCCAGCCGTCTTTCGAGATGCGCCATCGCGCTCGGACGTTGCACCGTGACGACGTAACCGCGTTGGCTGGCGTCCGTAGCGCGAACCATGGCGCATGTGCCGAGCCAGGTAACCATGCTGGCTACGCTGTCCAGAGGCACGTGGGCCGCGAAGGTGACGTGCACGATTCGCTCCATGCTACTGCCTAGCGACGAACGTGAAATTGAAATGCGTTACCGTGACGCTGGAGCGCCCGACAATCCATACGAAGCGTCCCTCTGTTCCTGAACCTCGCGCCGCACCACAAGCTGCCACCTAACGATGAGCTTGAGCGCTGCATTGAGGGGTTTGCTGGCTCATCGAGCGTCCGCGCGCTTGCGTATAAAGACGTGGGTCGCGCGTTCGCCGGCGACGTACTTCGCGCACTCATACCCCAAAGCGCGCATATCAATGTCGTTCAAGAGATGCTCCCCGGAGCCGAGTAAGACAGGTCGGATGGCGAGATGCAGCTCGTCAATCAGGGCAGCGCGCAGATACTGCCGTATAGTGGATACGCCGCCACCGAGGCGTACGTCACCGCCGCCCGCGGCAGCGGTCGCCTGCTCCAAAGCGGCGTGAATGCCCCCGGCGACAAAGCGAAACTCCGTAGCTCCCGCCATCCTGAGCGGCGCGCGTTGGTGATGCGTCAGCACGAAGACCGGCGTGTGATACGGCGGCTCCTCGCCCCACCAACCCTTCCAGCTGTCGTCCGGCCACGGCCCTCGGACAGGGCCGAACATATTGCGCCCAAGAATCCAGGCACCGATTCCGGCAAGGCCTTGCTCCGCAATTCCGTTATCGACTCCCGTCTCTCCATCGTCTTCGCCGTGCATCCTGTGCCATACGCGTGTGTGGAAGAACCACTCCATCAACTCAGGGCCCCTGACACCAAGCGGATTCTGGAGATCCTGGTTCGGCCCGGCACCGTAACCGTCAATGGAGATAGCGAAGCTTTGGACGCGGAGTTTCGACACGACATTCCTCGCTGGAGGAGTCAGGCTTCACCTCATTATCCCGGAATCTCGGGCTCGACGAGCTTCGCAAGTTGTGCGAGCGACTCTTGCCAGCCGAGATAGCACATCTCGAGCGGGATGGCTTCCGGTAACCCTTCTTGCACTACGCTGAGCTCGGTGCCGCACAACACTTGCCGCAAGGTCACCGTCGTCTGCATTTCCCCGGGCAAGTTGGGGTCATCGAACCTACCCGTATAGCGGAGTCTTTCGAATGGCACCACTTCACGATACTCGCCGCCAAACGAGTGACCGTGGCCTGTCGTGAAGTTCGTGAACGACATCCTGTAGGTGCCGCCGACTTTGGCATCCATGTGGTGAACCTTGCCGGTGAAACCGTATGGCGGAAGCCACTTGGCGCTTGCGTCAGCGTCCAAGAACGCTCGATAGATGCGCTCCGGCCTGGCGCGCAGCACGCGATGCAGTCGGATGGTGCCTGTGGGCATGGTCATTTCCCCTTTCGATTCACTGTACCGCGGGAACCAGGTTTACGCCCGTGGCTCGGTGCAGTCTTTGCATCGGCGTGCGTCGGTGGTGCAAGATCGTGTCCGCGGTTCGGGGCAAAAGCCAGCGCCAGGAGATGAGACATGGTCAAGGTGAGTGTGATGTATCCCAATACACGGGGCGCCCGATTCAACCATGAATACTACCGGGACAAGCACATGCCGCTAGTGAAGGCGCGTATGGCCGAGAATTGCAAATACTACACTGTCGACAAGGGCCTGGCCGGCGCTACTCCAGATGCGCCAGCGACCTATGTTGCCATGTGCCACATCTTTTGCGACTCCGTAGAAGCCTTCCAGACTGCCTTCGGCCCTCACGCAAAGGAGATCATGGCCGACATACCGAAATACACCGACCTGTCTCCGGTGATCCAGATCAGCGAGGTAGTCGTTGGCTGAGACCGCTGCCTGGTGGGGCCTGTTTTGCATAGGTCACATTCTGACGAAGTATGGAATAGCAATAAGCACGATTCCCAATGTGGCAAGCAGAATAGTGTTGGACACGAAATACGGAAAAATCATTAAGGCCAGCCCAGTGACCAACGGCACGACCTTCTTCTGCCTTCTTCCATACACGAAAAAGCCAAGCCCGATTGAGCCAAAGAGCAAACCCCAAAGAAGAGACGACGCGTCCAATACGGTCCTAAAGCCCCTAACGTTGCCTCTCAGGCGTGAGTCACTTATGTGCCTCCATGTATGCGCGCAGCAGTGCGTTCATCCGGGACTGATATCCCGCGCCCTGTTTCTTGAACCATTCGATCACGTCGGAGTCGATTCGAAGCGACAGAAGCGCTTTCTTCGGGACGGGCTTTAGGCCTTTGCGCGCGACGGCGCGCGCGAACATCTCAGGGGTCCACTCCGGTGCGTCACCGTCGCGCACTATATGGGCGTCAATCATTTTCCGTACCCTGGAGAGGCTAGCCGAGGATTTGTGAGAAGTAGTAATGCGCTTCATGTTTCGTGGCCTTGCGAATAGAGGTTGAGCGGCCGGACGCTAGAGGCGTCCAGCGTGACGCGGGCGACATAGCGACGCGCGCTCGCGGCGCGCCAGCACTGCAGACTGTCCCAAGCGCCCACGGCGGCCGACAAAACCGAGGCCAGCATACAAGGCCAAGAACGTCAAGCCAAAACCGCGTTGGTCGCGAAGGAATAGCACATAGCCGACAAGCTTGAGCGGTCGGCCCCAGACGCGTCCGGTTGCGCCGTGGGCGCAAGATAGCGAAGTGCGTTCGCGGCGCACCTGCGCTGGCGTATCACGGCCCGCTCCAACTGTTAGGCATTAGACGACACGCTACTCGAACCAGATCTCGATCTCGTATCCGTCTGGATCACGAACGAAAGCGAATGGTAGTCCCGGACCAAACTCACCTCTCGAGCTGATCGTCCCACCCGCGCCCTCGACGGCGGCCACGGCGGCGTCAATGTCTTCCGGCCGTGTCAGCCTGAAGCCGAAGTGAATGATACCCCCAGGAGTTCCCGCTTCCTCGGGGCGTCGCTCGAAGGCAATGACGTCATGGGGCCCAGGCCCAAGAACCTGAATGGTGTCAGAATCGCGAAAGTATTCGCGAACCCCGAATACTGAACTGTAGAAGCGGAGCGAGCGCTCCGGGTCTCGTACGGACAGGGCAAGGTGTGTCAGACCGTGAGTCGCGATCATGGCGTCTACTCCGGCATTGCCTAACGATGACGGGGGCCGTGCGACGCGGGCGCAATATGGCGAGGCGCGCTCGCGGCGTGCCCACCACTACCCATAACGGTCCGCTGCACCCGCAACCACAGCGCCTTCCATGTGGGATACCTCCATTGAGCTGAACACGTCAGATAACATGGCCGCACAATCGAACGCCTAACGTTTGAGCTGAGCGGACCACAAGGGCCGCGGCGTTAGGCTCCCGTTGAAGCGTTTTGCCCAATCCACAATCGATTCCCGTCCGGGTCATCGATCCGGAATTCGGTCATGCCGTAGAAGGTGACGACCAGATCCGGGACGACCAGGCCGGCCCTCCGCACTTGCTTGTGAAACTCAGAAACATCATCCGGGTAAAGGTAGAGAACGGAGGATCGCGGAGTGGCCGGGTGAACGTTGATTGACTCATCCACCATCAGACGACAGTCGCCAAAGCTGAGCATCGCCCAACGCCAATCATCGTTCCTTTGTTCGACGCTGAAGCCGAGCTTCTCATAGAAATCGACGCTCGCTGGCATGCTTCGTACTGGCAGCATTGGAATGAGGCGGTTCATCTTCATGGATGCCCCCAGGATGGTGGTATGACACCTGACGTTAGTGCTCAGAGTGAGCGAACGAAGAACTCCGGCATTTGCGAGCAAATGCCCGGGCGCAGGGAGGACCAGTCAGCCAAGTGGGATCGTCGGTAGTGTAATGCCGCGTCCGCGTCGGTCCTGACGCGTCATCCAAAGAAACCAGCGGCACGTCATCGTTCCGCTCGCCGGTATGCAACATACTTGAGGCCTATCAATCGCTCCGGATACGGTACCACGCGATGCTGCACATCAAGGTCCCAAGGCGCTGGAAAGTCTGCAATGACTTCCGTGGCGGCGCCGGAGCAACTTTCCTTAACCGCAGGATCAGGCGGGCCGTCATACTCAAACCTGACGCGAACGAGCTGAGAGCTAGGGTCTAGCTCAATCGATGCCTGGCGGAGCTGCGAGTGTACCGCTCCGAGCAATGCGCGCTGGAGAGACAGGAGAAGCTGAGAACGGTCCGGAATGGCGTCCACGTGCTGCCTAACGGTGAAGTTGAGGGGCCGGACGAGCACGCCGGACCAGCGCCGCGGGCGCACACTGTCCCCAAGCGCCCGCGGCTCGGAACCACTGTCTTCTCACGGCCCCCTCCAACGATGGTTAGACGGATGAGTCAATTACGCCATGAAACAGCCCCAAAAAGGAATGCCAGGCCGATACCGAACGTGACTAGAACCGTTGCCCAGAACGACCATGGGTGCTCGCTGCGACTGTACAAGCGAAACTTTCCCAAGATGTGGCCTGTGTATATGGCGTATGCGCAGTAGCCAACCAGAGCGAATCCGACTACGAGCTCAACTGCGCGGTGAGTGCCTGTGCTAACCAACCGTTAGATCCCGATCTGTCGGAGAAGCTCTCGAAGCACCAGTGAAGACACCGCTATTAAAAGACCAAGAACTAGGTAGAGACTTAAGCCGGTTAGCCGAGGGAAGATCGTTTTGACTATAAAAATAACGATGCCCGCCGCTGCCCCCGCTGAGATTGCTCCAATCCAATCTGTGTGATAGCCGTTCATGTATTTGCAGTCCTAAGGTGTCTAGCGATGAGGTTGTGCCACCGGCGCTGCGATCGCGTGATGCCGAGGGTCAATATCAGCCCTCGAGATTGACAACGCCGGTTCGAAGGCCCGCAAGAGTACACTACCGAGCTTCACGTACCCTCCAACGATTCTTAGGCGGCGTCATCCTGTCGATGCGAATCAACTGAGGCTCCGGGTAGCTTGCCCGTAACGAGGTACTCACGCTCCCCGTCGGTGAGGTTACCCAACGTGTCCGCCCGCGCCCAAATGTGATGCGCGCGGCGCAAGAATTCCGCGGGAACTGGAACCTGGGCTGTTGGTGCTAAATCGAGGCTCGGCGGTACAGTGAATACAAGCGCGGGGCAGTCATGCAGCCTCAAGTAGTGCGCGACAGGAGCGGCCCAGGCCTCGTCCGGAAAGGCCAGGAAGCACTGCCAGTCTGTCACAGCGCCCATGTCGCTAAGGGTAGATCAACCGCAGCAAAGAAGCTCGTGAAGGCCTCACGGACGACGTCTAAGGATGAGCTTGAGCGGCCGCGGGATGCCACCAGATCAGCCACGCGGGCGCAGAATATTCGCAAGCGCCCGCGGCGCGTAACCACCGGCCGTTCACGGACCCCTCCAACGATATTTAGAAGCCAGCCGCAAAGTCCACCTCAAATTCCGCGGAGGTGCTACAAGTTCCACCGCGACCACGCGTCCAAAGTTGTCAAGTTGCAGGGAAGCATAGGGCGCGTCTGAGAATGGGATAACCTGGCCAAGCTTCTGCCCAATGACGTTTCGTTCTACGGCGTTTAACGGGCGCTGCGGCTCCAGGGCGATCAGCCCAACATCGGTCTCCGGGTCGTAGCTGACGGACTTTACAGTGCAGGCTTCCAACTCGCGAGCAAGGTCAGAGCGGCCTGTTGCGCGGAGCTCCAACCCCAAATCGAAGGCGAGTTCCGGGAGGGCGCCGGCGAAGGACCGCATGCTGGCTTCTAACGGTGAAGTTGAGCGGCCGCCCACCACGGCCTGACGAGCGCCGCGGGTGCACACTGTCTTGCGGCGCACGCGGCGCACAACCACCCGCGCGTCACGGCCCGCTCCAATGATTGTTGGAGCGCATGTCAGATCCCCTGTGGACCATCCGGCAAAGGAAGACCGTGCAGACGCAGGAACGACAGCTTGTCCCAATAACCGCGTTGAAAGGTGATTTGTCCGTGCACCACATGGAAGAACCCACAGCCTCTCAATCCACTAGGGTCTCGCCACTCAAGAATAGCCCACTGTCCGTCCTCAAAGAGGTTCTCAACGATGCAATGCATTTGTGTCGAAGCAAACGCAGAAGCGAACATCTGCCTGATGTTGTCTCTACCCTGCACCGGCGTCTCTGCTACCTGATGGTTTACGGCGTTCATGGTGTAGAAGGACGCCAACGCATCTACGTCGGCGCGGTTAAACGCCTCCACCCACGCCTGAACTAGCTGCCGCGGCGTCATGCGCTGTAACGGTGAAGCTGAGCGGCCGCGACGCCAAGACGCTTACGCATCACGGCCCCTCCAACGATTGTTAGGCCGCGCGTGCTCACATAGCGCGTCAGGGCAAACGGGTCGATTGCCAGGCTAGCAGCTGCCATTGGCCGCTCCGGTGCTGGTATACCGCGAGGTACTGAATCGTGAATGCGTGGATTTCACCGCCGACGGTAACGCGCATCGCCGACCGGCCAGTCACCACCCCCACATCGCCCCGTAGGCGCACTACCCGCCCATCGGGCTTTATGGACTGATAGCGCAGGGCACCGTTACCGATGGTCTGGAGAAACTCGGCCTTGCTCTGCTGTGCGCCATCGCTGTGGGTGTAGGTAAGACCGTCTGCCAACAGGGAGCGCAAGGCCGCCGTGTCACCGCGGACCATGGCGTCGAAGCGCCGATCCTCGGCCGAGAGGACGGCCTGGGTGGCCGCCCCGAGCGCCTGTGCAGCCACGGGTCCCGAATGGAGACTCCACACGGCGAGGGCGAGCGGCAAGGTCAATCGCGACAGGATCACGTGCGGCCTAACGGTGAAGTGGAGGGACCGCGCACTGTCGCCGGACAGGAGCCACCACGCCTCACGGCCAGCTCCAACGATTGTTAGACGGCAGCGTCATTCGATGACCTCGAAGTGTCTGACTCGCCGGTCATACTCAATCATCATCGCAGCCGCCTCAGCAGGCACCACCGCCGCTTCCGGATCCGCGCCCGCGAACCGAGCGATGGCATCCGGTGAGTCCCACTGAGTGATGATAAGGAATTCGATGCCGTTACCCAGAGGGCGGGAGAGGATTGAGGCGCTAACGAAGCCCGGGAGTTTCCGCAGCGCCGGAAGAGTTTCAGTGCGAAGGTGCTTCACGTAGTTCTGCGCCTGGTTCGGGTGAGCCAAGCTACGCCACTGCCTCGAAATCACGTTGACCTCCCGCCTGGCACGGCGCGTCCGGTGACGTCTAACGGTGAAGTAGGGGCCGCCGAGAAGCGCGCGATTGGACGCCGCGGGTGCACACTGTGTTCCCGCACCCGCGGCGATACTACCGAGCATCACGGCACCGTCCAACGATTGTTAGGGAGCATCGACGGCTTTCGTCTGTAAGCGACCACGCAGTGCTCCCCCGAGAATTATGAGAGGTGCGAGCGTCCCGAGAAATACAACGTGATACCAGATTGGAAATTTGGACAACAGATTGTAGTGCGCAGGAAGAAAGAAGAGCACCATGAATATCGAGAGAACGTAAATCGGTTTGGGCGATCGCCTTGCGACATATGAGCAAGCAAATCCCGCGACGAGCGATGAAAAAAAGCCCACCGCTAGGCGTGCGAGAAGCATCGGTAGTGTGAAGGCCATGACGGCTTCGGCTGCGATGTAGGTCGGCATGAGAGCGCGGAGAAGCAAGTTTCCAAGCGTAGCCGCAACAAACCAGCTGACGAACCCAACAAGGACGCTAACCGTCGCTTTGACCATGCTCACTTGTCCTCGCATGATAGTTCGCGGCGCTGGCGGCTCTTGTGCGCCCTAACGGTGAGGTTGAGCGGCCGCCCAGGGCTCAAACCGGGTTCCCCGAGACATGATTTGAGAAGAAGGTAATTAGGTGGCCGGCCGGTTCTCGGACACGGAACAGTTCGTGATCGACGGATGGCATAGCTTCGATGGGCGTAGGCGCGAACCCCAGCGAGCTGAAGCGCTGATGTGTCGCTCGGAGGTCCTCAACCATCAAGTCAAACGGGGCATCTCCCGGGACTATCTCGCTCTTTGCAATAAGGACCAGGTGCGTCCCTCCGCGCAGCTCAAAGATAGCCACCTCCGACCCTTTGTGCACCAGTCGCATCCCGATCGTGAGCATGAACTGCGCGGATTCTTCCAATCGGTTTGTCTCAAGGGCGACATGCCCAACCCAGAGTGGGGGCCGAGGATCTTGGTTGCGCACCTAATTTCCTCCAGGTCAAGCCTAGGCGCCTAACGGTGAAGTTGAGGGACCGGACGCCCGCGCCATTAGATCACGAACGAGCGATCTACCAGCACCCGCCACCGTCCCCAGAACTTGAGAAGGAGTACTTGACCGAAAGTGCTGGAGGTCCCAAACGCCACTAGCATCGTTCCCGGCGTAGGCGCGGACAGAACTTCGAGTTTGACGAAATCATCCCGCTCGCATGGTGCGGTGGGTATTGAGTTTCCGTTGGGCTTGCAGCCGTGGTCTTCGGGTCGTTCGGAGAATGACTTGAACCGCAGAGACGGATGCTTGGAGTGGAGCTTTTCGAAAAGACCGGGGCCGGCGAGAGCCTTCACGTAAACCACGGACCCACTGGAAAACCGCGCCAGAGAAGGGTTGGCGACAGCCGCCAGCGCGTCGACTACGTCATCCGCCTCTACGATGCCGGGAGCAACGCGAAGTGCCACGTACAGAGCCAACAGTGCAGTGGCGACCCCAGCCACGAAGGTGCCGATTAGAATTCCGACGCGGGGCATAGGGCGTCTAACGATGAAGCTGAGCGGCCGCACGATGCCGCCAGATCAGCGCCGCGGGCGCACACTGGCTTCCGGCGCCCGCGGCGCAGTACCACCCGCGTATCACGGCCCGTTCCAACGTTTGTTAGATTCGCGGCGTGCGTTAGCCGAGGTGAGCGCGCAGCGTAGCCGCATACTTGTCACGTAGTAGCTTGTCGGGTAGTGCTGGGGCGGATGGATAAACCCGCAGCAGCCGGTCGTCAAGTATCCGAGGGTGCACATGGACATGCAGATGAGGCACCTCTTGGGCGGCTGCTTCGCCGATGGAATGCCACAGGCTCAACCCCTGGTTAGGAAAGGCTGCGGTGACGGCACGCGTGATGCGAGTCACCGACGCCATAAGAGCCGCGCCGGTAGTGTGGTCGAGCTCACGAACGTCACGAAGATGTTGCCGCGGAATGACCAGCGTGTGACCGGCGTGAAACTGCCGGCGGTCGAGGAAGGCGATGGTGAGCTCGTCTTCCCAGACGACGCTGGCAGGCTCCGTGCCGCGGACGATCTCGCAGAAGACGCATCCCTCACTCATGAGCCTCTCCCGCAAATCTAACGGTGAAGCTGAGAGGCCGGACGACCACGCCGGATGAGCGCCGCGGGCGCACAGTGACCACCCGCGCCCGCGGCGACGCTGCCGAGCATCACGGCCCGCTCCAATGTTGGTTAGACAAACGCGCCCCCACGAAAGCTCAAACAAGACTCCGGACGTAATCCCAACAGTACCAAAGATTGACCGCGGCGGCGGTAACCCCGGATATGACTAACGAGGATCGTCGCGCACCGAGGAAAACGTACAGAATGCCAAGCAAGCCGCCGAATAAGGCGAAGCCTCTGCTCAGGGACATCAGGAGGTCAAGGCGGTGTGAGACTTGAACATGCGAGTGAACTAAGGCGTAAGAGATCAACGCCCAAGCAGCGGTAGCCCAGGAGAGCCAAAGATAGGTCTTCGACGCGGATTGAATCTTGCGCCAAGCGTTGGTCATAGCGTGTTGTCTAACGGTGGAAGTTGAGGCGCAGCGCACTGTAGCCGGACAGCAGCCGCGGGCGCACAGTGACCACCTGCGCCCGCGGCGACACTACGGTCTCTCACGGCCCCCTCCAGTGATTGTTAGATCTCATGCCGCAGGCCTTCAGCCGAGCTCGCCTTCAAAATGCACCTTCGCGAGCCACAGCACCGCGAATACGAAGCACCCAACGCTGAGTCCGAGCATAATGACAATCATCTGGCGAAGCCGAAAATCCCACTCTCGGTCAGCAAGGAACGCGGAAACGGCTGTCATCAGGTAAACGTATCCAACAACCGTGACAGGAAGCAGCGCCAACGCAAGAACCGTGCGAAAGCTTCCAGCGATTCGCGGACGTAGGAGTGCGAACCAACAGATCTCTGCAACGATGACCGCCCCGACCCAGAGGCGCCACTTTCGAAGTGCTGGACGGTCAGGAGTGATGCGCATATCGAGATCTAACGGTGAAGTTGAGGGGCCGCGCACTGTCGCCCGACAGCAGCCGCGGGCGCACAGTGACCACCCGCGCCCGCGGCGACGCTGCCGAGTATCACGGCCCGCTCCAGCGATTGTTAGACCGCTGCCCCACCTACTCTCCTGGCACCAGGTTCGCGCGCTGCGCTGGTCTCGGTGCCCCTATCGGCAGAAATGTCTGAACGACTTCATACATTCCAGGTGCAAACGTCGCTATCGCCAAAGCCCGCTCAAGGTAGGGCCGCGAACCGGGATCCTCGCGCATCGCTAGGTACGCCTCGCGGCTCTGCCATTGAGCGTACATAGTGACCTTCGTGCCATCGAGGCTGCGGTGCAGTCTTGCCGAGATGAACCCCGGCGCCTGGCACACTGAGGCCTCCGTCGCCTGTGCGAGGAGGTCGACCAATTCATCCTGCTTGGCGGGATCTACGGTGAAGACGTTAATAAGCGTTACAAGTGGCGGCGCGTTCATACGGTTAGCGCTCCGTGCGGCAGTGAAGTAATGCTACGCCCAAGCGCCCAGTGTGACTCCTAACGACGAGGTTGAGCGGCCGGCCGCAGACGCAGACGCGTCCGCAGCTATCGAAACCTGTAAAGCCAAGGCTAACCAAAGATAGAGTGCGCCACACCCGATTCAACGTTCCAATAGATAATCGCGACCGCCGTCAGATCGTATGCAGCATGGGCACACATCAGCATCCAAAGCTGCCCGGTGACGGCGAAGGTCGTCCCGAACACGAGACCTGTGATTATGGCTTGTTCCGCGCCAGCGATCCCCTGGGTGGAGTAGTGAGCCAAGCCAAACAAGATGGACGTGAGCAGAACAATAAATACACGTGTGCTCGCCCCAGCGGAAAATAGCTTACCAAGGCGCTCAAACATATACCCTCGAAAGAGAGTCTCCTCACCGAAGCCCGCTCCGACGATCACCGCGTAGAGTATTCCCGGAATTGCAAGCAGGTTACCCACCAGAAAATGATACGCTTGATTGACCGGATCTGCGCCGACTAACGGCATCACGACCGCTTTCATGAGGAGTTTAAACACGACTCCGAACAAGACGCCGATGGTCAGACTGCCAATCCAGGTCCTGGGCCGAACATAGCCGATCTCGCGCCATGGCGTGTGCGACCGCCAAGCCCAAACTAGGACGAGGACGGCACTGAGAGGTTTAACGACAGCGTCAGCCAACAGGATGACGAGAATCGCAAGGAGCCCGAGCGGGCCAAATCCACGCAGGCGCACGGCGAGCTGATCGTCAGGGGGCGCTATCATGTCTTCTCGCAACCATTGCCGAACATGTCGACCCCGAGAGGCCAAAACGCCTGCCCTGACTCAGTCGTCTAACGATGAGCTTGAGCGGCCGCGCGCAGGCGCATCCAACGTGCCGCGAGCGCAAAATAGCGAAGCGCGCTCGCGGCGCGCCACCACAGCCTCACGGTCCGCTCCGTAGAGAGTGTTAGCCGTCATCTTGGCGAGCCGTTCAAGTGGTGTACAAGGTGATGAGCAACAGAACGAATCGATAGCCCAGTACGATGGTTGCCACCGTCAGAGCCAGCAGGAATGCTTTGGCGGCCCGGAGTTTGCCGCTGGCGCCGTAGCCCGGACCACTCGCGAGATAGATGTACACCGTGCATGCTGCGAGGTTCGCGGTGCTCAGCGCGTTGTCAACGCGAGGCACATCCAGCCCACCAAACCCGAGCAGCTCACTGAATCTTGCCAACAAAAGGGCGACGCAGAAAAGCAGCAATAGAAAGGTGTATAGGTGAAGCGAGAACGCCACGTGCGTCATGAACGGGCGGCGTTCGCCAAAGAATGCCAACGGCAGATCAATGCGAACGGTATCGTCATCAGCAAGATGAGCGACTTGGCATTCAATACGACCGCACGATCGAATGTTGGTTGATATTGTTCGAGGGTCGTGTGCGTCGCTTCCAGTCGCCGTGCCAACAACGATTGAGCCAGATCGCTCCAATCCTGGTGGTGGAGATGTGAGTCAAGCGAGGAACTGAAGACGTTCTCGCTGGTCAGCCACTGCACCCCGAAGAAGAGGACGTTGGCAATCAGAAAGAGCTGAAACGGTGCCACGTACGCCTTGCGCACGCCCCTCGTCCATGCCAGCGTGAGTTCGCCAGGGTGGCGCAGTAGCTTCCAAGCGGAGCGCATTGTGCGAGCGTCAATGCTCGTGAGGGCATGAAGCAACTTCTCGCCGAGCCCGCGCAGGGTAAGATCACGAGGCGCCAACGGCTCCTCGCCGCAGTTGGCGCAGAAGTGTGTTGTCACAGGGACGTTGCACGTCGGACAGATCCAGTTCACGGTGTCGGTCATGGCGGCGTCCTCCTACGCTCGTGGAGGCTATGGCGCCAGCAGAAGCACGACAATCAGTCGGCTAGTGTGCATGCTGCTCAGGCAGAAGTACTGCACGGGAATCCACATGACGCTAACGGTGAAGTTGAGGGCCGGTCGACCACGCAGGATGAGCGCCGCGCGCGCGCACTGGCCCCAGGCGCCTGCGGCGCTAAACAGATCACGCATCACGGCCCCTCCAACGATTGTTAGACGGAAGGCCGGCTCGCGGAATCCGCTCATTTTATTGGCTCGGAGGTACGCCCAACGTTAAACACAACGCCGAAAGGATCACGAAGGTAGCAACGCGGGATACTCGGGTCTTCTTCGACCAATATACAGCCTGCCGCAACGAGTCGCGCCTTCGTCGCCGCAACGTCCGTCACCAGGAAATCAAATACAGGGCCGTGCGGCTGGCCCGCCTCAACGTAAAGGCGGAATGCGCCGGTGTCGAAGCCTGCCATTCCCTCTTCTCGTGAGGAAACCGTGAATCCAAGCACTCCTTCGTAGAAGCGCAGGGCCTCCGGCCAATTGTTAGTCCTGATGATTACATCGCAAGACGACTTGATGTTTGGCATTGCGCTGCCTCCTTCCGTCTAACAGTGAAGTAGAGGGCCGGACGAGGCGTCAGGCCGCACTCAAGTCGAACGAATCTCCTTAGACGCACCCTAAGCGGCCGAGATGGCGCTGAAGGCGCACAATATTTCTCAGCGCCCGAGGCGCCGAGCCGCAGGCGCATCACGGCCCCCTCCAAACGATTGTTAGGGGCAATTTGCCTACAGGCAGTTCCCATAAGTCTTTACAGCCTGCGACGCAACAGCGTCCGCCGAATCCAGTGTCAATACGAGGGTGAGCGACCACCCTTTACATACCCAGTCGTTAACAGCGACGTACTCAACAGACCCGTGGATGTCGTGGCTCTCTGGAGAATACGTGAGATTGATCGATCGACCAGCAGCCCACTTAAGCGCCGCATCTCTAGCAGGCTGTTGAAAATTCGAGATAGATCAAGGTGACCATGATCGATCGATTCATTTTCGAAGCCTCTGGGGTGGCGCCAACGGGCTGCGTTG
>Ga0307477_10002537_pt1 | contig 14040 bp, 9 predicted proteins | sample atmos_gasesECM2C_FD_203316 | JGI IMG/M metagenome (GOLD analysis project Ga0307477, IMG submission 203316) | Hardwood forest soil microbial communities from Morgan-Monroe State Forest, Indiana, United States - atmos_gasesECM2C_515 | ecosystem: Environmental > Terrestrial > Soil > Temperate...
GTCCTGATCGTCGCGCGCAATCAGCGCACGCAGGAGGGCAACCGCCGCGAAGCCGAGGCGCGCCTCACCGAGCTCATCCGCCGCGCGCTGCCTGAGCCGCGGCCGCGCAAGCCGACCAGGCCGCCGCGCGCGGCGCGCGAGCGGCGTCTCGAGCAGAAAGCCCGGCGGCAGCGCAGCAAGCGGCTGCGTGCCAGGCCGCAGTGGGACCACTGAGCGAGCGCGACGCCACACGCCTCGAGCTTGCGCACCCGGCACGACAGCGGCAAAACGGAGTATCCGTCATGACTTCTTCCGCCCTGATGGCCTTCCTTCATCATCTCGCCGCCTTCACCGTGGTCGCTGCGCTCGCGGTGGAGGTCGCCCTGTTCAGGCCGCCGCTCAGCGTGGCTCAGGCGCAGCGATTGCGGCGCACCGACAACCTCTACGGCGCCGCCGCGGGCGTCGTGCTCGTGGTCGGCATGCTGCGCGTCGCCTTCTTCGAGAAGGGGCCCGGCTACTACTGGCACGACGCGTTCTTTCTCATCAAGCTGGCCGCCTTCCTGCTCGCGGGCTTGATCTCGATCTACCCGACGATCGTCTTCATCTCGTGGCGCACGGGACTGAAGGCCGGTAATGCCCCGCAGGTCGCGGCCGGGAGCCTGCGCGCCGTGCGCATGTGCCTGATGCTCGAGCTCACCGCGATCGTCGTCATCCTGCTGTGCGCGCCGTTGATGGCACGCGGCTTCGGCTATTTCGGCTGATCGCGCGCCGCGCCCGCGCGCGGCAAAGCACAAGCTCACGATTCGCCAGACCCGCAGCCGCGAGTTGGCAGGCACGCTGCCGGTCGGTCATACCAAAACGTGTCGTTTCGATGGACAATGGCTTCCCAAAGAACAAGCCAGTCACGAGGTGGCAAATGGCAATCGAGACTCCGGGACAGGTCGTACAGTCGGCGAAGAGGTTCACGGGCTGGTACATCGCGGCGGCGATCGCCTTCATCGTGCTGGGAGTGTTCGCGATCATGGAGCCCGCCGTGGCGAGCCTCGGGGTCGCGCTGCTGGTCGGCTGGCTGTTCGTGTTCGGCGGGATCGCGCACCTCATCACCGCCTTCAAGGGCGGCGGCGCGAAACAGGTCATCTGGCAGGTGCTGATCGCGGTCGTGTACGCGGTCGGCGGAGTGTACCTGCTCGCCAACCCACTGATGGCGGTCGGCACCCTGACGCTGCTGCTGGCGTCGGTGTTGTTCATAGCCGGAGTATTCGAGATCGCCGCCTACTTCCAGATTGCGGGCGCCTCGGGATGGCTGCTGGCGAACGGCATCGTCACGCTGCTGCTCGGCGGCCTGATCTGGTTCCAGTGGCCGTCGAGCTCGATCTGGGCGATCGGCCTGCTGGTCGGCGTCAACCTGCTGGTGACGGGGTTCACGCGGCTGATGCTCGGCGCGGCGGGGCGCCGGGTCGTCAACCGGGTGGCGGCCTAGCGGATTTAAGACCCTGCGGAGGGATCAGCCAGGCGGCCAGCGCCGGCAGCAGGATGATTGCGGCCAGCATGTTCACCACGAACATGAAGGTCAGCATCACGCCGATGTCGGCCTGGAATTTCAGCGGTGAGAACTCCCAGGTGGCGACGCCGATCGCGAGCGTGATGCCGGTGAAGATGATGCTCGCGCCGGTGACGCGCAGCGTCTGCTCGTAGGATTCGCGCACCGTGCGTCCCTGGCCGAGGAACTCCTGCATGCGGCTGAAGAGATAGATGCCGTAATCGACGCCGATGCCGGCGCCGAGCGCCACCATCGGCAGTGTCGACACCTTCAGGCCGATGCCGACCAGTGCCATCACGGCGTACACCAGCACCGACACCAGGGCGAGCGGCAGCACCACCAGCAGCGTGCCGACGAGCGAGCGGAAGGTGATCAGGCACATGACGGTCACCGCCGCGAACACGCCGGCGAGGATCAGCAGCTCCTTGGCTTTGACGGTCTCGTTGGTGGCGGCCATGACGCCCACGTTACCGGTGGCGAGGCGCACCTGGGCAGTGCCGGCCCGGTTGGCCCGGCGCCAGCCCTTGACCTCGCCCACCACCCGCTCGATCGTGCCGGCACGGTGGTCGCGCAGGAACATCAGCACCGGCACGATGTCGCAGTTCTCGTTCAGCAGCCCCGTGCTGGTCTCGATGTAGCGCGTCGACTGCGTGAGCTGCGTCTGCTCGCGTGGGATGCTGCGCCACTTGAGGCTCCCCTCGTTCCAGCCGGCGATGGCGATCTTGGCGATAAACGGCAGCGTCACGACGTCCTGCACTCCGACCACGTTGCGCATGTGCCAGCCGAGGCGATCCACCCAGGTCATGAGCGCGTGGCTGACGCACACCGGCTCGGTTGAGTCGATGATTGCGGTCAGCACGTCGACGCCGATGTTGAATTTCGAGGTAATGACGTCGTTGTCGCGGTTGTAGCGCGACTCGGCGCGCAGCTCCGGTACGCCGGTCTGGGTGTCGCCGATCGGCGTCTCGCGTCCCTTCCACCAGCCGACAGCCGCGAGCACTGCAGCGCACACGATGATGACGAGCGCCGGGCCGCGCCGCGTGATGCCTGCCAGCCGATGCCACAGCGGCACGAGCGCGGCCTGGCGGCGCGCCACGCGCTGGTGATAGCCGGCATCGAAGTGCACGTACGAGACCAGCACCGGCAGCAGCACCAAATCGGTCAGAATGACGACCGCCACGCCGATGCTGGCGGTGATCGCCATCTCGCGGATCACCTGCACCGGAATCAGCAGGATCGTGACGAACCCGACCAGGTCGGCGAGCAGCGCCACGATCGCCGGCGCGAGCAGTTGGCGGAAAGTGCGGCGCGCCGCCTCCATGCTGTCGAGGCCGGCGAAGGCCGCATCGCTCACCGCGCTGATTTTCTGCACGCCGTGACTGACGCCGATGGCGAATATCAGGAACGGCACCAGCAGGCCGATCGGGTCGATGCCGTAGTGCAGCTGCACCAGGACGCCAAGCTGCCAGATCACCGCCACACTCGAGCACAGTACCGGCACGAAGGCGACTCGCCAGGACTGGCTGTACACACGCACCGCGAGCAACGTCAGCAGCAGCGTGATCACGGCAAACAGCAGCACCGCGTCGGCGCCGTCGGCGATGTCGCCCACCACCTTGGCGAAGCCGATGATGTACACGCCGAGCGCGGGTCCCTCGAGCGGCTGGCGTACGCGCCGTTCGAGCTCGTGCGCCACGCGGATCGGATCGACCGGCATGCCCTGCGCATCCTGGTCGAGCACGATCGCGCTCACCAGCGCGCCGGAGAGGTCGTTCGCCACCAACCGACCGATGATGCCCGCCTTGCGGATGTTATCGCGCACGCGCGCCAGGTTCGGCGGCGTCGGCGTGAAATCGGCCGGAATCACGTTGCCGGCTTCGATGCCGTCCTCGACCACCTCGAGATAGCGTACGTTCGGCGTGAAGATCGATTGCACCTGGGTGCGGTCGATGCCGTCCATGACGATGACCTCGTCCGTGGCGCGGCGCATCGCGGCGAAGAACGACGGCGTGAACATGTTGCCGTCGCGCGCGATCAGCGCGACCAGCACGCGGTTGGCGCCGCGGAAGTCCGCCACCCGCGGATCGAGATAGGTCCGCATGTACTCGTGCGTGACCGGCAGCGTCTTCTTGAACGAGGTGTCGATGCGCAGCCCGCGCAGCGCCGCTGCGCCCAGCCACAGCGTGCCGAGCGCGAACACGGCGAGAATCAGCCCGCGGTGACCGAAGATCAGCCGCTCGAGTCGGCCGACCAGCCCCGACGGCAGGGAGGCGGCGTGCGTCACCGCCCGTTCCCCGGCACGGCCGACGATGCGACGCTCACGCGGTGCGCGCCGTTCTCGCCAACGATCGCAAGCTGCGCGTCGCCGGCAGCCACCGCGGCGGCGATGCCAGCCTGGTCGGCCTGCTGCTCGAGACTGAAACTCCGGCCGCCGTCGCGGCTCACCAGGATGACGCCTGCCAGCCCGACGATCGCCACCTCGCCGTTCTCGAGCAGCGCCGCGCCATCGAGCATGGCGAGCGTACCGCTGTCGATCGTCCGCCAGCTCGCGCCGGCGTCCTCGGACCGGTACAGGTGCCCGCGCAGACCAAAGGCGAGCAAGGTATCGCGCGCGAGCGGCAGCACGCCGAAGAACGAGCCCTCGTAGGGCGAAGCGAGCGTGACCCAGCTCGCCCCAAGGTCGTCGGAGCGATAAAGGTGACCCGCCTCGGCGGCGATGAACAGCCTGCCCGTGCCGGCGGCGGCGATGCGGTTGAGGTGGTAGCCGCCGCCAACCTCGGCGGCTGCCGCGGTGGCCGGCGCACCGCCGTGCCTGCCGAGTGCGGCGCGCGCGCCAGCGGCCGAGCGCGGCGGCGGGGCCGGCGTGAAGCCGACCTCGTGCCAGCTCGCCCCTAGGTCCGCGCTCGCCAGAATGGTGCTGTAGGCGCCGACAGCAAGTGCGCGCCGATCCGCGCCACACCACACATCGAGCAGTGGCCGCTGTGCCTCGGGGGCGTAGTGAGTTCGCTGCCACGTGCGCCCGGCATCGGCGCTCGTCAGGATGAGCTCGTCGTGACCGACTGCGATGCCGTGCTGCGCGTCGAGGAAGCACACGCCGGTGAGCAGCGCCTGCGTCGGCACTTGCACCGCCTGCGTCCAGCTCGCTCCCTGATCGTCGGAGAGCACGATGACGCCGCGATCACCGACCGCCACGAGCCGCCCGCCGGCGGCAGCGATCGCAACCAGCAATGACTGCCCCGCAAGCGGTGCGCGCTCGGCATAGAGCGGCACCGCGGGCAGCCCCTGTGCAGCGGCGGGCGGCGGCTGCTCAGCGGTCGATGACACGCCGGCCCGCGGCTGCTGTGCGGTGGCGACCGCGGCGGCGAGGGCTGCGGCGAGGGCTGCGAGCGCGGCGGCGAGCGTCACAGCAGACCCGCGGGCCAGCGACGCATCCACGGCCGCCCCCGAAGATCCCGTTCTCGCGCTTGCGGAGGCGCGGACCCTAGCGGATCCCGCGCCGCTCGAGCAGGCTCGGCTGATAGTCGGCGGGTGTGCGCTTGATCGTGAAGTCGTACGAGCCGTGCTCCTCGCTCTGCAGGCCGAGTGCGAGGTAGCGCCCGTTCGACAGATCCATGATCAGCTCCAGATCGTCCCACAGCGAGGGCAGATTGTAGTAATTCATGGCGTGCGCTTCCTGCACCCGATAGAGCCGGCCACGCGAGTCGTAGCAATCCACCGCCAGGATCTGCCAGGAGTCCTCATCGACGTACAGCGTGCGGCGGCTGTAGATGTGACTCACGCCAGGCTTGAGCGTCGAGTCGACCACCCACACCCGGTGCAGCTCGTAGCGCGCCAGCTCCTGATTGATGTGGTTCTTGTGCAGCAGATCGCCGTACTTGAGCTTGCCATCCTGCAGGCGGTAGGCGTTGTAAGGAACGTACATCTCCTTCTTGCCGATCAGCTTCCAGTCGTAACGCTGCGGGCTGCCGTTATAAACGTCGAATTGATCGGTAGTGCGCAGGTTGTCGGCATTCGTGCCCGGGTTGTCGAAGGCGACATTGGGCGCGCGTCGCACGCGCCGCTGGCCCGGGTTGTAGACCCAGGCGCGGCGCGCCTCCTTCGCCTGATCGAGCGTCTCCTGCACCAGCAGCACCTCGCCCGCGAGACGCGCCGGCGCGGTCGTCTCCTGGGTAAAGAACAACAGGATGTTGTTGAGTGCGCTCTCGGTGATCCCCGGCTCGTAGTACAGGAAGTAGAACTCCTCCTTGAAGTTGACCAGCGTGTAGGAGCCGCCGGCGGTCATTGGCGCCTGTCCGACCGACAGCCCGGCGCCGAGACTGCGGTAGCGCGTAACGTGATTCCAGAACACTTCGAGCCCTGACTGCGGGATCGGGAACGGCGTGCCGCCGACCGCACCGGTGAAGCCGTTGCCATCGGGCACCAGCTTGGCGGTCGTGGCGTTGCGGCGCGTCGCCTCGTAGACGCGCTCCGGCGATGCGCCGCTGCGGTGGGTCGGGTAGACGATCATCCTGTAGTCGGGGTAAGTCTTGAAGAGCGCCTTGTGGCCCTCGGTGAGCTTGGCCGCGTATTGCCCCATGTTGGCCGTCGTGATGGTGAACAGCGGCTTGTCGGCGGCATACGGATCCGGATAGTGATCGCCGGCCCGATAGTTGGGAAAGCCCGCGTCGGCCGCGGATTTCAGTCCCCCGGTCCACGCGGGGATGCTGCCGTCGGCGTTGCCGGCTTTCTCGCCGCCGAGCGGCGTCAGGTCGGCACCGAGACGCGCAGCCTCCTGCGGGCTCACGGCTCCCCAGGCTTGTGGAGCGAGCAGCAGCGCCGCTGCGAGCGCGCGGATCAGACTCTTCATTGCGGCCCCCTCCATCGTTCGCCCCTTTTTCCCGCGGTGCGACTTCAGAACGAGAACTTGATGCTGGCTGCCACGAAGCTGCGATCATGCTGCAGGTTGTACTGCCCGGCGCCGCCGAAGTAGCTGTAGGAGACATCGAGGTCCCACCGCTGACGCGTGCTCGCCGTCACCCCGACCGTGCTCGCGTAGCGGCCGGAGACGAAGCTGCCGCCGGGTCCGGGGGACACGCCGTTGACGTCCTGGCTCCAGAGCGCATGCGGCGTCAGGTTCCAGGCGCCGATCAGGTTATCGTACTCGAGCTTCCCGAACACCACGTATCCCCAGGCGAAGCGCGTGGCGAAGGCGTAACCGGGCTCATACACGTTCGGAAACTCGGGATAGCCGGCCAGCAGCGGGTTGCCGCTCAGGTTGGTGCCCGGTCCATCGTAACGCAGGCCGAGACCGACCGGCCCACCCGTCGTCCGATCCTCGAGGCCGGGAACGAAATCGGCGCCGGCCTCGACCAGCACCGCCGCCTGCGAGGCCTCGAGCACGTTGGCGAACACCTGCGTGGCGGTCAGGTCGAAATGCCACGTGTCCTTCAGCTTGTAGCCCGGTATGGTCTGCCCGAGACCGAACGCGCCGAGCTGATTGCAGGCCGTGATCGGGGTCGGGGCGCCCGCCGTGCAATGACCGGGCGCTGACACCGGCGCGGACGGCGTGACGAGTTTCGACAGCCCGGTCTCGAAAGGCGTGAGCGCGGCGTAGATCAGCTCGACGTCGTCGGTCTGCAGCGGCACGTCGTGGCGGTAGGCGACCTCGCCCTGCAGCGCCGTGCCGGTCTTCTGCACCTGCGAATTGAAGGACAGGCCGAGCATCTTGATGTCGTTCGGGTACGACAGGAACAGGCCCTGGGTGTGGGCGTATTCGTTGGTCGCGAGATTCACGGCCTGGTTCTGCACGTTGCCGCCCGCGAGCAGCGTGTTGGCACCGATGGTGGCGTACTGGTGCGAAGTCGCCTGGCTGAGGTTGCCGCCCTGCGACGCGGCGGCCTGCTGGCCGGCGATGGTGGCCTGATTCACTGCCGCTGCGAATGAGGCACCGCCTGCGAGCAGCTGCGCGGCGAGGCCGGTGGCCGTCGCCGCACCGAAGGCGTTGCCGAGGCCCGCCTGCGTGCCGGTGACCGCCGACACCACCGGCAGGCGACTCGTGTAGTTGAGGAAATAGAAGCCGAGCTCGGTCCCCTGGCCGAAGTTCGGCAGGTAGAGCTTGAAGTTGATGCCGAACTGGCCGGACTGGGGCGGCGTATGGTCCGGCAGGCGCGGGATCGCCTGGAAGTCGGTGAGCAGCGTGCCGCCGAGGGAGGTGAAATCGACACCCAGATCGGAGATCGCGCCGAAGCCGAGGACCACTTTGTTCCCGCCCGGGCCGGCAAAGTCGTTGGTGCTGAAGTACGCGCCGTCGGGCTCGATGATGTCCTTGTGCCAGTCGAACAGGTACAGCAGCTGGCTGCTCAGATTCTTCGTGAGCTGGATGTTGAATACCGCCATGGTGTCGGGCAGCAGCGCCTGCTTGAGCTCCGATCCCGGCACCTGCAGCGCCGTCACGTCGAAATAGTTGACCGCATTCAGGCCGCCCGCGATGTATGTGCTCTCGCCCCAGTCGACCACCTGACGGCCGACCCGCAGCTCGGAGGCCATGTTGCCCAGATTGAAGCGCAGATAGCCGAAGCCATCGAGCAGACGCACGTAGCGGCCGACGGTGTCTTTGGCGAAACTCGACAGCGGGATGTGCCGGGTGCTGTTGTCCATGACCTCCCAGTCGTACAGTCCCGAAGCCCGAATGAAGACGCCGACGGTGTCCTTGTAGTGCAACGCGAACTCGGTGACGAACGTCGCGGCCTCGCTGTAGGCGGCTCTCGCCGGATAGTTCAGGTCGCCGTCATCGATGTTGGGAGAGTAGCCGCAGCCACCGTTGGCGATCGCAATCAGCCGGCAATCGAGACCGGAGACGCGCCAGCCCTGGCCGTAGCCGAGGGTCGTGTCCCAGTTGCCGGCCCAGTCGCCCGAGTCGCTCTTGAAACCGAAGCCGTGCGCCGCCTGCCAGCCGCCCAAGCCGAGGCACGCCGCCACTGCCACGCCGGCCAGGCGACGCCCGCTGTGCACCTTGCTCATTGATCCCCCTGCTATGCCCCGCCGCCGCAGCTAGGAGACTCACCTGCCGGCGTCCGACTAAGCACCTTGCGAAGCGAAGCCACCCCGCATTCTTGTTCGTGGCCGCAGCACGCGGGCCTGCGTTCGAATGGAGTCTATGCCTCGCCGACGCGGGGCGGCAAGCCGTCTCGCCGGGCGCACGTTAGTATGCCGCCATGCCGAGGCAAGCAGCTGCGTTCACCGACAAGGTAGTGTTGATCACCGGGGCGTCGGCGGGCATCGGACGCGCGCTGGCGCTCGCGCTGGCGGCGGACGGTGCGCGCTTGGCGCTCAACGCCCGCAGCGCACAGCCGCTCGAGGAAGCGGCCGCCGAGTGCCGGGCGCGCGGCGCCGCGGTGCTCGCACTGCCCGCCGATGTGTCGCGCGCGGCGGACTGCACGCGCATGGTGGCGCAGGCGGTCGAGCACTTCGGTGCGCTCGATGTGCTGGTGAACAACGCCGGCATCACCATGTGGTCGCGCTTCGATGCGGTGCGCGACCTCGAGGTGTTCGAGCGACTGATCGCGGTCAACTACCTCTCGGCGGTGTACGCCACCGCCGCGGCGCTCGCGCACCTCAAGCGCTCGCGCGGTCTGATCGTCGCAGTCGCCAGCGTCGCCGGACTCACCGGCGTGCCGGAGCGCAGCGGTTATGCCGCTAGCAAGCACGCCATGGTCGGCTTGTTCGAGTCGCTGCGCATCGAGCTCGCCGGCAGCGGCGTCGACATCACCATCGTCGCGCCCGACTTCGTCGTGACCGAGCTGCACCGCCGTGCCGTCGGCCCCGACGGCGCGCCGCTCGGCGCGAGCCCGATGCAGGAACCGCACATCATGCCGGCGGAGGAATGTGCGCGCCTGATGCTGCGCGCCATGCGACGGCGCGATCGCTTGCTGATCACATCGCTCCGTGGCCGGGTGGGCCGCTGGGCACGCCTGCTCGCTCCGGGGCTGGTCGACCGCATCGCGGCGCGCGCCATCCGCGAGCGCCGCTGAGCTCAGTGCGCCGCTCTCATTCGAAAGCGACCGCCGGCAGATCGAGAGCGATGAGGAAATACTCGAACAGGTATTGGATCACCCGCACCTGGTTGTGCAGGCGATGATCGCTCTCGAGCAGGTGCAGCGCCGCGCGGTAGGTGTGCGCAAAGCGCACGCTGTGCTCGTACGGCACGACGTCGTCGCGCCAACCGTGGACCACGGCGGTCGGGCAGTCGAGCACCCCGGCGCGCAGCTCGGGCAGATCCTGCAGGTAAAGCGCCGGTGCCATCAGGAACACGCCGCGCGCGTGCAGCAGCGAGGCCGAGGCCACCGCCACGTGGCCACCGAGGCTCGAGCCCACCAGCACGAGGTCGCCGGTGAGCTCCTTGCAGAAATCCACCAGGCGCGCGACCCGCGCGCGCGCCTCGTCGATGCCACGGTAGTCGACCGAGTGGGCTTCGTAGCCTTCGGCGCGCGCCACTTCCGCCAGCGCCGAGATCTTGCGACCCCAGGGACCGGCGTCCTGGCCGTGTGAGAACACGACGTGGCGAGCGGTCACAGGTGCTTGCATGAGGAAGCCTCGCGCGCTGGGAGCTGCGGTCGCATGCGCGAATAATGCCGGCAATGGAAAGCACAAGCCAAGCGCCAGGCCAGGCGCCAGAGCGCGCTCGGCATCCGCGCGCGGGCTGGCAGTTCTGGATCGACCGCGGCGGGACCTTCACCGACGTCATCGGCGTTTCACCCGCAGGGGCCTTGCACGTGCGCAACGTGCCTTCGGTGGCGAGCACCGCAGCGGCCGGCGACCCGGGGCTCGCCGCCGCGCGTGAGATTCTCGCTGCCGCCGAGCCGGCGCAGCGGGCGCAACCGGCCGCCGCCGCGCGCGTCGTCGCGGTGAAGGTCGGCACGACGGTCGCGACCAACGCTCTGCTCACCCGCGGCGGCGAGCCGGTGGTGCTGGTGACCACCGCCGGCTTTGCGGATGGGCTGCGCATCGGCTACCAGAATCGCCCCGATATCTTCGCGCGCCACATCGTTCTGCCCGCGCGGCTGTACGTGAGCGTCATCGAAGCACGCGAGCGGCTCGATGCGGCAGGCGCGGTGCTCGTGCCGCTCGACACGGCGCATTTGAAGGCCGAGCTGGCGCGCGAGCGCGCGGCCGGACGGCGCGCGGTCGCCGTCGTTCTGCTGCACGGCTGGCGGCACACGCAGCACGAGCGCGCAGCCGCCGCGTGTGCGCGCGAGCTCGGCTTCGAGGAGGTCTCGGTGTCGCACGAGCTCTCCCCACTGGTGCGCTATGTGCCGCGCGGTGACACCACGGTACTCAACGCCTACCTGTCGCTGCCGTTGCGCGACTACGTCACGCGGCTGCAGGCGCAGCTGCGAACGCTCGATCCGCAGGCGCAGCTCGCGCTCATGCAGAGCAACGGCGGGCTGGCGGCCGCAGAGGGCTTTCACGCCATGTCGAGCGTGCTCTCGGGTCCGGCAGGCGGACTCATCGGCATGCGCTGGGTCGGCGAGCGTCTGCAGCGGCGCCGGCTGATCGGCTTCGACATGGGCGGCACCTCGACCGATGTCTCGCTGATCGACGGCGAGCTGCCGCAGCGCTTCGAGCACCTGATCGCAGGCGTGCGTCTGGCTCAGCCGATGCTCGACGTGCACACGATCGCCGCCGGGGGCGGCTCGCTGCTCGCCTTGCGCGACGGGCGCTTCGCGGTCGGCCCGGCCTCCGCCGGCGCCGACCCGGGACCTGCCTGCTACGGACGCGGCGGACCGCTGACGCTCACCGACGTGCAGGTGCTGCTCGGGCACCTGCGGCCCGACACCCTGCCGGCCGTTTTCGGTCGTGACGGCCGCTCGCGCATCGACGTCGGCGTGGTGCTCGAGACCTTCGCGGCACTCAGCGCGCGCGCGGCGCGGGAGCTCGGCGGCGAGCGCGCCGCCGAGACTCTCGCGGCCTCATTCCTCGAGGTTGCGGTCGAGTCGATGGCCAACGCCATTCGTCAGGTGTCCACCCGTCAGGGGCTCGATGCCGCCGATTTCACGCTGTTCTGCTTCGGCGGCGCCGCCGGTCAGCACGTCTGCCGCGTCGCACGCGCCGCCGGCGTGCGGCAGGTGCTCGTGCATCCCCTGGCGAGCGTGCTGTCGGCCTTCGGCATCGGCGTGGCCGATCGCCTCGCGGTACGCCGGGCGAGTCTGCGGCAGGAGCTGAGCGAGACCGGGCTCGCCGCGGCGCGCGACGCGCTCACCCTGCTCGAGCAGCAGGCGCGCCTCGAGCTCACCGGCGAGGGCGACACTGCGGCGAGCGTGGCGGTGGCGCGCTTGCTCGAGCTGCGCGCCGGAGACAGCGAGCTCGCGCTCTCGCTGCCGCTCGCCGGGCTCGCGCAAGTGCGCGCGCGCTTCCGCAGCGAGCACCTGCAGCGCTTCGGCTTCGCCCCAGCGGGGATCGCGGTGGTGATCGAGGCGCTGCGGGTCGAGGCGCGCGCCCCTGCCATCGATACCGCGGCGCTGCACCTGCCCACGGCGCCGGCAGCGAGCGCTCTGCCGGCGCGCGTGCGCGCCTGGTTCGGTGGCTGGCTGGAGGTGCCGCTGCTCGCGAGCGGCGCGCTCGCCGGCGAGGTCGCGGGACCCGCGTTGATCGTCGAGCCGCACAGCACCGTCGTGCTGGAGCACGGCTGGCGCGCGCGCACACTGCCCGGCGGGGAGCTGCTGCTGAGCGACGCTGAGCTGCCGCCGGCCGACGACCGGCCCGCGCCCGCTGCCCAGGCCGTCACGGTGGATCCCGGACGTCTCGAGATCTTCAACAACCTCTTCATGCACATCGCCACGCAGATGGGCGAGGTGCTGCGCGCGACCGCTCAGTCGGTCAACATCCGCGAGCGGCTCGATTACTCCTGCGCACTGTTCGACGCGCACGGTGGCCTGGTGGCGAACGCTCCGCACATGCCGGTGCACCTCGGCTCGATGGGCGCGAGCGTACGGGCGGTGATCCGCACGCAGCACGGCAGGCTCGTCCCCGGCGACTCGTGGCTCCTCAACAGTCCCTACCACGGCGGGACTCACTTACCGGATATGACCGTGGTCACGCCGGTTTTTCTCGGCGGCGGCGGCGCGGCGGATTTCTTCGTCGCCGCGCGCGCGCACCACGCCGACATCGGCGGCACGACACCGGGCTCGATGCCGCCCTTCAGCCGCCGGATCGAGGAGGAAGGCATCCTGTTCGAATGCTTTCGGCTGGTCGGCGCGGGCGTGCTGCTCGAACGGGAGCTGCGCGCGGCGCTCGCCCGCGGCGCGTGGCCGGCACGCAATCCCGCCCAGAACGTCGCCGACCTGCGCGCGCAGCTGGCCGCCAATGCGCGCGGCATCGCCGAGATCGAGCGCGCGGTGCGCCGCCACGGCCTCGACACCGTGCAACGCTATATGCGCCACGTACAGGACAACGCCGCGCAATGCGTGAGGCGCGCCCTCACCCGCCTGACGACCGGAAGTTTCACCTACGAAATGGACGACGGCGCCTGCGTCGCGGTGCGTGTCACCATCGACCGCGCGCGCCAGCGCGCCCGGGTGGACTTCACCGGCACCTCGGCCCAGGGCAGTCACAACTTCAATGCGCCGCGCGCGGTATGCACTGCGGCGGTGCTGTACGTCTTCCGCACGCTGATCGCCGAGCCGATTCCGCTCAACGAAGGCTGCCTCGAGCCACTCGACATTCTGATTCCGCCCGGCTCGATGCTCGATCCGCAGCCGCCCGCGGCCGTGGCGGCCGGCAACGTCGAGACCTCGCAGTGCATCGTCGATGCGCTGTACGGTGCGCTCGGAGTGCTCGCCGCCTCCCAGGGGACCATGAACAACCTCACCTTCGGCGACGCCCGCCTGCAGTACTACGAGACGATCGCCGGCGGGGCCGGCGCAGGCCCGGACTTCGACGGCTGCGACGCGGTGCAGACTCACATGACCAACTCGCGCCTGACGGATCCGGAAATCCTCGAGACGGAGTTTCCGGTGTTGGTGCGGGAATTCGCGGTCCGGCGCGGCTCGGGGGGCGCCGGCCGCCAGCGCGGCGGCGACGGCATCGTGCGGCGGCTCGAGTTCCGCGCTGCATGCACCGGAGCGCTGCTCGCCAACCACCGCCGCATCGTGCCCTTCGGGCTCGACGGCGGGCTCGCAGGTGCGCCTGGCGCCGCCGCCATTCGCCGCGCCAACGGAGTGATCGAGCACTTGGGCGCCACCGCACGCTTCGAGGTCGCCTCGGGCGATGAGCTCACGATCCTCACCCCCGGCGGCGGCGGCTTCGGGCAGACGCCAGACCCGTAGGCGAGCTTTTCGCCGCCGATAGTCGCGTCTCCGGCCGGCGCGCCGGATCGCGCTGACAGGTTGGCCCGCTGAAAGGGCCGCCGGTCGTGTCAGCTATCCACGCAGGATCGAGGTCTCGATCTCCCACTCGACGCGCTGCCGCGAGGTCGCGGCCCGGTTCACCGACACCGGGCGCACGCGGCTCGAGCCGGCGCGGTGCGTCACCAGCCAGGTGTCGAA
>Ga0307477_10002539_pt1 | contig 14037 bp, 14 predicted proteins | sample atmos_gasesECM2C_FD_203316 | JGI IMG/M metagenome (GOLD analysis project Ga0307477, IMG submission 203316) | Hardwood forest soil microbial communities from Morgan-Monroe State Forest, Indiana, United States - atmos_gasesECM2C_515 | ecosystem: Environmental > Terrestrial > Soil > Temperate...
CTGATGACGATGATACACCCAGTCGAACGGATAAATCCTCGATACTTGTCGAAGAACGACGTCCGAGCCAACTCGCTAAGTCCTGGTAAGTCGGATTACCGGACATGTTGCTCCTAGTACCCACTTTCCCGATTACGGCGCCTAGGCAGAATTCAGCGCTGAATTCGATATGCCAGCGTCGGTCGGCAAAGGCCTTCCCGAAAAGAACGTGTCCAGGTATCATTGGAAGGCTGAGGGCTGCTGGCTGTGCCTCAACCTGGTCCTAGGCCCGCCGATTCGGCAATTCCTACTCCCGCCCAATTGCAGAACTTTGCCGAATATATATAGAGGTCTCCCTCGAAGGTGACGAATCATGGCTTTCGATCGCCGAGGACAGGAAAGAAGATTTCCGAGAACACTGGGTTTTATCCAATTTGACGAAGACGTAGCGGGCAAGGTGCTGAACGTTTCCGAAGGCGGACTCGGCTTTGAAACGTCCTCTCCCATGCATTGCAATGGGCCCACATATTTCTGGTTCTCGCTCGATCTTTGCGATCGTATCGCAGCAATGGCAGAGCTAGTCTGGACGGATGACACAAAGACGACTGGTGGCCTAAAGTTTATCGATCTCAGCGAGAAAGCTAGCGGACGGATCAACGACTGGATAACGGCCAACTCCGGCGCCGAAAAACGGGAGGTTCAGCCCATCCCCGTCGGCGCTACGCGCTCTTCCACTAGCGGAGAACATTCCGATCGGGGGCTACAGACACCGGCCTTTGAGGTATCAGAAGAGCCGAAGCCCGGAGTGGACTCCGGCTTTGCAGCCCAAACGGCTCACGCTCCTTTCCGTACGGTTCGTTTCGTTCCGCTCGAGCGGCACCAATCCACTGTTCGGCGGGAACTTATCCGTGGCGCCTTGCTCGGCGCTCTGCTTTCCTCTGTTGTGACAATGGCCGCCATGAAGTTCAGCCTTGCTCACAAGCAAGAGGCGCCCCCTCAACGAGGTTCCAAACAAGAAGCAGGAATAAATATTCAAGCACAGGCTAGCATGCCAGGTCACTTATCCACGTCTTATCCAACCCGCAGCGCCGATCCTGACAAAAGGAAGCCCCTAGAGCCATCGAGTTATCCTCCCGATATTCCGCAGAAGTCCGCGCTCATGGAGCAGCATGCACAACCTAGGAAGTTCTCCTCATGGAGCCAGCCGGGGGCTGTATCTGCTCAAGTGCAGTCAGGAGTTGCGAAAAGTTCGAAAAAGATCACAACCACGCCAGAGCAGCTATGGTCCGCAGTCCAATCGGGAAATACCAGGGCGGCAGTGGCTCTCGCGGATCTTTACATTCGTGGGGACGGAGTGAAAGCAAATTGTGACCAGGCAAGAGTCCTGCTGCTCTTTGCGTCGGAGAAAGGCAATGTCGAGGCCATCCAGAAATTGCAGCAAATGAACAGGACCGAGTGCCCAGCCCCATGAGGCTGATTGCATTGGTCTGGAGTTGCTTGCCAGCTAAGTCCTGGTTAGTCAGATTACCGGACATCAAGTGCTTTTGGCAGAGATTCTACCTGTTTGGTTAATGCGTTATACGTCCAAGTGAAACTGGCAGTTGCAATCTCAACTTATTTCGAAAGACTCTGAGGGCCAGGACGGCCTATGTAAGCATTTTCATAGACGAACGAAGCTGGGACAATTACGTGGAAGCTAGTAATATTAACGCCGCACAGCCTCGATGAAACGTCTTAGCAGGTATTTCAATTTTCTTTTCCAACGCACGGGATCTCTGAGTTTGGTAAACAGCGGGAGCGGCGGGAGGGTAAGACTGGGGAGTGCATCCGCCAGCGCCCTCTGACTCCCATGAAATTCGAAAACAATGTATTTGGCGATCGCCTCAGCGGGGTTGCGCATGCCATGAGGCACGCCGGCCGGGTAGAAGATGACACTGTGAGGCGCCACACGTTCGCCGAGCGTTTCGGCCTCACCCTCCAGGACAATGATGGCTACATCGTAAGCGTCGATGTGAGGTTCATAGCCAGCCCCGGGGAGGAGAGTAGAAACGTGGCAGTGAAGTTTTCGCAGGCAAGCGGTTGGCCCCTCGAAAACCAGACGCGGGCGAAACCCGTCCTGGACCTCTGAGTTCTCCGGATCACCAAAGATCTTAAAGTGACCGAAAGCAAGCGGTGAATCGATCTCTGCCTCATCGGTGTACCACTTGAACATGAGATAGTTCGCCGGACTCGTGCTTGCCGGCTCGAGGGTGTGGGGAAAGTGGGCTGGATAGTAGACAAATTGACCGACCCTCAGCCGCGTCCGGTGATCCCCCTTGGGCGTCTGCACATGTGGAAGTATGAGATCGACCTCGCCAGCCAGGAGCAAGAGGAGTTCTTCCTCTCTGTGCGTGTGCGGCGGATGCGGGCAACTGCCTTGGGTTAACACGGAGGTATGACAAGACAGACTTCGCAAGTTCGCAGTGGAGCCGTTAAAGAAGGGATAGGGTTTCCAGCCCTTTTCTTTGTCCGGCGGAAGCGGGAGATGAAGCGGGTAAACCCGGCAGCTTAGTTGGGGACCCGACCCTGCGCTGGCGGCCACGGGCGCGGAAACGATGTGGTTGACGTCAGCTTTGGCACTTCCTCTTATCAGGAGGCATGCAGGTTTTGGCAGATTCAGCATATGAAAAGGCCAGTCCATATAGTTGAGGTCCGGGATGCGTATCGCGGTGTCCGGCGTGGCATATTGGAGCAGCAGGGCCTGACGAGTCTTGCCAAAAAGGTTGCGGGAAGAGTGCCAAAGCTGCCCATCGAAAAAGAGGGCCTGGCCATCGGTCATCTCCAGTCTCACCAAGCCGCTTCGCTTGTCCCGCTCTCGAGCCCACCGAACAATGTCTTCATCGGTCGTCTCATCCCGGCCTTTGCCAAACTGGTGTCTTACCTCTTGGACAGTGACACCGAAGCGATGGGAGTAGGGAATGATCGACATGGATGAATCACGGTTGGTGTGCTCGATCCCCATCCACACCGAAACCGTCTTTCCGGAAGAGCCAATCGATTCAATATCACAATGCCATGGATGGACGGCACCGGGAGGCCGGTTCTGGATGCTGGCGCCCCAAAGCATGACGTCTTCACCAAGCAGAGCGACCACCAACTCCAGGATCGCCGGATGCGTGCTGATTTCATAGAACGCCCGCGAGGTGGCGGCATGGCCCTTGTCCCAATCGAGCGGCGGCGCTTTCCGTGCCTCCTGTGCCGCCTGCAGAAATCGCTGGCACTCCTGGGCCGACAACACAGGGATAGGGCCTGCATACCCCTGCTCAGCGATTTGGTTCAGGATTTCCGTTTTGCTTTCCAAAGTTACTCGAATTGTACACCCACCGCTGCCTGATAAATCTGCCTACCACCAGTAATCAGCCCTGGCAGCGGCCTAACTCCCGATAAGTCGTGCCGGCTCAGACGGTCGACGCAACACCATCTAATCCGTTGATCCGACAATACTTCTCCTGGAGAACCGATCTCTTTGGCTGCACTCGGTCAAAACCTAGCCAGGGTAGCGTTCCGCCTGCTCTAACCTAGCGAGCGATTTTAGCTTCTGTTTTCAATGCAAGGTAGGTTCGAGCTAAGTGTTGCGTCGACCCATTGAGATCACCCGGGTTACCGGACATCTGCCGAGGCCCGCGATTCGACCTCTCCGATAATCACGTTACATCTTCAAGTCGATTATTTCAGGAGTGCTCGTCACTGGGGCGCAATCGGTGTTCGTCGCTTGCAAGATGCTGTAAATTGACCCGAGCAGGACAGGAGGTTACAGCATATGAACCAAATAGTGAGATATCCGTTGCTAGTCTTGGCGCTGGGTCTCGTGACACTGTGGCTCTCGGCGAAGATTGGCGCTTTCCTTCGCAAGAGGCGACGGAACCCGGAAGAAGCCGAGCGTGAAGATTTCGGCGTTGTCGTGGCCGCCAGCCTGACGCTGCTCGCCCTTATCATTGGATTCAGCTTTTCGATGGCCAGCAGCCGGTACGATCAGCGCAAAAACCTCGAAGAGTCAGAGGCCAATGCAATCGGTACGGAGTACGTCCGGGCAGACTTTCTACCTGTCGCCGATGCGGCAAGAGTGCGTACTCTGCTGAGGAGCTATCTCGATCAGCGTGTTTTGTTCTATGAAACTCGGGACGCCCGCCAGCTTCGCCAGATCGACGGCGCTACCGCTCAACTGGAGACCGATCTGTGGTCCGCCGTCCAGGCCCCGGCTGCCGCGCAGCCGACACCCGTGGTCGCCATTGCTGTCACGGGCATGAACGATGTGTTGAACTCCAAGGGATACACGCAAGCCGCATGGTTGAACCGGATCCCAATTGCGACCTGGGGTCTGATGGCAGCAATCGCCATCTGTTGCAACCTGTTGATCGGATATGGTGCGCGTCGTGGTGAAACGAAAGCCGTTCTGCTTCTCGTTCTACCGCTTATTGTGTCCGTCTCATTCGCTCTCATAGCGAACATTGACAGCCCGCGCGGCGGCATGGTTCGCGTGCACCCGCAGAACCTAGCAAGCCTGTCTCAGTCCTTGCATGCGCACTAATCCCTGCCAATAAGGCAAATGCGCGGCCACCACTGTAGCCATGCCGCTAACTCCTGATAGGTCGGGCGGTCTCAATGGGTCGACGCAACACCAAGGCAATACCTCCTCGTAGGGTCCCAACAACTAAAAGTCGTTCGCCGGCTTTGATTCAAGCCGAACACCACCCTGGCTAGGTCTTAATTGAGTGCAGGCGGACAGTTCGGTTCACTAGGGGGGAAGGATTGTCGGATCAACTGATTAGATGGTGTTGCATCGACCGGTTGAGCTGGCCCGACTTATCAGATGGGATGAGAAGGCCGGTCTCCACGGGATGCGTTACGCTCCCAATAATCAACGCGCTCGAAGCGCATTAGAAATCGGGCAATCCCATTGCTCCAATCGGTTCCATTACTCACAAACTGCACTCCTACTTCCGAGCGTGTGCAAAAACGGACAGACCTTGACGCTTAGAGACCTCAAACTCTCACCTTCAAGAGCCCCAGTAGTTGAAAGTACTCAGCCAAAACTTCTGGAGGATCGAATGAAATTTCGTGGCACTTGTTTATTGGTGTTTTTGGCCTTGGGATTGAATGCTTATGCCCAAGCGCCTGACCTAAAATCAGCGAGCAGCTTTGCGGTGCTGGCCGGTACCGGCGTCACCAGCGCTGACGCGGGAACCACGATTGTGGGTAATGTAGGAAGTTCTCCTACACCCGCGGTCACGGGACTTTTGCCAATCCAAGTCACCGGCACGTTGTACACGGTCGCGAACGCAGTCGTAAATACAGCCAAGGGGGACCTAACAGCCGCATACGTTAGCGCCGCGCCGCCGAGGGCGTGTACGAGGACCCTCACTGGCGTTGATCTGGGCGGACTTACTCTGGGTCCGGGAGTTTACTGCTTTTCATCATCGGCGCTGCTGACTGGCACTCTGACGCTGGCCGGGACCGGCGGCTCCAACGACGTGTGGATCTTCCAAATCGGCAGCACCTTGACGACCGCCACCGGCGCCAACGTGGCGTTTATCGGCGGCGCGTCGCCCTGCGAGGTATTCTGGCAGGTCGGCTCCTCCGCGACCATACAGACGGGCAACAACTTTGCGGGAACTATCATGGCGTTAACGAGCATCACGCTTGATGGCGGCACCCTGAGGGGCCGGGCACTGGCCAGAAACGGTGCGGTCACGATCAGCAGTCAGGAGACCATAATCAACGGATGTTCGGGCGGGGGATCGGGGTCCGGGTCGACCATCGTCGTTTCCCCTGTAAACTCCTCGATCTTATGCGACTCCACCACATCTTCGATCACCAAAACCGCGCTCGTCTTGTTGAACGGGATCCCCGTCCCCGTGGGTACGATCGTGACTTTTACAGTCACGGCCGGTCCGGACGCGGGCCGGAGCGGGACCGCTTCCACGGATGCTTCCGGTAGAGCGACATTCACGTTTGGCGCGCCTTTTTCAATAACGTCATTGGCTGGAGATACCATTGTCGCCACCGCAACAATAAACAACGCGACGGTTGTCTCCAACACAACTTTTGCGACATGTTCGGGCTCACCCACAGGATGTTTTACGGCGCCACACCCTACTGTCACCGTGCTGGCTACGACACCAGGTCCGCCTAAGGAGGTCGTCTTCTCAGTTCGTGCTGCAGGCGGATTGTTTACAGTGGTCGTCAATACTCCCCCGACCACGAATGCTACGGTCGTCGTGGCACCGTTCGACCAAGGAACGACTCTGGCTGTGGGGGTCACCGCCATTAAGATCAATCAGTCAGCATCGGCAACGGTGAAACTGACTGTTACAGATCTATGTGGCCATACAACTATATTTGATCCGGTCTTTGCAACGATCACAATTCCGGCGTCTAAGTCGCGCCACTATGCTGCAAGGTCCCATCACCAAGTTGAAGCATTCGACTTCGATCATTGGGAAGTAGCTCGCCTCGACGGCATCGGTCGTACGGAGGGGATAGTATTCCTTCTGAACGATAGCCCCGGTGTGGAATCGCTGGTGATCAGGGTCAATGGGTCGCAGTTTAGAACTCAACTTTCGGATGGGGAAGCCAAAAAGATCGATATCTCATCCGCTTTGTTCCATGGACACAACACGGTTAGGGTTGCTGCGTTCGGCGACCGGGGAAGTTCAGTAGATTTGGCCATCGCCGACGGGAAGTAAAGGTACTGCCGGGTTCGCACTTCATATTCACCAGGCCCGCCTAGGGGGAGCGAACCCGGACTTCATTTTGCTGGAAGCCCCACAATACCTGTCCAAGCGGATATCGCCCTTTTGAACGGCTGGCAGTGTGATGCAGGTAAAGTGTTTGCGCAGCACAGGCATCGTGCGCTACTCATGATCTGTGCCACGCATTCTCTCCATAGCCAACCGAACCGGCCGAACGATGTAATACGCGGCGGAGAGAGATCTCGGCATGGACAAAAACGCACGGTCACGTTCATTCGGCTTAAGTCTAGGCAAGAAATGCCGGAGGAAGATTTTCGTCCGGTCCCGGAAGCGTTCACGGAGCTCAAACTGAAAAGTATAGTCGGCCTCCGCACCCCAGCTTTCGCCGGGCTCCTCGAAAAGGCGGGTACAGGCTTGCGCAGCCAAGGCATTCGCAGCACGATCGATTTTCAACCCCTGTGCGAGTTTCGCCGGCACGGCTGCCCCAAGCAAACCGTGCGCCAGGAGAAGACCAGTCCCCAGGGCGCGCTTAAGGCCCAGATCCTTCGCTTCATGCAGCGCGTAATGCCAGTCTAATTCAGGAACCGCCAGGATCTCGGCGATGTCGCAGATCAGCTTTAGTTGTGCCCACTTGTGCTTAGCTGCGTGCATGGAGAGGACCAGCAGGTAGGTTTCCAGCCGCAGGCTTCGCACTTCTTTTCCCGCTATTGTGATCGTCTCCACGCGCTGCAGAAACCGCTCAGGATCTCCCGCAAGACACGCCGATCTACTCGTGCATCGCCAGTGCAGATCCAAGCGCACCTTTCCGTCCGCGCGACAAAATTGCATTTCGTGTTTCTCGCGCAAATATTGGTTCAGTTCGCCGGTTTCCACCCGCTCAGCAGGCGCGTAACCCCGGTCGATGAGCAGATGCCGGGCCCGCAGGGCATCCCGCTCACAAATCACGATGTCTAGGTCGCCAAACCCTCGAAGCGACAAATCGCCATAGAGCTTGACGGCCAGTGCAGGCCCCTTATACGGCACTGCGGGAATTCCCTGCGAGTCGAGTGAGCCGAGTATACTCACCAATTCATCGGCGAGTAGCCGGGCCTCCGCAGCCTTCGACTCGTGTCGCGCTCGTAGCGGCTCAAGTACACCGCTCGGTACAATATTCGGACAGATTCGGTGAAGGTTCCAATAGGTGAGCGGTAGCATGTCGTGACGGAGCGTCAGTCGAATGAATTGGGCCCAGTTTATTTCTTTCTGAGCGGCCTCTCTGATCCGCTGCGACATTTCTGGGTTGGGCCGAGTGTGGGCACAACAGAGTACCAGTTCCACCTCAACGCTAGTCGCCGAGGTTCGGAGCTGCCGAGTCTCCTCCGTCATGATTTCGTTTCGGATCATGATTCCAGCAGCTCCCGGAATCGAACGGAGAGCCGATCAAAGTCACGTCCCGTCTCGAGGCGATAGCACGGCGTGGACGTCACGAGTTCACTCAGGGCATCCAAATGAGCCCGGCACGAGCTCGCCTCAGTGAGCAACAAGTTGGGAACCATCTCCAATAAAGCTTCGTCAGGATCCATCCTCGTGACGACGCTGGTTTCAGCCCCCGCGATGCGGGGAAGCACAACAGCTGCAGGCCGAGCCTCTGGGGCCACCTTTGCGCCATAGACCTGTATCGGGTGGATTTGCCGCTTCCGCCATCCGCAACGTTTGGGAGAGCGCAACAGAAAACTCAGCTCCGGGAAGAAGGCGGCGGTTTGGTCACTGACATCAACCTCCTCAGGAAATGCTAGGACTCGGAACCCGTCCGGCCGGCTAATGAGAAAGACCATGTCATCGCTCATATAGTCAAAATTTGCTCTGAGCGAGGCGACCGTTAGGGTGGATTTGCCTGCCCCGCTTGTGCCCGGAATCAGAAGACACTTGCCATTTGCGCTGAAGCCGCCGGCGTGCAGGCTGTACAACCCGCGCCGCTTTAATATTTCAACCAGGCATATCGTAAACAGAAGATGAGAGGCAAGCCACAAGTTGTCAATCTCCGGCTCGAGCACTGAAAAGCAAGCAGAGCCCGAGCCGGGGTTGCACAATACCCGCACGCGATCATCGTAACAAAGGTAGATCTGGTCTTCGTCTTCGTAGTAGCTGGCATCGCCGCCCTCCAGTTGATAAAAAGGCTTTCCCTGCCCGCGCGGTTTTCCGAAGCAGTGACCTTTCGCACTCGAAACGGACTCGAAGTCGAAAAAAATAGTCTCGGCGCACTGTCCATTCGACGGAAGCATTTGGAATCTAGCGTCGAGGCAAGTTGCGATTGCGGCCGAGGACGACACCCTTAGATTCAGGCCGTGGAAACGGTAAGTTTGTGTGCTTTGGCTATTGCTCACGACCTTGATTGCTCCAGCTCATTTTTCCCGCTGGGCATCACGCTACTGCGGGCAGTGCCGGGAATGCGGTACATCTCGGTATACAGAAGTCGCGGATCTCGAGTTTCCATGAACGGCACTCCGTCTTTGACCAACCAGCAATGGCCGACAAACTCTCCCTTGATCTGGCCCATGCCGAAACACAGGGAGACGTCCATACCGTCCCGCCGGAAGAAGTAGTATCGCGTTACGCCTCGTGTGAGACATCCCGGGCGCACCAGGGGGCGGCCCTCGCGGATGGCCATTTCGACGTACTCCGTAATCTGTTCAACTCGATCTCGGTCCGCCGACGAAAGGATTCTAGGCTTCAGCAGAGCTTCCACTCGCGATAATTTCAGCCGAAGTAGGAACGGAACAGTGGCGGCAAAGAACAATACCTGAAAGTAGAGAAATAGATCGGGGACGGATCGTCTGCTCATGCTGGTCCTACACGCTTTGTTTGTCGACGGAGATCAGCCGCAATCGTGGTGGAGCCTCTGACGGTGTGCAGAAGTCGCGAGGATGCTCGTGGAAACACAGTCGGATCCACTTTGGCCCCGAAAGCCTGTTGGTGGAAGGTGGAGCGGCCCACCCGGATGCGAGGGACAATTCGAATCGCATGCCGTCGTTTATGGAGATCCCTGGGGCACGTCAGTAGCGTCGAAACCCATACGATCTCCGCTGCATTCGACAATAAGATTCTTGCTTCGCAGATCCTCGAGCAGTTCCAAGATATCCGTTTCGATGATTTCGGCGGGGGCGTTATATTCCTTCGCCAAAATGCGAACCAATTGCGCCACTCTATGCGTTCCGTCGCAGAGCTCCCAAATTCTGTTGCCTACCTCGTTTAGCGCGTAATAGCTCCCGTCATCCATGTTGAAGAGAAGCGCATCCTTCGATCCCTTCTGCACGATGATCTGCTCCTGGCGTCTGGGGCACCTATCAAAGTTTGGGATCTCTTTCATCGTTTACCTCTGCTGTTCATCGCTAGGTCCTTTTGCGACGAGGCCATCTCTCTTCGGCGGCGCACAGCGATGCACGCGTATACACGAATACATCAAACTCCTCCCACAAGGCTCTACCCGAGGCTTGCGGCTGCGGCTTCCGAAAGGAAGGAGTCAGATCGGAACTGCTAAATCAGCGCTCCTTGCTTTCGGTCGTCGTCAATTCCAGTATTACTGGGCTCGTCAAAAGCTGAATCTGGTAACCAGCCTCAGGAAGCCCAAACTCCTGAGGCTCGGCTTAATATACGTCTTCATGGTTAACTCTACCTCTTGAGCGGGGACGACACCCACCAGATTATCGCAAACCATCGTCCAAAGTCCAATTTCCCTGCGGCCACTAAAACGATGATTTTAAATCTCTTAGCCGATCTCTCAAAATATATCGGGCAACAGCGTCAGTATATCTTCCCTAAACATGAAAACCACTTCTCCCACACTGGAAGAGGGCATAAGGTCTGGACGACCTGGATGCGAAAGCCGGTGGATGCATAAATCGGGATCCGATTAGCCTCCGGTGACCTGCTCCCCGAAATTCAGTCCAGCCAAAACGTAGCTTCTCCGGGTATAGACCGCGAGAGGAGAAGCGTCATGAAAAGAAGCCACTTTAGTGAAGAGCAGATCGTCGGGGTGTTGAAAGAGGCGGAGGCCTGAGTCCCCGTGAAGGACCTCTGCCGCCGGGTCGGCATCAGTGATGCCACGTTTTACCACTGGAAGGCGAAGTACGGGGGCATGGAAGTGAACGAGACCCGGCGGCTGCGTCAAGTGGAGGAAGAGAACGGACGACTGAAGAAGATCGTGGCGCAGCAGGCGCTGGACATCGACGCGCTGAAGGTGGTGCTGGCAAAAAAAGTGGTAGGCCCGCGGGCGAAGCGAGAAGCGGTGCGTCTCGTGCGAGAACAAGCAGGGCTCAGCGAGCGACGCGCCTGCGGGCTGATCGGGATGCACCGCGGGAGCTGGCGTTACCAGCGAAGAGAACGGAACGAAGGTGCGTTGCGGTTTTGGCTGCGCGAGTTGGCAGCCGAGCGTCCACGATTCGGCTATCGGCGGCTGTATACTTTCCTGAGGCGGGAGAAGACCGAGGACGGAACGCTTCGGTGTCGGGTCAACCACAAGCGAGTGGATCGGCTGTACCGGGAGGAAGGGCTGGCGATGCAGCGTAGGAGGCGCAAGCGATTTCGAGCCGAAGCGCGAGTGCCGTTGGCGTTTCCGACGCGTGCGAATGAAGTGAGGACGATGGATTACACGCATGACGAACTGGCCGGCGGGCGGAAATTCCGAACGCTGAACCTGATGGATGGCTACACGCGAGAAGCCCTGCGGATCGAGCCCGACACGTCGCTGCCCGGTCTACGCGTGGTGCGGGTACTGGATTCGCCGCGGGACCGACGTGGAACACCGGCCGCGATCCAGGTAGACAACGGAACGGAGTTCACCAGCCGCGTCGTGGATCAGGGGGCACATCAGAATCAGGTGGCGCTGCATTTCATCGAGCGCGGTAAGCTCACACAGAACGCGTTGATCGAGAGCTTCAACGGAAAGTTCCGAGATGAATGCTTGAACCAGAACTGATTCGTGGATCTCCGACACGCACGGGAGATGATCGAGGCATGGCGGGTGGATTGCAACACCGTGCGCCCGCACAGTTCGCTTAGGTATCTGACGCCGGAAGAGTTCGCCGCAACTGTGGCCGCGCGACCGGCGTCTCCCCCCCACGCGGGTCGCCTCTATCGACCCAGCGTGGGCAGGTTCGGATGTGCCGGAACCCCGGGTGCTGACTTATGACTGGAACAAAAACGGGGGGCAGGTCAGCCAGCAGGAGTCGGCGCGAAGAGCGAACTCAGCATTGACCGAAACTCCCCCTCTGATTCATTACGAAATTCGGAATTGAACAGAACCAGTGGCGTCAACTCCTGGTTAGTCGGATTAGCGGACAAGTTCCTCCAAATACCCACATGTCCGATAAGCGCTGATCGGGCACTATCGCAAGGATGAGCGCAGCCTCTTCTTCTTGCCCTGCCTCATGGAAAGCAGGAGGATAGTATAGGAGGCCGCGTTTCACTGGGATGCTCATATCATGTTTTCTCGACATGAGGATTTGCGTTGTCCTCGTTGAAACATTTTTGCTTAACGCACAGCTCATGTGCTCTCTTCCTTGACCCACCATCGTGGTACGAATTCCCGTAGGTGATTTCCTTTCCGCACAGTTCGCAACGGTGCAGACTCCGGCAGGTTCGCACGGGATACTTACCGTAATCGATGGGTTCATGGGTCTTCATCGTGGGCAAGATTTTACATCTACGTGGCTGCTATGCTAGCGCCTTTTGACTACTGAAGATTCTGTCGCGGTGAGGGTATGAGGTGTCGGAATTTCAATAGAGTCCAGTAGAGCAAGACTTTGAACAATTCAAGTAGGGCGGCAACGGCGGACCTTGTTGCGTCTTGCGGCTCTTCTTCGGAACTGGAAGAGGAGGAGGGGGCGGCAGCCAGAGCCAAAGCATACTTTGCACCCAGTAGGGAGCGGCAACACAGCCGCAAACGGCGGAGGTGAGTGGTGCTGCTGATGATCAACACCGAATGGATTCGCGGATTTATCTTGAGCCAGCGCGCCAGCGACTCGATCTCAGTCAGAGTGCCGAATCGGCCGGGGAGGATATGCTCAACTTGGACATTCCGCCCTTCAAAAAGAACGAAGAAGTGACGGTGGGGAGGAGGGAAATCCTGCGCCAACTTCAAGAGGTCCAGAGGAACTGGCAATGGCATTTTGGAAAAACGACGAATCTCGAAGCGGGCGATACTGAACAAGATACTTGGGGCAAGTCCTCCGTGGAAGATCTCCAGTCCATATTCCTTTCGGCTCAAGCGTCCGGCGAGAACAAAGATCATGTCCGCCGGGCACAGCGGATCGGCGCAGGATAGCCAGGCAGAGAGGTGGGCCAGCAGTGACGGAAATCGATCAATAGCTTTCACAGGACAGTCAACGGGGAAACGGATTCGCTCTCAGCTAAATCCAGGCAACAAGTTTACAGGGACCTTGCGCAACGGTCATCCGCAAAAGTTCGCGCACGGCAGGCGGTAAAGCTGAAGTCTCTTGTCAATTTACAGTGCTCCTTCTAGCCTTCAGGCTGACAATATTCCACTGGGCATGAATGACGCCGTAAGGGCAATCTGCTGGTCGCCTAGACGGCTTCCAAGCCGACTTCGCCTTCCTGCTTGGAGCCGCCTTTGCCGACCCAGACCACGCTGCAGCGCTCGGAGCTGAGCGGGTCCTCATCGAGAATAAATTCGACCACTTGGCCGCGCTTGAGGTGGAAAATTCCGCGCAGCCGGAAACCTTCTTTCGAGGAATCGAGGACGAGACAGGGGAGTCTCTGCTGGTTGCGGTCCAGATTGATAACCAAGCTGCCGCGCTTATTCGACATCACCCGTTTTGAGCGGCGGCCTTCGGGGACAGGAAGGCTGAGCATGCTTTCACCCCTGGTCTAGGAGTAGTGATGGTACACCCGGACTAGTTTCATTTGAAATGCGGAACGTACATAGGTTAAGGCCCGTCAGGGCCCCCCCGAGTCGGAGTGCCTCGATCCAGTGTTCGACCGGCGTGTCGAGCCGGATGCCCAGGAGATAATCGTCGCTTGGGAGCTTCTTGCAATATACGACCGAGCCTTGGACCCAAAATCCTGGCGGGGATGAAACAAGTACCAGCCCGGCTGGTTCCCAGAGTTCCTGCGTGACTATCTGGATGCCGAGTCTACTCACATTCTCCGTAGCAACGACTTCAAAAACTCCCGGCTTCCTAAGGCTGGTTAGCCATAGGGGGGCCCTTAGACATTCGCGAACTTCCGACCTTACAATCCTTCGGCGTGCGCCGAATAACAGTGCTTCGACTGACGGCGAAAGTAAGCACTCTCCAAGAGAGTATTCTCCTGCTACGTTTTCCGGAAGCCC
>Ga0307477_10002541_pt1 | contig 14033 bp, 12 predicted proteins | sample atmos_gasesECM2C_FD_203316 | JGI IMG/M metagenome (GOLD analysis project Ga0307477, IMG submission 203316) | Hardwood forest soil microbial communities from Morgan-Monroe State Forest, Indiana, United States - atmos_gasesECM2C_515 | ecosystem: Environmental > Terrestrial > Soil > Temperate...
AACCCTCCACCATTCTCGCGAGCCTCAGAGGAGAGCACAATCCTGAACGTGAGCGCGTGCTCATTCCAAACATAGGGTCCGTCAAAGCACTCGGAAAGGTGCACGCCGGTTCTGTGGAGGCCACGGCGTGGGGGCCACGGGACACCTTGGCAAATGTCGTCAAGGGCGACGTGGTTGCCCGCTTTGAGGATGATTCGCCCGCGATTATACGTCGCACCGTGAATAAAGGGACCGTCGTGCACTTCACTTGGTTGCCCGGACTGTCGTACCTGAAGTCATCTAGTACCGCTAGTGGCAAGTTGCCCTGGAGCTTCTCGCCCGTCATTCGGAACTGGATCGTCGCGCCCATAAAGGATGCTGGAATCAAGTTGCCGGTGGAAACATCCGAACCGATGGTAGAGGCTCCGATGCTCTGCTCAAGCGTAGGCGCGGCCGTTACGGTGCTGAACTGGAACAATGACCAGATAAACAACCTGGGGCTAACCATTCGAGTTCCGTTCAGAGTGAAATCGGTGGCCAGCGTTATTCACGGCCCACTGAAGTTCGACCAGGGACCGCAAACCGTCCACGTGTCACTGCCGGTCATATCGGCCGACATCATTGTGATTAAGCCGTACACGGTCGCAAATACTCAGGCCAAACTATTGCAAGGCGGATCTGGATCATCGCCCTGCCCATGACGCGCTCTGGGAACGCGCATGGTTTGACAACTAATTGCAACCAAGAATCCGCTACTGGGAGAGGGTAGGCGGAATTGCAAGCAGATCTTCAGGGCCAGAGAAACCATTCAGGCTGATTGGTTGCCACTCACCACTACGAAGAGCACAAACGGAGTAGTCAAACTTGGCAAGAAAAACCTCGAGGTCTTCCGGAGAATAGTTCAACTGCGTCGTCATCACTCGTTCCACTTCGAAAATGATGGTGGGCGGTTTCTTCGAACCTAATAATTTGCTGGCCCCTTTGAGAACAAAATACTCCGCTCCCTCAACGTCAAGCTTCAGCAGATCCACAGAAGTAATCCCATGCCGCTCGCAGTATGCGTCGAGTGTCACAGCGTCAACTGTGCAGTGCGGTCCTTGCCACTCGTCGGTGACGACGCGACCAACTCCGCTATTTTTGTTCGGCGACGGGAAAAACTTCAGCGAGCCAGCATGGTCCATCAGTGCGAGTCGTTGAGGAACAATGTTTGAAATGCGGTTCAGTTCAATGTTAGGGATCAGGCGTGAGAAATTTGTCTCCAGCGGCTCAAAGGCATGCACTGTGCCGCGCGGCCCGACCCGCCGAGCCGCGCCGATTGCCCAGATTCCGATATTTGCTCCAACATCGATCACAGTTCCGCCCCACCGAATCAAAGCCCATGATTTCGAGAAATCTACATCGTACCCTTCGACAAAACCATGCACAGTGATCCAATCGTCCATATCTGCCATAACGAGCACTCCGTCCGCGATTTCAAAGACGAACTCGCGACTTCGCAATAACGGAGAGAAGGCTTTTAGCAGAAGCCCCTTGCCTCGGGGGAACGGCCAATGCCGGACGATGCGGCGAATCGACCGTATTTCTAAAGGCTCTGAGGTCCTTTCCATCGCCCGAATACATTGCCGCCAAAGGCAACAGTTGTCAAGTGAGCATCCATTCTCCTAGAGAGCAACTTATATAGGAGGCCCTCACACTCAAAATCCCTATCCCTCGCGTTTGTTCGCCACAGCGTTGTCCTGCTGTTTGGTGTTCGACACTCGCGGCCTAGCTAACCGAGATCCGCGCTGCCGCGCTTTTTCCAAACCAGCACAGACGCGTTCACTGATGCGCACAGTTCAGGCTGTGCCATAGTGGCGATGATGCCGATGATGGCATCAGAAACACACCAAGGAGTCGATTTATTGCTCGGTGTAACGCTTGAACCCATTTCGGCGTCGCGCATAGTTAGCGTCGACAAAGGGTCTCCGAGCGCACTGGGGCTGGCCCCATTTACTCATTCGTTATTATGGAGGACGAACTTTTTTTCTTTATCTCCTATCCCGTCAATGACCAACGGGGGTAGTGTAGTACCTTTCGGAAAAATCGGCCCCCCTCCGTTTTGGATGAATCCACGCGGTGGGACGCTCGCTGCCCAGGACTCGAGCTTTGTGATGCTCGAACGGGATGGACTTGGAAGACCGCATCCTGCACGTCCAACGAAACCTGAAAGACGTGGAGTCCGGAGCGCAGTCTACCTCTACTCGTCGACTTGGTAGAGCGGCAACGACTGACCACGGAAGGTGAGACGATCTTTAACTACGAGAGCCGGGACCGAATTGATTTTGGGAAATGGGTTGGAAGCGATACGTGCGACCAGCTTGCAGCTTTGGCGAACTCCTCCTGGAACAAGGAGCGTTAAGATTCTCAATGCATCCTAAAGATTGTTTCGACTCCATATGTTAAACTTGCGTCACTCGACCAAGGATCTTCCGTGAACTCTGGTAAGGACCCCGTTTCGGCTGTCATTGTTCCCTGTTTTCAAGCAGCCGTTCTGGCTCTGCTGCTAACGATGGTGCCTGGCACCTGGGCCCAAAACCCCGCGGTTAATACGGCCGATGATCGGAGCACAACATCAGCGCACGAGGATGAGCGATCATCCTCTGCTATTTCGCGGAGTGACCCTGCGCGCAAACTGAGTATTGGTCCGGACGATGAACTGGACGTCAGCGTTTATGGGGTGCCGGACCTATCTCAGCACGTCCGAGTTGACACTTCCGGCGATGCTCATCTGTTACTGGTTGGGCCAGTCCACGTAGAGGGGTTGTCTAGCGCAGAAGCGCAGGCGGTCATCGAGAAGCAGCTGGTGGAGGGTCGATTCGTCAAGAACCCCCACGTTACCGTTTACGTGAAGGAATTCACGAGTGAGTCCGTTTCCGTCATAGGAGAAGTTAACAAGCCCGGCAACTACCCTGCTCTGAGCACTCGGCGCCTGTACGACGCGTTTCAGCAGGCCGGTGGTTTGACTGCGACCGCTGGAAGGGTCACAATCACGCATTCCGGAGAGCTAAACAATCCGACAATAGTCACTCTCTCCAATGACCCGATCAAGTCTGCTCAGGCGAATGTCGAGATCATGCCAGGCGATGCTATTACGGTGTCGAAAGCGCCCATTGTTTATGTGATGGGTAATGTGAACAAGCCGGGCGGGTATGTGCTGGACAACGATTCGAATGTCAAAGATTTCGAGGGATTGACCGTGATGCGAGTGCTTGCGCTGGCCTCCGGCCCGGTGCAGGGCGCAGCTTTAAACAAGAGTCGAATCATTAGACGCACAGCAAATGGCATCCAGGAACTGCCCATTCCCTTGAAGAAGATCATGGCTGGCAAGGCCCCAGATCCCCCATTGGAAGCGGAAGATATCTTGTACATACCAGGTAAATGGAGCAGCAATTATTTAACTGCTGTGTTGACCACACTCACAACGGCAGCAATTTTTCGTTACTAGGCCGAAGACAGCGCCAGTACCTGTGCGCTCTTGCCCGCTTTGGGACAGGGAGTCCACGTCCATGACTGCTGCTGTTCGCAACGACAAGAGTCACGGCGAGACCTGACACGCGATTTTTGCAGCGTACCAGGTCACTCACGCTAAACAGAAGAGGTTGTTTCGCAAGTCCTCAGCGGCTTCAGCGCTTCATCCTCCCGCGCGGAGTACGAGCCTAACTCTTCAACAGCCCATACCAGGCCGCCAGCACCAGACAAATTGTAAGCACATATAAAAACGCTATCAGAGCTTTCTTCTGAAGGCGTTCCAGGCGCTTCTGCTGTTGGGCGCGATGTCGTTTGCGTCTCCGACGCTGCAAATCCTGGGACTCCTCAGGCACCTCAAGTTCGCCCGCGATCCGTTCTGGTGAGGAATCGAGCATGTAGATTCACTTTCTGTTCTAGACCTTGATTCCAGGAACCTTCGTCCCGTAGATCCCACGGACTTTCGATGCAGCTAATATACGAGGGTCGATCCGGCAAGTCTAGATTGACAGATTGACATCATTTCTGAGTTGCTCTCTAACTGGTTCCCTCCACCGCAGATCGGAAGACTTCGTGTACCCTTGGCACCTGGGAGTTCGCTGAAAACCTTTCCTCTACTGTTTGGCGCCCCGCCAGCCCTACCTTTCTTCTCAATTGCGGGGACCGCAAAAGAAGAGTCAGCTTAGTGATCCATTCCTCCACGCTGTTGGCGAGAAACCCATTTTCTCCGTCGCTGATCAAGTCGGTGTTTATCCCAACAGGTGAACACACTGCGGGAATGCCCAGGCCCATATATTGCAGAGCCTTGCAACCACATTTTCCGCGACTCCAAGGATCATCCGGCAAAGGCATCACTCCAATGTCGGCCTCGGAGAGGTCCTGAGCTTCCGTGTCAGACCTCCAAGGAACAACCTCGACATCAACTCCCTCGAGCCTATAATTGGATGGCCCGATAACCCTCAACCGAAACCGTTCGCGTCTGGACAATTCACACAGAACTGGTCGAAGGAGATCCAGATGCTGGACGGTACTATAACTTCCTGTCCAACCGATTACCGGTGCGGCGGCCTCACGAACCGACCCAACCTGGTAGGTGTCGGTGTCTATGGTTGTCGGAACTACCGTCACATTCCGGTTGAACGTCCGCGCGTATTCTGCCAGATAGCCATTTCCCACCATGACATGGGATGCCAACCTGCATATCGTTCGTGTCTTACCCGGCGCTTTCAAAAGGCTAAGCCAGCCATTTGCCGGGCTTCGATAACGAACAAAAATGGCGTCATCGAAATCGAATACCAGTGGCACATTCAAAAGGTGCACGATTCTCTCGAATATCGAAGGACCGACGAGCGCGGCCTCTCGAAAGACGTAGACTAAATCGTAAGACCTTGACTGACCGACCGTCGATGAACGACGGATGAACGCTTTACTGATCCCAATCCCCTTTTTTACCCACTGCCCTCTAATGTAGAGTACATCCCTTAGACTTTTGTCTTCAAACGCAGCGAACGTGATTTCCACCCCCGACTGCTTTAATCCGCCCTGCCATTGCTCAATGCGATAGCGCTGGCCTGGCGAAGTGTCATAGATACTCGGAACCAAAGCGAGCACACGCATAAAATTAACGAAGACGGAAAATACCAAAAAATGCACCCAGTGCAACAGGCCAACTATGAGTTCGTCATCTCGGGCTGGCCACGACGCTTGTTCACGCGGACATACAAATTATGGTACCTCCTGCTCCCAATCGCCTCCAAGTCGAAGTATCGTCGGGCAATCGCTCTGCACCTTTGGCGCAGGCTGGTGTCATCGGTTAATACGTTAAGATCATGCAGTGCCCGAATGTAAGACGGACGGCCAAACGTCTCAACGAGCACGCCTACTCGATTCGCCACGAGCAACTCGTCGGTATCTCCAATACCGATGTTGCACAGCACCGGAAGGCCGCTGGCCAGAAATTCTCCGATTTTTGTTGGAGAAGACGACAATTTCGAATAGCCCGGCTTGATGAAACAGAACGCGAAGTCGGCTGCGGCCAAATAATCGGGCACCTCATTCGGAGAAACTGTACCCACATAATAGTCTCTAGGCGAAAGCCCCAGTTGCCCCAGACGGCTCTTGAAAGACTCCACTTGGATCCCGCTCTGCGTCAGCACAAGAGCAAAGATGGTGGGATCGCGATCATGTGCTAAACCGATGAAATCCGCCATTTCCGAGCTAAGATACCAGCCGCCCAAGGCCCCAGCGTATGCGAGCACGCGACGTCCGTTTACATTTAGCTTGTTTCGGATTGAGTCTCTAAAACCCGGGGACGCCTCCCCAAACCTGTTCATGTCGACGCAGCAGGGTATGACTTCGAGCGGTCGTCCCACGGAGTCGGCAATGGAGCAGCCAGGAAACAAAATCTCGCGAGCACGATGAGTGAGAACCACAAACGCGTCCGAGGCCGCAAGAAGCCGGCGCTCCACAACTTTCGTGATTCGGAACAAAACTCCACCGGCGGGCCAAACACCGGCATCAATGTACTCTTCCGGCATGAATCCCCTGATATCGAATATCAGATTGGCAAGCCCCAACATCCGTGCCAGGAGCGCCATGGCAGCTGGGACATGTCCACGAGCATGAATGACGTCAATGCGATACTTCACGACCAGATAGCAGGAGGCCAAGTTTCCTAGCACAATATCGTAGATAGTCGCAGGCAGAGATGGGAATTTGTGGTAACGAAGTGAGATCCAACGGAGTCCCTGCTTCCGGAGGCTTTCGCGCCATTGTTGGCATTCAGCTGAAGACCAAATGGGATTCTTGGGTTCAAACGTAAGAAGTGTCAGATCGATTCCGGCAGCGGCTAATTCTCTCAAATACGGGACAACCTGACTCTGGACAAGAGGTTCCCGAAGGCCAAAATAACAAATATAAAGTCCCTTCATGACCTGATATTTACCCGCATAATCCTTAGCATCGCTCCGACCGTTCCCGCAACTGCTCCTGAGAGCATCGCCGAATGTCTAATGCCTTTCGCCGCTAGTCTTTTGTCACAGGGACCCACGCATTCTTCGCCTTGTACCAAAGCGCATGTACCCAGCCAACGAACGTTGCCAGATCAACTACCACCAAGATCATACCCACGAGGAGGAGTCGTGCCGGGTTGCACAACCAAGCGAGACGTTGTTGTTCATCATAGTTCCAAATCGACCTTGCGACTCTGGCGATTACAGCGACGCCCAACACGAACAACCAAACACGGTTGTGCACTGCAGCCAAGATCACGATCACCAGAGCCAGAAGATATTTTCGAGCGATGCCGTAATGCCAGTGTCGCTGGCGGCCAGCTAAGACATTATGGTACGAGTAAAGTGCAAACCGCCTGAAGGTAGCCTTCAACGTGGGCTGGAGTTGCCATCTCACCACGGCTTGAGGCGCCCAAGCAATCCTACCAACCTGTTGGCATCGCTCTATGAAGATCAAGTCTTCGGAGGCCCGGAGATCGGGGAATCCGCCGATCGCGCGCCACACATTCCGATGGAGCATACACGATGCAATTGATGGACCGCGCATAAGACCGCCTGGCCTTTGCTGTTTCCAAGCGACATAAGCAGCGGCGGCGCATTGCTGAAAAAATGTTCCCGGCTGCAGTTCATATGCACCGAAAACCACATTCACGGAGGGATCACGCTCAACCTCCGCTTCCAGTTGCTCCAGCCAGGTGGGTTCTAACCAAATGCCTGCGTCGGTCAGTGCAATCCAATCGTTAGATGCCGCCTCGATGCCAATATTTCGTCCACGCCCGGGCGTGGCGTCTTGGCTTTCTATCAAATGCAGAGAGGAATCCTTTTGAGCAGACTCTCGAAGAACCTCTAAAGTGTTGTCGAGACTCCCACCATCGACGAAAACAATTTCGTCTGCCTGCAACGTCTGAGAGTAGATGCTGGTAAGTAAATCGGAAATTGTGGCGGCTTCGTCTCGAACCGGAATCACTAGAGATACGCGTAGGTCTTTCTGCATGAGTCGCGCGACGCTTCACTTGGAGTCCGATAGGTTCTAGCCTCGTGATGTTGACAAAGCTTGAGCTGCATCACCGACTAGAGAGCCCATGTGCGTCTGATTGACGGCCGGTGCGCAGGCGTCCACAAACTCCTGATGCCACAACTCCAACATCAAGAGATTCCACAATTGAAAGCTATAGTCCGCCTTTCCTGTTACATGTTCGCGCACTAAATGATGGACACGGTCTGGATTAAAGTACCCTCGTTTTCTGGCCCGGTGAGACAACAACGTATCCTGGAGCAACTCACGTGAGCTGGTTCGCAGCCATCTAGCAATCGGCACGCCGAAACCCATTTTGCGCCGCCTTACGTTCTCCGGCGGTAGCAAATCTGCGAAAGTCTTCTTTAAGAGATATTTCGACTGCCTACCGTGCAGCTTTAGATGGATGGGCAGTTGGGCGGCAAACTCCATCACCACGTGATCCAGAAACGGAGAACGGGCTTCGAGACCGTTTGCCATTGAGGCTATATCGACCTTTGTAAGAAGGTCATACGGAAGGTAGGACTTGATGTCGACTGCCATGGCCGCGTCAACGGACTCCAGATCACCCACCTCTTTCCACAGATCCTCCATCCAGCCCTGCCTGTTCTTAGTGGCAACTGCCTCTGTAAAATATGGAGCGTAAAGCTGCTTTTTTGCGGCAGCTGTGAAATATGAAACCCAGTTGCTATATCGCACTGGCCTGTCCGCATGCGCCACCGAGAGAAACCGTTTCAGCCTCCTAACTCTGTTCTTTGGGTCAATCGAGTCCGGCAAGAATCTGGCAAGAGCTGCGGTCACCGCGCCGAAGGAGCCAAGAGACGCAAGCTTATCCGCGATTCTAGTTGCCGCATACCTATCGTATCCGGCGAAACTTTCATCACCACCATCGCCATTTAGCGCAACAGTTACGCCGGACCGGGTTATTTTTGAGACATAAAATGTGGGGATTGCCGACGAATCTGCATACGGTTCCCCATAATGCCTAACCAGTTTCGGCAGGACCGCGAGTTCATCGGGCTTGACGATGAGTTCCGTGTGGTCTGTGCCCCAACGCTCTGCGATTGCGCGAGCGAACCTTAACTCATTGTAGTCATTGTCATCAAATCCGATTGAGAACGTTTTTGCACGCGTCCCCGAAACCTGTGCCATCAGGCCAACCACTATGCTTGAGTCGATTCCACCGGACAAGAAGGCGCCTAATGGGACGTCGCTTATTAGCCGATACCGAACAGCCTCGGTTAGCTTTTCCCGCAAAAGATCTCCCGCTTCTGACTCCGTCATCTTGATCTTCGGCGAATACTGTAAATCCCAATACCGTTCAATACGCGTCTTGGTTTCAACGGGTCCAACATCCAACACGAGAAAGTGAGCTGGCGGCAGTTTCAGAACGTTCTTGAATCCCGTCAGTGGAGCCGGAACATAGCCCCAGGACAGATATGAGTCAACGCCCTCCAAGTCGGCCTCACGCTGTACCTCCGGGTTTTGCAGCAAGCCCTGCAATTCCGAGGCGAAGGCAAAGCACCTGCCATTGTTAATATAGTAAAGTGGCTTCTTCCCTACCCTATCCCGAGCGAGGAATAAGCGACGCCGATGCTGGTCCCAGATCGCAAATGCAAACATGCCCCTGAGCTTTTTTACGCAGTCAGCGCCCCATTGCTCATAAGCATGGACAATTACCTCAGTGTCCGTGTGCGAATCAAATTCGTGTCCTAAGAGCTCAAGCTCTGCTCGGAGTTCCTGAAAGTTATAGATTTCACCGTTGAACACAATCCAAACTGTTTCGTTTTCATTGCAAAGCGGTTGTTTGCCTTTGACAGACAGATCAATGATGGCCAGCCGGCGATGTCCCAAGGAACATAAGCCATCTGACCAAATACCGGCGCCGTCCGGTCCACGATGGGACATTGCTTCGGTCATGGGACCGATGACTGCAAGATCCGAGGATTGTGAAACGATTCCGGCAATACCACACATAAAGGTCCGCTTTCCACTCTGAAAGACTCAAAATATCTCTAGTTCCCGGCCATCGAGCCGGCAACTGGCTTGAAAAAGGGATTACGCTCATCCTCTAATACCTGGTCCGGCAAATCAGGTCTCGTCTTTGTGAAAACCAATTCGTAATCCTCGTTCCTCAGTTGTCGTACAGGTCGTGCGGGCACACCGCCGATTAGCCAGTGGCTCTCGATGGTGCCCCGAGTGACCACCGCCCCGAGCCCCACGATGCAGCAGTCGCCGATATGAACTCCAGGAGCTATTCGCACCTCAGAACCCACGTAACAGAAATCGCCGACAACAACTGAACTACCCATTCGCCGATTGTGCGTCCAAATCGACGAGTTTCTGCCAGCAATAGTCGTGCAACGTCCAATCGTGACCCGATCGGTGAAATCAATACGATGTTCGGCCGTGACCACGGAACCGTAACCCAATGAAAAAGCTGATTGTGGCGCGTTGAAACAATCGTTATCGGGTATGGCATTGATCGCGTTTAAACGGAGTAGTTGGCAATAGTCGCTCAGTTCGATGCTCTCGCCTCCCCGGAAAATGTTGCACGGACCGATCCTTACATGCGTACCTATGCGGACATCCCTACATCGCAGGAAGACGACTCCGTGCGAGATTGACGACTGGTCACCAACAGAAAGATGCACGCAGTCCAAAAGTGCAAACCCAATTCGCACTTTCCGACCGATCTGATATCCGAATATCCAGCGGTAGACGCACCTTTTCAAAGGGCCGGGCAGAATCGCTGTCACCAGCAACATCGCCAATCGGAGCCTGCGTTTCATCATCTGCACGAGTGGAGCATGAGGGTTCATCAAGCGGCTAGTTCGGTTCTTACAGGCTTCCTTCCGAAAGCGACCCATCCAAAATTCGGGAACACGTTTACCTCCTCCAAACCTGCCAACTTTAGGAATTGCTCGACCTGCGCCCGACTATAGCGTCTTTCCAGAGGAGCAGAGAGCCGATCGAACTGGTCGTTAACGCAGGTACGGAAAGGATAGCGTGAATACTGCCTTAACGGAAGTTGATCAGCTATTTTAGAGAGTATCGGAATTCGCGTAAAGGCTCGATATGGCCACACAAAGCAAGTCCAAACCAAGGAAGCGGCGACATAAGAGAGTGGATAAAGAAGTCGATGGGGCATTCGAACTGTGAACATTCGTAAAGCCGACACTGCTTTCAACAACAATCCTTTGAGCGGTTGATGTTCCGGCGCCCAGTACAAGAATATCCGGAACTCCCCACCTGGCTTGACGAACCTAAGCAAGTACCGAAACGCCCCTTCTGGGTCAGGCAGATGGTGCAACACGCCAATCGAATAAGCCAGGTCAAAGCTCTCCTCCCGAAATGGCAAGTGGTTGAGGTCTGCTTGAATGACGCGAACTCCCGTTCCTTGGTTATTCTTGGCTGCAACCTCGACTGCATCACTGATGTCAACAGCCCAGACTTCGGCTCCGTAATGAGCCGCATAGTATGCGTGGCGCCCAATACCACAGCCTGCATCCAAAACCCGCTTGCCTCGAAAGGACTCTGCCGTACGTGGAAACATATAATCCCGGAAGTTATTTTCCCACTCTTGATACATCTCCGAAAAGTGAGTCCATTCAAAACCAAAACTCGCAGCAGTCTTCAACTGTAGGGTCTGATTGCGGTCGGCAACGCTATTCGAGCTACCGCGCAAACCAGAAGCCGTCTTCGGCGGCACACGTAGAATCCCGTTAACGATGGGGAACTTCTCGGAACAGGCGAAACAAACAAGAGTGCTCGAGGAAGCGTTCGCTGGCAACAAGCTGCAGCCACACGCGGGACACACCAGGTCTTTCCAAAGAGAGGCTGGCGTGTGTTCTTGGCCTTGCACGTCTTCTGAACAGCTGAACATCGGCTTCTTCCTCTACGGCTGGACGCGTGGAAAGCGATCTCCTCGGGCGAGAAGAGATGGCTGAGGTTCCGGCAACTCGCCAGCTCTAGCTGCGGGCTTGCGACCCAACCGAGGATCGGCTGCTTCCGTCCTGCTCCGGCTGAACAGCAAGCGGGCGAGGAAATACAGACCAGCGACGATGCAGATCACAAATGCAACTCTGCAGAGAAGAAGCGGAGTGCTGAAAGGCCAACCATACGTTCCGACCTGAATAAATCTCCCTCGAAAAGGCCAAAATGAAAACCTAGGTCCAGTCCGTGTGTAAAGCCAAGGCTCAGGGTATACAAGTTCTCCGCGTGCGATTGATTCCGATAGAAGATAGGGATCCTGTCGAACGCTGCCATCTTTGTTAAACAGACGGAGAGACTCCGACATGCGTTTTATTTGCACTGCTGAGCTAGGCCGAGTCGAGCCGATCAGACCCATCTCAGTTGGGTCCACCACCACCCAGTCCGAACCGGCCCAAACCTCGACCAGAGTGTGTCCTCCCCACCCCGTTCGTGGGCTAAATGACGCCACCCGAGCAGGTATTCCAACGGATAAGAGCGTGGTCGCCACCATCCCAGATCGGTTCACGCAGTGTCCTGGCTGACCAGAGAGATGCGCTTCGAAATTCGCAACGGGATCGAAATGACGTTCAAGAAACTCGTGCTTCGGTCGTCCGGCAGGAAATGCGCGGTCGAATGCCTCCGAGAGACACATTGCAGCTTGGGGCCCTGTCTGGCTTCCGCATGTTTCAAGGAAATAACGCCGAAATGGAGCCAGACCTGGGGCACTGGAAAACTGCCTTACTTCCCATCGCACCGACCCGATGGAAAACCCATGGCTGGGATCGGATGCCGCTAGGGCAGTGTCCGTATTCGCCATCAGAAAACTAGCATATGGCAGGGTTTTTGTTACCGCAAGAACTGACACTGCAAGTGCAAATGCGAGGAATACGCAAAGGCGTAGGCGCGAGCCCCTCGCCTGTGGGCTTTGCATTCTGAAGTTCCCCTTGGCCCAAGATCGTGGTGCGATGAAATCGGACGATACACGCTAATTCTTTGGCCGTCAACCTCGAGCTTTCAGAATTGTCGTTTCGCCACTGGAGGCGAGCGGCATGTCAGGGAGCTTTCTTGCTAAACTTAACTGCTTTCATGCTGCCAAAACTGAGAACTCTTGCCCGCGACCTCCTTTACAGCGTGGTCGAAGTTGCCTATCCCCAAGCGACTATTACTCTCGGCGGTGAGCCATTCAACGTCCCACTCCGTTGGAGAAAATGGTTTTGCGAAGGTTATGAACAAGCAACCTTCGACTTCGTTCGCGCACACTGCAAGCCCGGAGGAACTCTGATTGACATCGGGGCACATTTTGGAATTTTTACGATATCTGCGCTGCGCAAAGTTGGTCCTTCGGGCAAGGTAATTAGCTTTGAACCATGTACCGCCACTCGATCGGTACTCTTGAAGACGCTTGAACTAAACGGGTTCGGCGGGATCCCGGAGATTCGGGACGAGGCTGTCTCCAACATGACCGGGCAAGTATTGTTTTTCTCGAGCACGATTCCGGGTGATGCGGCCAATTCTCTCATTGGTAATGCCAAGCACCAAACAAAGTCCGAGGTCCGAACCGTTCGCTTGGACGATATTCATATTTCACGAGTCGACGCGATCAAGATCGACGCTGAAGGAGCGGAACTGCAGATTTTGGATGGCTCTCGAGCACTAATCACGAAGCATAGGCCCGCGGTGTTGTTGAGTGTCCATCCTATGCAGATCGGCAGGTCTGGGAGATCACTCAGTGATCTCTGGGACATCTTGGAGTCACTGAAACTCGTACCTTATATTAAGGATCAGCGCGTTTCCTCCGAATGGTTCCGGGGCCAGGCGGAATTGTTCGACGTTTGCCTTGAAGACCCCGCTCGGATCTAGATTCGAGCGGGATTGAGGCTGGCATTTTTTGGATTTGCGTAAATCCCGTGGCGTTTCTCCGCGAACCAAACCATCAGTTCAGGTCGCCACACGGCCAGCATAGAAGTAGCGGTTGCCCCACTTTTTCGAATTCAAGGCTGACAAACCGACGGATACCCGGCGGAGGGCGAACAGAATAGCCTGCTTCGGACGCGCGATGTCCTCCATCGCAAGTTTGCTCGGCGCAGGCCAGTCAACCTCGTGCAGCAAATATTCAAGTTCTGACAAACCAAACCGCTGAAAGAGCAACCGTTGCCCCTCGCTGGTGGCCATCATTACGTGGTAGGGAGCCATTTCAGTCCGGTGCCAGGGGCGCAAGCGCCGGCTTAACCCGCAACAGGCAGTGAAAAAATTGAAGTTTCCCTCCAATGGGCCTTGAGCTAGTAGCAAGCCTCCGGGTTTGATCAAACGAAGAATCCTGGGCAGTTGATTCTCCATTTCGGTCAAATGCTCCAAAACATCTCCCAGATGCAGAACATCCGCAATGTGTCCGCCAGTTGCGTCAGCGGCCTCCGCAGTCAGGATGCAAAATCCCGTTCGCTCCTCAACAGCGCGAGCCACTTGGCTGTCGAGTTCTACTCCTACGGGTTGCCACCCGACCTCAGCTGCTTCTTTGAGGAGCGCACCAGCGCCGCAACCTTAATCGAGGA
>Ga0307477_10002544_pt1 | contig 14023 bp, 13 predicted proteins | sample atmos_gasesECM2C_FD_203316 | JGI IMG/M metagenome (GOLD analysis project Ga0307477, IMG submission 203316) | Hardwood forest soil microbial communities from Morgan-Monroe State Forest, Indiana, United States - atmos_gasesECM2C_515 | ecosystem: Environmental > Terrestrial > Soil > Temperate...
AGCGAGGGACAGCTGCTCACGATTCGCCATGACACGACGGGGCGCGAGTCGTTCGCTGACGGCGTCCTGCTGGCCCTCGAGAGGCTTCCAGAGCTGCCGCCGGGCCTCACCGTCGGCCTCGAGATGCTGCTGTCGTAGAAGATTCACTCGTGCCCACCGAGGCCGCAGAGCTCGTTTTCGACGAGGCGACGAAGGTGTACGAAGGCCGTGAGGGCGCTGCGGTCGACCACCTCTCGCTGACGGTTCCCGCAGGCGAGATCTGTGTCCTCGTCGGTCCGTCCGGCGGCGGCAAGACGACCGCCCTCAAGCTCGTGAACCGGCTGATCCCGCTCACGAGCGGCTACATCCGCATCGACGGGACCCAGATCGGCGACTACGACGTGACCGAGCTGCGCCGGTCGATCGGCTACGTCATCCAGCAGGTCGGCCTCTTCCCGCACATGACCATCGAGGGGAATATCGGGACGGTGCCGAAGCTGCTCGGCTGGCCGCGGCAGCGGGTACGGGAGCGCGTCGGCGAGCTGCTCGAGCTCGTGGGCCTCGACCCTGTCAATGACCGGAAGCGATATCCGGCCGAGCTCTCCGGCGGGCAGCGTCAGCGTGTCGGCCTCGCGCGTGCCCTCGCCGCCAATCCGCCGCTGATGCTGATGGACGAGCCGTTCGGGGCGATCGACCCGATCGTGCGCGCGCGGCTCCAGGACGAGTTCCTCCGCCTCCAACGCGAGCTGCGCAAGACCGTCCTCTTCGTCACGCACGACATCGACGAGGCGATCAAGGTCGGGGATCGGATCGCGATCCTGCGGCAGGGCGGGCGGCTCGCCCAGTACGACACGCCGGAGCAGATCCTCGAGCACCCGGTGGACGACTTCGTCGCAGACTTCGTCGGCCGCGACCGCGCTCTGAAGGCGCTCGCGCTGAAGACGCTCGGCGACCTCGAGCTCGCGCCGGCAGCAAGCGCCGACAGCCTGCCTCGGCTACCGGCCGACACGAGCCTTCGCGACGCGCTGTCGGTGCTCATCGACGAGCACCGCGACGCCGTCCTCGTCACCGACGCGGCCGGCTCGCCCCTCGGGGTTGCGACACGGAAGCAGATGATCGGATGACCGGCTTCCGGGTCGCCGACGGCGGTGGGCCGGTGATTCCGAACTTCGGCCACGGGACCGCGTGCCTCCGCAACAACGGCTGGTTCTGCCCCGAGTGGGTGCGCGACCACTGGGGCGACATCCTGCAGCCGGCGCTCGTCCAGCACATCGAGCTGACGCTCATCGCCGTCAGCGTCGGCTTCGCGATCTCCTTCCTCCTCGCGCTCGTCGGCTTCCGCTGGCGGCTGCTGGACCCGCCGCTCGGCGCGTTCACAGACGTGCTCTACACGATTCCGAGCATCGCGTTGTTCCAGCTGCTGGTGCCGCTCACCGGGCTGACCGTCACGACGATCGAGATCGCGCTCGTCTCCTACACGTTCTTCGTCCTGTACCGCAACATGGTGGCGGGATTGCGCGGGGTGCCGGCAGAGGTGCTCGAGTCGGCGCGCGGCATGGGGCTCACACGGCTGCAGACGTTCTTCCGGGTCGAGCTGCCGCTCGCGGCACCGGCCATCCTCGCCGGCGTGCGCGTTGCGGTGGTGGCGACGATCTCGGTGGCGACCGTGGCCGCCTTCGTCATCTACTACGGACTCGGCGGACCGATCTTCGACGCGCTCCAGCAGCCGGACATCTTCCGGACGGAGCTCGTCGCCGCCGGAGGACTCGCCATCCTGCTCGCCCTGACGGCGGACGGGCTGCTCGCCCTCCTGCAGCGCGCCGTCACGCCGTGGAACCGGGTCCGCTGATGCTCGGTTCGCTCTTCGTCGACGCGCTCCAGTTCATCCCGGACCATGCCCAACTGCTGCTCGACAAGACCGTGGAGACGGCGGAGCTGGCTTTCACCGCGCTCGGGATCTCGCTCCTGATCGCGCTGCCCGTCGGGCTCTGGCTCGGGCACAGGCACCGGGGCCTGTTCTTCGCGCTCGGGGTGTCCTCGATCGGCCGCGCTCTGCCGAGCATCGCGATCATCGGCGTCCTGATCGCCTGGCTCGGCGTCGGGTTCTGGAACGTCACCGTGGCACTCGTCGTGCTCGGCGTTCCGCCGATCCTCACGAACACCTACTTCGCCGTCGAGGGCGTCGACCGGGACGTGGTCGAGGCGGCGCGGGGGATGGGACTGACCGAGCTGCAGATCCTGAGGCGGGTCGAGCTGCCGCTCGGCCTGCCCCTCATCCTCGCCGGCGTGAAGATCGCGGCGATCTTCGTCATCGCGACGGCGACGATCGCCGGGATCGCAGGCGGAGGCGGCCTCGGCGAGGTCATCAGCAACCAGCCCACGTACGGCCTCGCAGGCGTCCTCGCGGCGTCGCTTTGCGTCTCCGCGCTCGCGCTGCTCACGAACGGTTTGCTCGCGCTCGCGCAGCGCGCGGCCTACCACAGGATGGCGCCAACCGCGTAGGGTCCACGGCGCAGTTCAATCTCGAGAGGAGGGAGAGATGGTTCGCAAACACACGCGTCGCGCTGCCAAGGCGGCGTTCGCGGTCTCGATCGGGGTGGCGCTTCTGATCGGACTTACAGCCGGCGTTGCGGCCGCCGGGAAGGCGAGGGCGACGTCGGGCAAGCCGACGATCATCCTCGGCACGAAGAACTTCGGCGAGGAGTACATCCTCGGCCAGCTGTACGGCCAGGCGCTGCAGGCGAAGGGCTTCAAGGTCGAGTTCAAGGGCAGCTTCGGCTCGTCCGAGCTCGCCAACGTCGCGATCCAGAAGAACAAGATGAACTTCTATCCCGAGTACACGGGAGTGATCGCGCTCGACCTGGCGGGGGCGAAGACCGCGCCGAAGTCCGCCACCGCGACCTACAGTCTGGCGAAGTCGTACGAACAGAAGCACGGGCTTACCCTGTTGAACCCCACGCCGTTCTACGACAGCGACACGTTCACGATGCTGACGTCGACGGCGCACAAGCTCGGCGTCAAGGCGATCGGGGACATGAAGGGCAAGCCGTTCTCGTACGCCGGCCTTCCGGAGTGCGACAAGCGGATCACGTGCATCCTCGGCTTCAAGAAGATCTACCACCTCACGCACATCAAGTTCGTCCCGATCGGGACGATCAGCGTCTACACGCTGCTCGACCAGCACAAGGCGACGGCGGGAGACGGCTTCTCGACCGATCCGCAGCAGCTGCAGCACAACAAGTACACGGCGCTCACGGACACGAAGCACATCTTCGGCTTCCAGAACGTCGCGCCCGTCGTGTCGAAGAAGCTGCTCACGGGCTCGGCAGGCAAGCAGCTCGCTTCGATCTGCAATCAGGTCTCCAGCAAGCTCACGCTGGCGGCGATGCAGGCGATGAACAAGGCGTACTACGTCGACAAGGCGACCCCGAAGCAGATCGCGGACGGGTTCCTCAAGGCGAACGGCCTGAAGTAGTGAAGGTCGTCGTCCTCGGCGGAGGGTCGACCGGCGAGCATTTCGTCGGCGCCCTCCGCCGGTTCGACGGCGAGGCGCAGATCACGCTCGTCGAGAGCCGGCTCGTCGGCGGCGAGTGCTCGTACTTCGCGTGCATGCCGACGAAGACGATGCTCCGGGCGACGGAGCTCGCCTCCTCGCTCGGCCGGGCTCCGGGCTTGCAGCCTGAGCGGCCGGAGGCGGAGGGGGTCTGGTGGTGGCGCGACCAGGTCACGAACAACTGGGACGACTTCGGGCAGCTCCACTACCTCGAGGAATGGAACTGCCGGCTCGTCCGCGGCGAAGGACGCATTGCGGCCCCCGGCGTGGTCGAGGTGGACGGGAAGGAGCTGCCGTACGACCGCCTCGTCCTCGCGACCGGGTCGCGGCCGCTGATCCCGCCGATCGAAGGGATCGACTCGGTCGAGTTCTGGACGAACCGCGACGCGACGCGGACGCACAAGGTGCCCGGAAGCCTCGTGGTGATGGGCGGCGGCCCGGTCGGCGCCGAGCTCGCGCAGTTCTTCGCCCGGATGGGCTCCGAAGTCACGATCGTCGAGCGCGGCGAGCGGCTGCTGGGGCGTGTCCACTCCGACGCAGGCGAGCTCATGGCGGAGGTGTTCCGCGAGGAGGGGATCGACGTTCGTCTCGAGGTCGGGGTCGAGCGCGTCGAGTCCGGGATCCGTGTCCAGCTGTCGGACGGCTCGACGCTCGAGACCGAGCGGCTCCTCGTCGCAACGGGGCGACGCGCCAATGTCGAGCGGCTCGGCCTCGAGCAGCTCGGAGTCGAGACCTCGCAGCGCGGAATCGAGGTGGACGAGCGGCTCCGCGCCGCGGAGAACGTCTGGGCGATCGGCGACGTGACCGGCATAGCGCAGTTCACGCACGTCGGCAAGTACCAGGCGCGCGTGGCGGCGGCGGACATATCCCACCGGCATGCGAAGGCGGACTACCGCGCCATCCCCGCCGCGGTCTTCACGGATCCCGAGGTAGCGACCGCCGGCCGCACCGATGGCGACGACCTCGTGAGCGCGCGGGTCGAGATCTCGGCGCTGCCGCGGCTCTCGACTTACGAGCGACCGAAGCGTGACGGCTTCATCCGCGTCTTCGCCGACCCCCGTCAGCGCATCCTGGTGGGCGTCGTCTGCGTCGGGCCACAGGCGGCCGAGTGGCTCGGCGAGTTCACGCTCGCGATCCGAGCTGCCGTGCCGATCGAGATCCTCTTCGACACGATCCACCCGTATCCGACCTTCTCGGAGGGCGTCTTCTACGCCGTGAAAGCTCTGCGGGACGAGCTGGGCTGAGCGCGGCAGGTGCCTACGGGCCGCCCGTAGAATCCCTGAGCATGCTCGGGTCCGTTCTCACCGCGATGGTGACGCCCTTCGATCCGGAGGGCTCGGTGGACCTGGAAGCGTTCCGCGATCTCGCCGCCTTCCTCGTCGACAACGGCTCCGACGGCCTTGTCGTCTGTGGCACGACCGGCGAGTCGCCGACGCTGACCGACGAGGAGAAGCTCCTGCTCTTCGCGTCCGCGGTCGAGATGGTGCGGGGCCGTGCGACGGTGATCGCCGGCACCGGGACGTACGACACGGCTCACTCCGTCCAGCTCACGAAGGAGGCTGCCGACGTCGGCGTCGACGGGATCCTCATCGTGACGCCGTATTACAACAAGCCGCCGCAGCGGGCGATCGTCCGCCACTTCGAGGAGATCGCCGCCGCGACCGAGCTGCCGGTGGTCGCCTACAACGTCCCGTCGCGCGTTGTCGTCGACATCGAGTCCGCGACGATCGCGCGGCTTGCGGAGATCGAGAACGTCGTCGCCGTCAAGCAGGCCCACGGCGACCTCGAGGAGGCACGCTTCATCGCCGAGGAGACGCCGCTCGACCTCTACTCGGGCGACGACCCCAATACGTTCGCCTTCCTCGAGGTCGGCGGCGTCGGCGTCGTGTCGGTGACTGCGCATCTCTGGGGGCCGCAGATTGCGGAGATGGTTCGCCGCCACCGGGAGGGCGATGTCGAAGGAGCTCGGGCGCTGCACGAGGAGCAGAAGCCGTCCTACGACCTCCTGCGGATCCAGGTCAACCCGATCCCGATCAAGGCCGCGCTCAACCTGACGGGCCACGAGGTCGGCGGGCACCGGCTGCCGATGGTCGAGCCGGACGGGACAGAGCTCGCGCAGATCCGCTCCTGCCTCGAGCGCGCCGGACTGCTCGCCGCCGCGTCCGCCTGAGCGAGCGGCCTAGACTCCGCGCCGATGGGAGTGTGTCGCATCGTCCCGCTCGGGGGCCTAGGCGAGGTCGGGAAGAACATGACCGTTTACGAGGCGGACGACGCGATTGTCGTGGTCGACGCCGGTCTCGCGTTCCCGCGCGACGAGCACCTCGGTGTCGACCTGGTGCTGCCGGACTTCTCGTATCTCGAGGATCGGCAGCAGATGGTGCGGGCGGTCGTGCTCACGCATGGCCACGAGGACCACGTCGGGTCGCTGCCCTACCTGATGCGCGAGGTGCGCGTGCCGCTCGTGATCGCGACGCGCCTGACGCTCGCCCTCGTCAAGTCGAAGCTCGACGAGCACGGTCTCGCCAATGCGGCCGAGCTGCGGGAGATGGCGCCGGGCGACGAGCCCGTGCAGCTCGGCCCGTTCCGGCTCGAGCTCGTTCGGATGGCGCACTCGATCCCCGATGCCGCCGCCGTCGTCCTCGAGACGCCCGGCGGCCGCGTCGTCCACACCGGCGACTACAAGCTCGACCACACGCCGGTCGACGGGCAGCGCACCGATGTCGGCCGCCTGGCGGAGATCGGCAGCCAGGGCGTGGACCTCCTGCTCGGCGACTCCACGAACGCGGAGCGCGCCGGGGTCACCGAGTCGGAGCGCGTCGTCGGCGAGGCGTTCCGCCAGATCTTCCCGCGGCGGGAGGGGCGGATCCTCGTCTCCTCGTTCGCCTCGAACGTGCACCGCATGCAGCAGGCCGCCGATGTCGGGGTCGACTGCGGCCGGAAGGTCGCGTTCGTCGGTCGCTCGATGCGCAAGAACGCCAACATCGCGCGGAACCTCGGCTACATGGACGTCCCCGAGGAGGCGATCCTGCGGCCGAACGAGCTCGCCGAGCTGCCGCGGAGCGAGCAGCTCATCCTCTGCACCGGCAGCCAGGGCGAGCCGATGTCGGCGATGACGCGGATCGCGTACAACGACCACCCCGCCGTGCACGTGGAGGCCGGCGACACGGTGATCATCTCCGCGAAGCCGATCCCGGGGAACGAGCTGCGCGTCCACGATGCGATCAACCGGCTCGCAAAGATGGGGGCGGAGGTGCTGCACGAGGACAACGCGCCCGTGCACGTCTCGGGCCACGGACGCGCCGAGGAGCTGCGCACGATCATCGGGCTCCTGCGGCCGAGGGCGGTGATGCCGGTACACGGCGAGTTCCGGATGCTCGCCGCGCATGCGCAGCTCGCGCGCGAGGGAGGCGTGCCCGACGACCGGATCGTCATGGCCGAGAACGGCAGCGTCGTCGAGTTGCGGGACGGCGTGCCGCGGATCGTCGGCGAGGTCGAGGCGGGGATGACGTTCGTCGACGGGTTAGGCGTGGGAGACGTCCACGATGTCGCGCTGCGCGACCGGCGCAAGCTCGCCGAGGACGGCGTCCTCATCGTCGTGGCGACGCTGGCGGCGCAGGACGGCGGCGGGCTCACGGCTCCCCCGGAGCTGATCGTGCGCGGCTTCGGCGAGGGCGCCGATCCGCTCCTCGACGAGCTGCGGGAAGAGGCAGACCGGGTCCTGCGGGAACTGGTCGCAGACGACGTGACGGAGATCAAGCTCCTGCAGGAGCACCTGCACGACGCGCTCGGCGGCGTGGTCTACGACCGCACGCGGCGGCGGCCGATGGTGCTGCCGGTCATCGTCGAGGTCTGAGCCCTACTTAGGCGGCAGCGAGGCGGCGTAGGACGAGCCCCGCTCGACCCACGCCGCGAGCTCGTCATCCGCGGCGACGTCGGCTGTGTCGACACGGAGCCAGCCGGCCATCTGGCGGCCGCGCATCTCCATCGGCTCCGCAGGCGTGGTCGCGACCAGCTCATCCGATTCTTTCGGATCGACGCGGACGAGGATCCCGCCCTGGCCGCTCGCGGCGATCGCCATGTTGCCGCCGATCAGAAAGGCCAGCCCGCCGAACATCTTCTTCTCGGTCAGGCTCGGCCGGTCGCCGAGCAACGCCCGGATCCGGCCGGCGATCTCCTCGTCGTAGGGCAGGGCTCAGTCCTCTTCGATCGGCTCGCCGTCGAAGTAGTCGAGCGTCTCGATCCGTCCGATCACGCCGAGACCGCGCCAGTGCATTTTCCGCGAGCGTGGAAACCAGGCGACGTCGTCCGGGTCGCGCGTGCCGTAGACGAGCATCGTCACACCGTCGGACCCCGCACGGAAAGAGTGGGAGATGCGAGAGCCGGGAGGCCGCGCGACGACATGGCCCGCGCGGAGCGGGGTCTCCTCGATATCGCCCGCCGCTGACCAGAGCTCGAGCGTCGCCGTCCCACCGAGGATGACGAAGACCTCTTCCTCGGCCGAATGGCAGTGCGGGACGGAGCCGCGATGCCCGGCCGGAAGCGTTTCCCAGCCCAGGCCGGCGAGCTTGGTCACTTCATCTGGCGTGAAGTAGGCGAACGTCTGATGCCGCACGGTCTGGAGCTCGACCTCGTCGACGTTCGCGATGTTCGCCGGCCGCGGGGCCGGCTCCCCGTATGCGAGCGGCGGGGTGGTCGCTTCGACGTCCCAGGGGTCGTCATCGCGTCCCTCGACCCACGGCCAGCCGAGCCGGATCGCGCGCGAGCGTGGGAGCCAGCCGAGCTCGGTCGGGTGGCGTGTGCCGAAGACGAGGTACTCCAGCCCCTCGGGGCCGGCGACGAACGTGTGCTCCATCTCGTCGGGCCGCTGGATCACGCAGTCGAGTGGCCGCACCTCGTGCACCTCGCCGTCCTGCCACGCGAGCCCGGAGCCGGCGAGGACGAAGTAGAGCTCCTCTGACGCGCCGTGCGAGTGGGGAGGGGTCGGCAGCTTGCCCGGCTCGACTCGGACCCGGCTGACGCCCACGCCGTGCGTGCCGGCGGCGTCGCCGAGGCGCTGCCAGGTCGCATCCATCTCGCCCTTCGCGTTGCGGTGCGCCTCGACTTCGTCCCAGTGTGCGACGGTCATCCGCCGGGCAGTGTGTCAGGACCGCGGGTCCGTCTCCTCCGCCACCTCGGCAGCTTCGCTGTCCTGTTTTTGGACGACGTCGTAGCCGTCCCCTTGCTCGACGACTTCCTCGATGTCGGGGAACTGATGGCCCTTCGCGACCACGAAGAGGAGGCTGTTGCTACGCACACGCTCGTACGCCGAGACGCGTAGCTCGAGCCGCTCCGCGCAGTCGGCATCGCTGCATTCGCAGATCACCGTCATGGTGCCGTCGTTTGCGGAGAACTCCCGGTTGAGCCCCCGAATCTGCTCATTCACCTCGCGGAAGAGTGCCTCGTTGAGCCCTACCCGGCGTGCCTGCTCGTCGTTCAAGCCTCCTCCCTCCGGTCGACTGCGTGTGCCCTCCGGCAACACATATACCTCGGGATAGGCTCGCCCGCATGGCGGCGCCCCGGCTGACCGTGGTCGGCTCGATCAACCTCGACCTCGTGGTGCGGGCTGAGCGACTGCCGCGAGCGGGGGAGACCGTGAGCGGCGCGAGCTTCTCGCGTGTCCCCGGCGGCAAGGGCGCGAACCAGGCGGTCGCCGCGGCGCGGCTTGGGGCCGAGGTGGTACTGGTCGGTTGCGTCGGGAGCGACGCGTTCGCCGCGGAGGCGCTCGCGGCGTTGCGCGAGACCGGTGTCGAGGAGCGGTGGCTCGTGAAGGAGGCCCCGACGGGAGTCGCGCTGATCACGGTGGATACCGCGGGGGAGACGACGATCGTGGTGGCGCCGGGGGCCAACGCCGAGCTGCAGCCGGACGACCTCGCCTTGAGCGACGCGGACGCCGTCCTTTGCCAGCAGGAGATCCCGGCGGAGACCGTCGCACGTGTCGCAGAGCTCGCCCCGCGCTTCTTCCTCAACGCCGCGCCGGCGCGCGAGGGCGCCCCCGACGCCGAGCTGACCGTCGTCAACCGGCTCGAGCTCGCGGCGCTCGGCGAGCGGCGAGGGCTCGTCTGCCTCACGCTCGGCGCGGAGGGCGCGGTGCTGCTAGAGGACGGTAGGGAGGTGGCGCGCGCCGAGCCGCCTCCGATCGAGGCGGTTGACGGCACGGCCGCAGGCGATGCATTCACAGCCTGTCTCGTCGTCTCGCTGCTCGAGGGACACTCACGTGAGGACTCGCTGCGCCGTGCCTGCGTCGCGGGCGCGCTCGCGGTTTCGCGGTTCGGCGCCCAGACCTCGCTCCCGACCGCCGAGGAGGTTGAGTCCCTCTTGTGACCACGCCGATCGTGATCGACTGCGACCCCGGCCATGACGACGCAATCGCGATCCTGCTCGCGCTCGCGTCGCCCGAGGTCGAGCTCGTCGGCGTCACGGCCGTCGCCGGCAATCAGACGCTCGACAAGACCACGCGCAATGCGCTCGTCACGCTCGAGATCGCCGGCCGAAGCGACATCCCGGTCGCCGCCGGCGCGGACGCGCCGTTACGCCGCGCGTTACGGACGGCTGCCCACGTCCACGGCGAGAGCGGCCTCGACGGACCGGAGCTGCGGGAGCCGTCGGCTCGGCTGGTGGACGCCCACGCGGCCGATTTCCTCGCCGACCTGATGGAGCCGGGAGTCGTGCTCGTCCCGACGGCTCCGCTCACGAACATCGCGCTGATGCTTGACCGGCACCCGGGCGTGCGCGAGCGGCTCGAGCGCATCGTCTGGATGGGGGGCTCGGTCGGCGAGGGGAACGTCACGCCGGCAGCCGAGTTCAACGCGTTCGTCGACCCGGAGGCAGCCGGAGCGGTCTTCGCCGGCGGCATCCCGGTCACGATGGTGGGGCTCGACGTCACGCACAAGGCGCTCTTCACGCGCGAGCATGCGGAGCGCCTGCGCGAAACGGGCCGTGCCGGCCGCTTCGTCGCGGAGCTGTCGGACTTCTTCCAGGTCTTCCACGAGCGCTCGTACGGCTTCGCCGGCTCCCCGATCCACGACGCGATGGCCGTCGCGCACGTGATCGACCCGACCCTGCTCACTACGCGGCACGTCAACGTCGCGGTGGAGACGGAGTCGCAGTTCTGTGACGGCCGGACGGTCGTCGACCTGCGGGGCGTAACCGGTCGCGAGCCGAACGCGGAGGTCGGCGTCGACGTCGACGCCGAGCGGTTCCTCGAGCTCCTCGTATCCCGGATCGCGTCCCTGCCGTGATCGCCTTCGCCGCTGCGGGCGTACCGCATTTCGGGCGTCAGCGACGGAGGATAGGCCCACCGCTGCGCGAAAACCAAGCGCATGCCGCGCAAGCGGAAGTCGAAGCTGCGTCCAAAGCTCCCGAGCCGCGTCAAGAAGACGCGGACGAAGCGCGGGGCCCGCTCACGCGCCCAACACCCCGAGCTCTGGGGGCTCGGCGCCGTCGCCCTGGGCCTCTTTCTCGGCGCCGTCCTCTACTTCGGCTGGAACGGCGGCTACGTCGGCGGCTGGCTCGGAGAGGGCCTCGACAGGCTCGTCGGAGGCGCGAGGTATGTCGTCCCGGTCGTGCTCGTCGCGCTCGGCGCACTCTCGGTCGCTAAAAGCGCGCTCGTCGAGGTCAGGCCGTTTCGCACCGGGCTTGCCGTGCTGGGCTGCGGCCTCATGATCTCGCTGGGGAAGGACCAGGGCGGTTATCTCGGCCAGCTCCTCGGCGGCGCGCTGGGGATCGCCATCGGCGCCACCGGCTCGCTCCTGCTCGGCGTCCTGCTCATGCTCGTCGGTTCGCTGCTCCTCTCCGGCGCCTCGCTCGGCGCCTTGTTGCGCCGCTCCGGCCGGGGCCTCCATCTCGCCGCGCGAAAGGCACGCTCAGGCAGCAATACGACCGGTACCAGGTACCGCAACGAAAGCGTGACGCCATCGCCTTCAGCGCCGTCGCTCACGCCTCCGGTGGACGCGGTCTCAGCCTTCCCCGACGTCGTCGGTGAGAGCACGCTGCCGCCGCACGCCGGTGTGCAGCCCGGGCCGCTCCAGACGGAGCCGCCGGCCCTGTTCGAGGATCCGCCGACGCTCTTCGACGAGGTGACGGCGGAGCACGTCGAGTACCAGCTCCCCGACGCCGGCGTGCTGCGCACCTCACCGGAACGCGGCGACGATTCGGGCGAGACGGCCGTGCGGGTCGCCGAGCTGCTCGTGCAGACGCTCGCGCATTTCGGCGTCGACGCGACCGTGATCGGCCAGATCTCCGGCCCGCGCGTGACGCGTTACGAGCTGCAGCTCGCACCGGGAACGAAGGTGGCGAAGGTCGCCGCGCTGAAGGACGACCTCTCGTACGCGCTCGCCACCACCGAGATCCGCATCCTGGCGCCGATCCCCGGCAAACAGGCCGTGGGCGTCGAGCTGCCGAACCTCTCCCCGAACCTCGTCACGCTCGGCGACATCTTCGAGCCCCTACCGGCGACCGCGAGCCCGGTCGCAGTCTGGCTTGGTAAGGACATCTCCGGCGCCGCCGTCTGGACCGACCTCGCGCGGATGCCGCACCTGCTGATCGCCGGCACGACAGGCTCCGGTAAGTCCGGCTGCCTCAACGCGCTCCTCACGTCCGTCCTGCTCCGCGCGACGCCCGACGAGGTGCGCCTCATTCTCATCGACCCGAAGCGGATCGAGCTCAGCCACTTCGAGTCGGTGCCGCACCTCCTCACGCCCGTCGTCTCGAGCCCGAAGGAGGCGAGCGCCGTCCTCGCCAACTGCCTCGCCGAGATGGAGCGGCGCTACGAGCGGCTCTCGTCGGTGCGGGCGCGCAGCATCAACGAGGCGAACCGCGCCTTCCGCCAGCGCGGTGAGCCGACGCTCCCGTACGTCCTCGTCGTGATCGACGAGCTCGCCGACCTGATGATGGTCGCGCCGCAGGCCGTCGAGGACGCCGTGATCCGTCTTGCGCAGAAGTCCCGCGCCGTCGGCATCCACCTCGTGCTGGCGACGCAACGCCCTTCCGTCGACGTGATCACCGGCATGATCAAGGCAAACGTCCCCTCGCGGATCGCGTTTGCCGTCTCGTCCCAGACCGACTCCCGCGTCATCCTCGACCAGGGCGGGGCGGAGTCGCTGCTCGGCCAGGGCGACATGCTCTTCAAGCCGCTCGGCACCTCGCGCCTCCAGCGCGTACAGGGCGCGTACGTGTCGGAGGAGGAGATCGCGCTCGTCGTCGAGCAGACGCGGCAGCGCGAGCAGGAGCTCGACGAGAGCTACCTCGAGCTCCCAGAGGTCTTCGCCGAGCCCGGCGATGACCCCGACCATGGCGAGTTCGACCCCGACGACGATCCGCTGCTCGACAAGGCGATCGAGATCGTGATCCAGACGCAGACGGCGTCCGTCTCGCTCCTCCAGCGCCGCCTCCGTGTCGGTTATACGCGGGCGGGCCGGCTGATCGACATGCTCGAGCGGCGCGGCATCATCTCCGGCTACGAGGGCTCGAAGCCCCGCCGCGTGCTCGTCGACGAGAGCCAGTACCACACGTACGTCGGCGCCGAGTAATGCTTCTGTTCGGGTCCCTCCAAACGGACTAACCGGTCCTCTTCCTGTTCGTCGAATATGGGGCTAGGATCGCCCGGTCGGTCTCGTATGGACCGATCGGTTTACGACAAATGAGGAGGGCACGTGAGGGTTAGACGCTGGATGCTTGCGGCAGGCGTCGTCGCGCTCGCTGCGGCGATCGCGGTCGGCACCGCGCTCGGCAGCTCGAAGGCGCCGACAGCGAAGAAGGCCGCGTACAAGGCGGCGCTCGTGAGCGACGTCGCCGGTTTCAACGACAACGGGTTCAACAAGAACCAGCTGAAGGGCCTCAATCAGGCCCACTCGAAGCTTGGTGTGACCGTGTTCCCGATCGTCTCGCACTCGTCGAGTGACTACCAGCCGAACTTCAACACAGCGGTACATGACGGCGCCAACCTGATCATCGCGGCGGGCTTCCTGCTCGGCGACACGGTGAAGCAGTACGCGACGCAGTACCCGAACACGAAGTTCGCGATCACCGACGATTCCGTCAGCGCCATCGGCGGGCTCAAGAACGAGGAAGGAATCACCTACGCAACCCAGGAGGGCGGCTGCCTCGTGGGTGTCCTGGCGGCGAAGATGGCCCAGAAGATGGGCCACAAGGTCATCGGCGTCGCGGGGGGCCTCAAGATCCCGTCCGTCGACTCGTACATCGCCGGCTACAAGTACTGCGCGGCAAAGGCGGTCAAGGGCACGAAGACGATCATCCAGTACTCGGGCGACTTCCAGGACGAGAGCAAGTGCTCCACGATCGCTCAGAACGAGATCCAGGGCCAGAAGGCGCAGGTGATCTTCCAGGTCGCCGGCCTCTGCGGTGACGGAGCTCTCAAGGAGGCCTCGAAGCTGGGTAAGTGGGGCATCGGCGTCGATGCCGACGAGTACAGCGTCGCCAGCCGGATCCTCACCA
>Ga0307477_10002545_pt1 | contig 14022 bp, 11 predicted proteins | sample atmos_gasesECM2C_FD_203316 | JGI IMG/M metagenome (GOLD analysis project Ga0307477, IMG submission 203316) | Hardwood forest soil microbial communities from Morgan-Monroe State Forest, Indiana, United States - atmos_gasesECM2C_515 | ecosystem: Environmental > Terrestrial > Soil > Temperate...
ACGTGGAGTATCTATGAGGACCGCCGGTACGAAGCCTTACAGCTCGGCGTAGGCCTTCCGAACACGACTTGAGCTGGTCTGAACGTCGGGCGGGCCAGCACGGCGCACGCCGGCCCATGTCTACGACAGCAAGGCCCGGCACTCCAGCCCCTCGCTGGCGAAGCGGTGAAGCAGTTCGAGCTGGTGCTTCTCATCGCGGCATGTGATCAGCACGAGGAATTGTTCCCCGGCCGCCCGGGCCGGCGGTGAGGTGGGATCAGGAAGCGCGACCAGGCAGGCCTCGGCCGCTGCCTGCCAGGCGGCCTCCAGGTCCGCGGAATCGGTCGCGGTCAGCTCCAGTAGGCGATCGTGGAGCTGGCTCTGGGTTTGCGCCAGGGCGGCGAGGGGGTCGATGCTCAGGAGCAGGGCGCGGGCCTCGTCGTCGTTGACGTCAAGGACCTCCACGTCGACTAGCATGTCGGGATCCATGTCGCGGCGCAGGTGGCCGTCGAGGAGCTTCAGGCGGCCGTCGGGCAATTCGTAGGCCAAGAGGCTGCGGGCGAAACCGACCTCGCGGTACAGCGCCTCCAGGGCGAGCCGTTGGGATTCGGGGTGGAGGCGGAAGTTCAGCTCGTGGGGAACCAGGTCGCCGGCGCGGACGCGGCGGTGGGACTTGATCCGGTTGCGGATGGAGTCGGGCATGATGAGTGTCTCCACGGTGATCCATGAAAAACGTCAGAGGCAAGAAACACGCAAACGGGAAAGCGCCGGGTCGATGCCGGCGGGGTTGTATCGCAGCGGCCATGCGGTCGATGCAACCCCTGCGGGGTAGGCGAATCCCTGGACGGTCTGTTGTCCCAGGGTGCGCTGCGCGACCCTGGGCTGTGAGATCAAACCCCTACGGGGTAAACCTAGGCCGATCTGTTCTCCCAGGGTGCGCTGCGCTGACCCTGCGCTTGCAGGGTGAGACTCCCTTTGGGCTAGAAAGGGCGTCGCGTTATCCCGGGTTGTACGCGGTCCAGAGTTCTTCGTTGCCGAACCGCAGCCAGGGGCGCGGGCCCCGAGGCGGCGGCTCCTGGCCGGCTGCGGGCGGGGCGTCCGGCGCGCGGGGTGCAGGCTGGTCGCGGGCCATGTAGCGGGCGTCCAAGGCGGCGATCATGTAGCGCAGGGCGGCCAGGGCGCCTACCTGGGAGGGGAGGCGGAGGGGCTCGGGAAGGTCGTCGGCGTGGGGGGGGTGGACGAAGACGCGGTCGAGGTCGGCGCCTGCGGCCTGGAGGCGAGGGACGATGGTGTCCTCGGCCCCGCCCTCGGAGCAGAGGATTATGCAATTGCACGGCTCACGGCCGGGACTGCCGTCGGGGAGGGGCCTGCCGGTGCTCAGGCGGGCGCAGAGGTCGAGGGTGATGAGGGACTTGCCCAGGCCCGGGGCACCCTCAAGAATGGAGAGCTTTGCCAAGGGCAGCCAGGCGGGCACCAGCCACTCGACCGGGCGCGCGACCAGCTGGCTGACGGGACGCAGAGGCGCGGGACGATCGTTGCTCGGGGAGGGGGACATGCCTTCTCCGGGGGGGCGTAAGAGCGGACCAGGACGGCCCGCCATAACCGGCACGACACGCCGGCGTCAGCGATGTGAGGGTAATCCTACCAGGCCGCGGATGAGTCTTGTCAAGCGCAGTAGGAAGCTGTGGGCTGAGGCCGGCGCCCGTGCCCCGTGGCAATCTGGCAAAGTGGCAGGTTGGGCACGTCCCAACGGATGAGAACGGTGGCAGTTACGCCGAGCGTGGGTGTTTGCCAACCCATTCCCAGCGTGGCAAACTGGCAAAGTGGAAAGTGGTCAGTGGTCACTAAGAGCGGGCGACGATCGCACCTGGCTGGTGGCTTTCTGACTGTCGGCCACTGCCCCGTCCCCACTATGCGAGGGCAGGTGGGCAGCCAGGGCGAGCGTGACCGCGACCAATGCCAGCGTCACGAAGTTCAACAGCAGGCTGAAGCCGTGCCACGTGCCGAAGGTGGACTTCGCACTGAGGGCCGCGGCCTTGGCGGCCTCCGCCTGGGAGGGCGTGCTGCGCAGGAACGCATCGACGGCTTGGTTGCGTGGCTGGCGGAGGGAGTCTACCTTGCGCTCCAGGGCCCAGCCGGCCAGCACGGTTGCCAGGGCGATCAAGAGGAGCATGCTCCGGATCCTGTGGACGCCGTCGTGCGGCTGCGACCACGACCAGCCCAGGGCGGTGGCCACCGCCAGCAGGCCGCACACGCCCTGGATCAGGAAATACCAGGCGAACATCGGCGTGACGGCAAAGCCGGCGGCGCGCGTCCCCTGTTCCTTCGGGCCGGTGATGTCGGGGTCATCCATCGCGAAATCCATAGAGGGTGGGAACCAGGCGGGGCGATCCGGCTGAGTGCCCACGGCCTCGAAGGAGCGGAACAGCGACAAGCCAACCACGAAGGTGAAGAACACGGCAGCGCCGAACCAGAGGCCGACAGCAAACAGGTGGATGACCTTGGTGAAGGTGAGCATGGCGGGAGAATCCGGGATGCGGTTTTCGGTGCCGCGGAACAGGCGAGTAATGTTGGCACGATGCCGCAGGGCGACCAGGCCCGCAGCGATCAGGCAGAACACGGTCAGTGTACGGTTTTCGTCGGCGAAGGGCTCCGGGGTCCACAGGCGGAACAGCGCCAGGGCCAGTACCGCCGCCAGCGACGCCAGCGACACATAGCGCGTGGCACAGGCGATCGCGACCCAGGTCAGCAGCGCCGTCAGGGCCGGCCCCGGCAGCAGCACCGCAATCACGCCGGCGCCGGTCGCCACCCCCTTGCCGCCGTGGAAGCGCAAGTACACCGGAAACAGGTGACCGAGAAACGCGGCCAGGCCGGCGGCCACGCCCAGGTCGTCCGCGGATAGTGAGGATGGCAGGCCCAGCCACGGGCCCCGGCCAAGCGCGAGGGCCGCGGCGGCCGGGCCGGCGCCTTTGGCAAAATCCAGCAGGAAGACCAGGATGCCAAAACGCCTGCCGAGGACCCGGCCGACGTTGGTGGCGCCGATGTTGCCGCTGCCATGGCGGAGGATGTCCACGCCGCGCCAGCGGGCGATCAGGTAGCCGAAGGGGATGGCGCCGATGAGGTAAGAGGCCAGGATCGTGAGGCCGAGCACGGCCGCTGCTGTCATGGGTGGCTCGCGTGGATCAAGACCGCGGGGCTGATGTCCACGCCCCCAATCAACCACAAAGGCGCCCGCAGCACAAAGGAAAAGCGCGGGAAAAGAACATGAAGCCAACGTGGGATCAAGCGGCCTGCTTGCGGGCGGCGGCCTCGGCGAAGACCTGCAACATCTGACGGTAGTGATCCTCGAAGGTCCAGCGGGAGGCCGCCTGTCGCGCAGCCTGGGCGCGGGCGGCACGCCGCTCGGGGTCCAGGAGCTGCAGCATGCACCAGGCCAGCAGGTCGTGGTCGTGCGGGTCGGCGATGACGTAGCCGTCGTCGGGCGGGTGCAGCAGCTCACTGGCGCCGGCGTTGGCCGTGGTGATGACCGGCAGTCCGCAAGCCAGGGCCTCCAGCACCACCAGGGAGAAGGCGTCGTAGAAGGTGGGATGGACCAGGAAGTCCGAGGCGAAATAGCAGCGTTCGATGTCGCGGCAAGGGCCGACGAAGCTCACTCGGTCCGCGATGCCAAGCCGCCGGGCCAGGCGCTCGTAGCGCTCCGTCTTGGGATTGCCGACCACCAGCAGACGGAAGCGTTTGCCGGGCGGCAGCCGGCGAACCGCGTGCAGCAGGGGTGCCAAGCCCTTGAGGCGGTAGTTCATGGAGATGAACAGGCCGACCGGGTCCTGGGAGCCGATGCCGCAGCGGCGGCGCCATTCCAGCCGCAGCTTCGGCCGGTCCGGGCGGTTGAAGCGGTTGGTGTCCGTGGCGCAGGGCACCACCCGCACGCGCGACGGCTCGATGCCGTAGTAGTGCTCGAACTGGCGCCCGACCATCTGACTGATGGCGACCACGAGGGGGCGGTCGGGGCCCAGGTACTGGCGCCGCTCTAATCGGTGGTACGACCAATGGGCCACATCCACGGCCTTGGCCAGCCGGGCCAACCCGCGGAGGAGCGCGTTGTCGTACTTGAGGAGGTTGTGCTCCGCGGAGGCGGCGTGCAGGCCGCCCTGCGGATACATGACGTCGAGGCCCCAGATCTTGTCGAAGCCGACGGACACGTCGTGACCCGCCCCGTCGAGGGCGCGGGCACAGGCGGCGGCGAAGCGCCAGGGGCGGAGGAAACGCGGCCCGGCGGCGACCGGCAGCGCATGGCAACAGACCGTCGCCGGCAGTGCCGTCGTATCCCACTGGCAGGCGTACAGGTGGACCTCGTGGCCGTCCGCCGCCAGGCGCCGGGCCAGGCCCGCGATGTAAGTCTCACAACCGCCGCGGGCGGGCAGCACGGTCTGGTAACACAAGGCGATGTTCATCTCGGTTGCCCCCCGTCAAGCGAAGGTCGAGGATCAAGGATCGACGATCGCACCGGGAGGTCGGCGGCCGGCCCTTCGATGTTCGATCCTCGATCCCCGATCCTCAGGCTGGGCGGCAAGACGCCCGGCGGCCCGCCGAGCTTGCGGGCGGCCGCTTCTGCAAAGACCTGCAACATCTGGCGGTAGTGGTCCTCGAAGGTCCACCGCGCCGCCGTCTGCCGGACCGCGCGGGCGCAGGCTGACCGTCGCTCCGGGTCCAGGAGCTGTCTCATGCACCCGGCCAGGAGAGCGTGGTCGTGCGGGTCGGCGAGCACGTAGCTGTCACGGGGCGGGTCGAGCAGCTCACTGGCCCCGTTGTAGCGCGTGGTGATGACCGGGAGACCGCAGGCCAGGCCTTCCAGGACCGCCAGCGAGCAGGGGTCGTAAAAGGTCGGGTGAACCAGGAAGTCCGAGGCGAAGTAACAGTCCTTCATCTGGCGGCTGGGACCGGTGAACGTGACCTGGCGTTCGATCCCCAGCCGCCGCGCCAGGCGCTCGTAGGAGCGCGTCCGTGGCCTGCCTACTACCACGAGACGGAGCGGGTGGTGGCGCAGGACGTGGACGGCGTGCAGGAGCGGGACGAGGCCCTTGAGGCGGTAGTTCATGGCGACGAACAGGGCGACGGTTTCTTGGGGTTCGATGCCCCAGCGGAGCCGCCAGAGGTGGCGCTGGCGCCCTCGGTCGTGGCCGCTGAAGCGCTGCGGGTCGATGGCGCTGCGGACCAGGCGCAGGTGCTCGGGGCCGACGCCGTGGTAGTGCTCGAAGTGCCGCTGGACCATGTGGCTGTTGACGACGACCAGCGGCCGGTCCGCGCCGAAATACATCCTTCGGTCGAGCCAGGAGAATGACCAGTGGGCCAGGTCGAAGGCCTTGGTCAGTCGGGCCAGGCCGCGCGCCAGCCGGCTCCGGTATTTACGGAGGTTGTATTCGGCCGAGGCCGCGTGCAGGCCGCCTTGCGGATACAGGACGTCCTGTCCCCAGGTCTTGTTGAAGCCGACGGACACGTCATGGCCGGCCCGGCGCAGGGCGGCGGCACAGGCGGCGCTGAAGCGCCACGGCCGCAGGGACCGCGGCCCGCGCGGCTGCGGAAGCGGGTGGATGGACACGGCGTCCGGCAGGGCGGCCGGATCCCAGCGCCACGCGTAGAGGTGCACGTCATGGGCGTCCCCTACCAGCCGGCGGGCGAGGTCCGCGATGTAGGTCTCGCAGCCGCCGCGCGCCGGCAGAACGCTCTCATAACACAACGCGATATTCATGTCCGTGCCGCACGCTGATAGTGGAGGAAGAATTGTTCTCTTTCGGTCGCACTGCACCCGGCCTGGCACATGACGGCATCGACGGCCGCCAGGTCGCGCCTGGCGCGCGACCGGCTCGGGCGGCGTCGCCTGCGGATTCCTGCAACGCTACTGAGAAGCACGGTCGTCGCCTCTCCGGCAGGGTCGCTGACAAGCAACGGACACCAGCCCGTCTCGTCGCCCCGGGCCTGGCAAGGGTCCAAGTAGTGGTTCGCCTCGTGCAAACGGGCTAACACGTTGGCCGTCGCCAGCAGCACTCGCCCGCGGACGGTCGTGGCCAACTGTCCAGAGCGACTCTGCAACCAGGCCGCCAGGCCGATGCAGGCGGGAGGCTGTTCGGTCAGCAGTAACGAATGGGTTCGCCAGGGCAGGGTGGCGCGCTGGCCGACCGCCAGGAGCCGGGGCGTGCCGATGCCGTGGCGCTGGAGGCGGAACAGCGTAGCCGCCTGCTGGAATTCCGGTGTTGTCGCGGGACGCCGCCGCAGCCGGCACCACAACCACCACCACGGCCGGCTGGCGCGGCGGCGGACCAGCGTGCCCTGCCGGGCGCCTGAGAGCGCCATCCGAGTCTCCGTCAGCTCGTTGCCTGGCGCCTCCAGCCTGGGCTCCGTCACGAGCCAGCCGGGCAATTGGCCTGTCATTTCCGCGCGGAATTCCCGCGTTACGCACAGGGCCTCGCCGTCCAGCCAGATCAGGTTCTGGAGCCCGGCCGGCAACGGCGTGTGTCTCAGCTCCCGGATGCGGGGCCGGCGCAACAGCCGTTCGGCGTGCCGGCGGATCCGGCGCAGGAGCGTCCTGAAGTGCCGCCTCCCGCCGCCGTCCGCGGGCGCCTCCCGGCAGTATGCGCGCAGGCACGACAGCCGCTCACGCGGACTGAGCAAGTCGTCGGCAAGGCTGGCATCGAGAGCAGCCAGGCCGCGCGCGCGGCTTTGCCAGCCAAGAAGCCGTCGTCTGCGGCAGCGCTGCCAATCCAAGAAGGCGATCTCCTCTCCGCCGGCATGAACCAGCACGTGCTTGGCGTACAGATCCGGGTGGTCGAACCCCGCGTTGTGCACCCGTGCCAGGGCTTGTCCCAACCTCCGCGCGAACCGCCGTCTTTCTGCCGCAGTGGCGTCTTGCCGGCTATGCAGAAAATGCCGCAGCTCCGCCGCGTCCTCCAGCTCCCGCACGAGGAGGAAAGCCCGGCCTTGCCGGTCTTCGCCGGCTGCGATCCACTCCGGGCACCCGATCCCCGCACGCCGCAGCTCCCGCAGTATGACCGCTTCCCGGCGCGACCTGGTAACGAAGCCGTAGCGAGCGCAGGCATTAGCCAGCCGGTCTCTCCAGCGGACCCGGTGTTCACGCTTCAGAAACGCCGCCACCGCCGTCGGCCCGGTGCCCAGCGTAACCCGGGCCACGTGGCGGTCCGGATGGCCGGACACGATTACGCCCTCCAGAGCGAGAAAGTGCTCGGCATCCCTCAGCCCGTGCCGGTCCAGCGCGAAGCGGTAGACCGGATTGATCTCGACAACGGCCATCCCGGCCCCTTTCCGCAGCTCTCACCCCGTCATCTTGACACCGTCCGCAGGTCGCGGAAAACGGGTCAGCAAGTCCACGGCCGCGGCGTACACCTTCCAGGGCGTCAGCTGGTTCATGCAGCGGCGGTCGACCGGGCACACGCGGAGCTGGCACGGGCCGCACGGCACCTGCTCCTGCAAGTGTACCGCCTTGGGGTAGTAAGTTTCGGTCCAGGCAATGTGCGTGGGCCCGAAAAGGGTCACCACGGGCCGGTCGAAGGCGGCGGCAAAATGACGCGGCCCGCTGTCGGTCGTCACCAGCAGATCGGCCCGGCGCACGCAGGCCTTGGTCAAGCCCACGGACAGGGTTTGCTGAGCCAGGGTGTGGACGCCCGGACGACGCGCCAACAATCCGATCTGCTCGGCCAGCTTCCGTTCGCCCGGCCCGCACAGGACCAGGACGCCGCTGCGGCGCCGGTCCACGAAGTTCTGGGCCAGGGTGGCAAACGATTCTGCGTGCCAGTACTTGGCGGACCCGAAGGCCGCACCGGGGTTCATGCAGACCACCTCCGGGCAGCCGTCAAACCCGGCGGTCTGCCAGACCGCGTCGGCCGCTCGCTCATCTTCGTCCGTGGTAAACAGCTCCTGACGGTGGGTGGGCCAGGTGCAGCCCACCGCCTCGGCCAGCCGGTTGTAGGCGTCGATGACCGGGCTGGGCAGCAGCTTGCCGTCGACCGCACGCGCCGGCTCCAGGCAATCGGTCAAGAGACAACCGCGGCCGTCGCGGGCATAACCGACCCGCCGGCGGCAGCCGCCCAGCCGGGCGACGAGGGCGGACCGGAACGAGTTGGGGAAGAGCACGGCCAGGTCCACCCTCCGGGCACGGAGGCGGGCGGCCGCCGCGGGCCAGCGCCGCGACCAGGGTCCCTTGCTGTCGAGGTACACGAGGCTGTCGAGCCACGGGGCGCCTCCCAGCACGCCGGCGACGTAAGGCTTCAAGACTCCGATGATGTGGGCATCGCGGAAACGCTGCCGCAGCGCCCGCAGCGCGGGCGTAGCCATGACGGCGTCACCGATCCAGTTGGGTATGAAGGCGGCGATCTTCATGGGACCGCTAGGCCGCGTGCAACTTTTGTAAGAGGGCTGTGGTTGAGTATCCCTGCCGCAGCGAAGCCAGGTGGACGCGGCCGCCGTACGACTCGACAAACTCCGCGCCCACCACCTGGTCTTTGCGGTAGTCGGCCCCTTTGACCAGCACGTCAGGCCGCAGGGCCTCGATGAGTGCCAGGGGCGTCGGCTCGTGGAAGACGGACAGGTAATCGACGGCCTGCAAAGCGGCCAGTACCTGGGCGCGGGCCTCGACGGGGTTGACCGGGCGGCCTGGGCCTTTCAGGGCGCGGACGCCGGCATCGCTGTTGAGGCCGACCACGAGCAGGTCGGCCTGGGCGCGCGCCTCGTGCAGGTAGTGGACGTGTCCTGCGTGCAGCACATCGAAGCAGCCGTTGGTGAAGGCCATGCGCTGGCCGAGTCGGCGGCGGCTTTCCAGCTCGTGGCGGAGGCCATCGCGCGACAAGACCTTGTCCATCCCCGGGCAGCCACCGGGCCGCGCTGTGGCGCCGGCCCGCAAGAGGTCGCGGAGCAGCTCGTCGCGGGTCACGGTGGCCACGCCGATCTTCTCGACCTCCAGGCCGCCTGCGACGTTGGCCAGGCGGATGGCCGGGTCGTAGTCCGCCCCGCCGGCCAGCACCATGCCGAGCACTGCCAGCACCATGTCGCCGGCGCCCGTGATATCGTAAACCTGCCGCGGCCGGGTCGGGAACACCTGCCGGCGCTGGTCGCGGTGGGCCAGGGCCATGCCGTCCTTGTCGAGGGTGACGACGGCCGCCTCCAGGTCCAATTGCTCCTGGAGTTGGGCGGCGGCAGCCAGTGCCTGCTCACCGCTGCCGACGGGGCGGCCGGTGGCCAGGCCCGCCTCCAGCCGGTTGGGCGTCACGGCCGAGCAGCCGCGGTACTTGCGGTAGTCGTCGCCGCGGATCGGGTCCGCCAGGACGCGCAGGCCGCGGGCCCGCGCGGCGACCGCGGCAGCCAGCACCTCCGCCGTGCAGACCCCCTTGTCGTAATCGCTGACCAGAACGATGTCGGCCTTCCGCACCTGGCTGGCGATGGCCTGCGTGAGTCGGGTCTCGACCGCCGCCGGGATCGGCTTGCGGGCCTCGTAATCGACCCGGATCATCTGCTGCGGGTGGCGCTGCTGGGCCCGGCCGATGTAGCGCTCCTTCACGGTGCTGGGCCGCTCCGCGTCGGCGATCACCCCTTCGTGGTCGATGTCGAGGTCGGAAAGGAGCTGGCGGATGCGGCCGGCGTCCGCGTCGCCGCCGACGACGCCGGCGAGGGCGACCTTCGCCCCCAGTGCCCGGAGCATGCTGGCCACGCTGCTGGCCCCGCCGAGGCGCTCCTCGCGCTTGTCGGCCCGCAGCAGGACGACGGGCGCCTCCTGGCTGATGCGCTCGGCGTCGCCCCACACGTAACGGTCAAGCATCAGGTCGCCCACGACCAGCACGCGCGGCTGGCCGAGTTTCTGCACCAGCTCGATCAACTCGGCGGACATCCGTGTCTCCTGGTCATCCTCATGCGGCCGTGGCGCCACAATCGGCTCGGTCGCCGGCCAGAGCGGCGCTCAACTTGCAGGTGACGGCGGCATGCAGAAGAGGCAACAAGATTTCGTGATGGCCGGTTAACTCAATCCCCTGGGCCGCCGGACGGGTGAGCACATTGACGTGGCTGCGATAACGGATTTCTTTGTCGATGTTGACCGTGATCAAACCGTCCAGGTCGTGCCCGAAGTTGCGGGCCACGGCTACTGCCTTGAGCAAGACCTCCGGAAGAATGACCGCACTGCCGAGGTTCAGCCAGATGCCGTCTTTCAGCGTCGTGACCACGCTGCACAGCCGGCGGAAGTCGATCATGGACGCCTCACCGAGCGCCGCCCCGGAGACGTGCGGGTGCACGTGGATGATGTCCGTTCCCATGGCCATGTGGATCGTACAGGGGATACCCGCGCGGTAGGCGGCGAGCACGAGACTCGAGTCCGCGTGCGGACAGGCGAGCCGGTCGAGGTGCTGGCCAAGGGCCCAGCCGAGTCCCAGGTCATTGTCGGCCCCGGCGCGTGCGGCGATGGCAAAGGCGTCGGCCGTCTCGCGCACCATGCCGAACTGGCCCGTGGGCAGTTGCGTGGCGACATCCTCGCTGGTCTTGCCGCCGGCCGCCAGCTCGAAGTCGTGGATGGCGGCGGCGCCGTTGAGCGCCACCGCGCTGAGAATGCCCTGGCGGACCCAGTCGATGAGGTACGGCCCGCACCCGGTCTTGATGACGTGGCCGCCCAGGGCCGCCACCACCGTCCGGTCGTCCTGCCTGGCCCGGCACAGGTGGTCGCGGACACGACGAAGATCGTTGCCCGCCAGCTGCCGCGGCAGCGATTCCAGCCAGTCGTCGACGGTGGCCCCGGCCGGCACCAGCCGGCCCAGGTCCTCGTGAAACACCTTCGACGGCCTCGACTTGAGGTCGTAGGTCTTCAGCCCGTGCAGGTCGAGCGGCTTGTGCGCCCTGAGTTTGGATGATGCGTCCATGCATGTCTCCGTTGGCGAGGGACACGGGAAGGGGAATGAGCGCGCCGGACGCCACTCAGCCCGCCGTACGCGTGACTTCCAGCAGCCGGCGGTGCAGCGCCTCCTGCCCGACCTCGAAGTGCAGGCCGATGCGCAGGGCCCACAGCTCCGTGCCGCCGAGCCGGCTGAGCCGCAGCTTGACCAGGTCCTTTTGCGTCGTGACCGCCACGCACGCGGGGTCGTGTCGTCGGGTCCAGGTGTGCAGGTCCTCCACATCGGTGCGGGTGTAGACGTGGTGATCGGAAAAGCTTCGGAAAGCCGCCAGCCGGACGCCGTGGTCGGCCAGAGTTCGGCGGAAGGCGTCCGGATTGCCGATGCCGCAGAAGGCCGCCACCGGCCGGTCCGCCAGGTGTTGTAGGGGCCGCGTGTGCCGGTCGCCGTTGACCAGCCCCAGCGGCCGGTGCGTGGCCTCGGCCACGGGCACCGCGGGCGCCAGACGCGCAATCGCCTCTCTCAGCCGGCCCCGTCCGTCCCTGCCGACCTGGTCGCAGCGCGTCAGCACGACCACGCCGGCCCTGCGCAGCCCGCCGCGCCCCTCCCGCAGAAGCCCGCGCGGGAAGAGGTAGCCGTAGCCCCACGGCTGGGTGGCGTCGACCAGGACGACATCCAGGTCGCGCGCCAGGCGGCGGTGTTGAAAGCCGTCATCCAGCACCAGCACTTCGCTGTCCAGCTCCGCAACGGCGACGGCGGCCAGGGACGCCCGGTCCGGCCCTTGCAGGTGGGGCACGTCAGGCAGGTTTTCCTCCAGCACCAAGGCCTCGTCGTTGCGGCCGTGGCTACTGCCGTAGCCGCGGCTCAGGATGGCCACGCGGCGGCCGTGCTCCCGGTAGAACCGGGCCACGTACTCGACGCAGGGGGTCTTACCGGTGCCGCCCAGCGTCATGTTCCCGATACTGACCACGGGCACCGGCGCGCGCCGGCTCGGCTTCCAGCCCCAGTCGTAGAAGCGGTTCCGCAGGCGGCTGGCCAGCCCGTAGGGCAAGCTAGCCGCCCGCAGCCCGCCGCGCAGTAGTCCTGGCCACAGGCCGCGGCTGCGGCCGGCCACCAGGTCCCCGTAGTAGTCGCCGGAAAGTGTCAAAGGGGCGTCATCGAACGCTGCCGTTCCGGGCCGATCGCTTGGCACAGCGAGTTATAGTCCGGCGAGCGCTGTCGTGTCAACCGGGATCGAACAACTCCACCCCTCTCCTCTCCGGGGAGAGGGGCAGGGGTGAGGGGAGCGGGAGGGACAGGCCGGCTACCGGAGCGTGCAGACCAATGGAACGCTCAGCTCCTCGGCCACGGGCCTGCTGACGTGCACGTGGATCGTGGTCTCCAGGGCCTGGCCGTGAACCCGGCTCCGGTCCACGCGGACCCGGACGGTCGCCATCGGCCCGGGCCCCTGGGCCCAGGTGCAGACGACGGCGGGATCATCCGCCTTCACGCCGGACAGCACCACTGCCTCGTTGCCGGTATCCTGGATCAGGAGGATCTTCGAGGGCACGGGCTGGCCCGCCGGCGCCAGCAGCGTCACCCGGTTCGGCCGCACCGCCAGCCGCTGCCGCGGGCGCTTGACGATGGTCACCGGCACCCGCAGCTCTCGGTAATTTGGGTCGTCGGTGTAGATGCTCAGCGTCTCGTCGTGGTGCCCCTCTGGGTAGTCGGCGCTAACTCGCACACTGATCTTGCGGACCTGGTGGCCGGACCGGTCCACCGATCTTTCCTTCAGATCGGACTTCAGCTCCGGCGAGGTGGTCCGCACGGCGGCAATCGACAGTGGCCGCGGACGCAGGTCGGTCACGGCCACCTCGTGGGCGATCGGCTGGTCGGCGAATACGACCAGCGCGGCTGGCTGCACGGTCACTTCCCGGATCAGGCAGGCGGTGAGGCGGAGGGCGGTCTCGTGGGAGGTGGTGCCGGCGCGGTAGCAGAACTGCACGCGCCAGTTCTGGAAGCCCTCGGGCTGGTTGAGCGTGTTGACCTCCACCGAGAGAGCCCCGTGCTCGCCGGGTTGGTAGACCTGGGGGCTGATGCGGGGCGACAGGCAGCCGCAACTGGCCCGCGCTGCGGTCACCTCGATCGCCTCGGGACCTTCGTTGACGAAGCGGAATTCGTGCGCCAGCGGAGTACCGCTGCGCGCCTCGCCGGCGTCGAAGGTCGGCTGCTCGAAGTACACGTCAGCCCGAGCCGACGACAGTAGGAGCAACACCAGGCTTACCGGGCCCAGTCCAACCCGCACCGAAGACGTTACAGACTGCATCATGCTCCTCCCCTGTTCCGGGTCCATCCGGGGCGTGTCCGGCTCGTCCGGCCTTACGGGCGGCAGACTTACATCATTTTCGCCGCTAGGGCAACGCCACTTTGGCAGGGGCCGGGCCCGCGCTTGGGGGCGGCACCGATAGAATTTGAGAATTTCGTGAACGAAATCCGCCCGCCAGCCCCACTATTAACATCAGGGAGTTTGAGTAGTGTCTTACTGCGGGAGAATGAATTGTGCGCTTAACTCTACGAACGCTGTTGGCCTACCTGGATGACACGCTGGAGCCGTCCCAGACCAAGCTGATCGGCCAGAAGGTCGCCGAGAGCCCGGCGGCCCAGGAGCTGATCGCCCGCATCAAAGAGGTGGTCCGGCGTCGGCGGTTGACCACGCCGCCGTCGACGGGCCCGGCAGCCAAGGTCGATCCGAACACGATCGCCGAGTACATCGACAGCGTGCTGCCGGCCGAGCAGCTGGCGGAGGTTGAGGAGATATGCCTGGGCTCGGACGTTCACCTGGCCGAGATCGCCGCCTGCCACCAGATCCTGACGGTCGTCCTGAGCGAGCCGATCCTGGTGCCGCCGACGGCCCGGCGGCGCATGTACGGCCTCAGCCGCGGCCGAGAGGCCATCCCGTACCGCAAGGTCATCGCCGAGCCTGCCCCGGACCACGCCGCCCTCAGCCCCGCGGGCGAAGGCAGGGACGCGTCCGATGAGGCCCTGTTGCTGGGACTTCCCCTCTACCGCCGGCACGGCCCCTGGTTCCGCCGCCTGGCCCCCATCTTCGGCGTGTTCCTCCTCGCCGCGGGCCTGGTGGCGGCCATCGCCTTCAGCCTCAACGGCATCCTGCCGACGTCTTCCGAGC
>Ga0307477_10002547_pt1 | contig 14016 bp, 13 predicted proteins | sample atmos_gasesECM2C_FD_203316 | JGI IMG/M metagenome (GOLD analysis project Ga0307477, IMG submission 203316) | Hardwood forest soil microbial communities from Morgan-Monroe State Forest, Indiana, United States - atmos_gasesECM2C_515 | ecosystem: Environmental > Terrestrial > Soil > Temperate...
AACCGCTACCCCCGGAACCGTTCAAATGGTCAATCCAATCCCTGGAACGGTATTTAGTTCGTCCAGTGTGACCTTTAACTGGACTGCAGGGAACGCGACAGCCTACGCACTCCTGGTCGGCAGTTCACAAAACGGCAGCGATATTTACAACTCAGGCATCGTCCGCACGCAAACAGCGACTGCCAATGTTCCGGCTGACAGCCGACCGATTTTCGTAACTCTCGCCTCTCAAGTCAACCGGTCGTGGAATTTCAACAATTACCGGTACACCGCGCTCAGTTCTGCTGGAACACCAACGCCCACCCCGGCACCTACTCCCTCGGCCACGCCGACACCTTCAAGCGTTTCAGTGTCGCTTTCAGTCGCGCCAAGCAGTATTCGAACGCGAGGCACTGCAACATTCACTATTTCAACCACGACTCCGGCATCGAGTGCGATCACTGTAAACTATGTAATGAGCGGCTCAGCCCTTTTGGGCTCGAACTACTCGCTAAGTGGGGTACAGGGCCAGGTCACAATTCAGCCCGGGGCAAGCTCGGCTACGGTACTATTGACGGAGTTGAGCGCGGGAAGGCGCGGAAAAACAGCGACAATGACACTTAGTTCCGGATCGGGCTATAGCCTTTCATCTCCCACATTCGCCTCTGTATCCCTGAACAGATAGAACCATGAATTTCCTTCACTAACATGAGAGCTAAAAATCTTCTCCTAAATCTTCTTCTTTTAGCGATTGTCGCCGTTGCATTTACCCAGATGGCGGCAACGACAGTAATTCCGCCTACTTTTGAGCAACTCGTTCAACAGGCGGAAGTAATCTTTCAGGGAACTGTCACCAATTCCCGTTCGATTTGGGAAGGGGAGGGCGGCCAACGCCACATCGAGACCTACGTCACGTTCAACGTTGAAGACAGCGTGAAAGGTCAGGCCGGGGCGTCTTATACGATTCGGATGCTCGGTGGTACTGTTGGTGATGAGACGATGGAAGTGACCGACGCGCCCAAGTTCAAGGTCGGCGATCGCGAAATTCTTTTTGTCGAACATAATAACGACCAATTCATTCCACTCGTCGGCATCAATCACGGCAGATTCCACGTCCGGCATGATGATCAGGCGGGCCGCGATGTTGTATTCAATGGCGATGGGGAATTAGTGCACGACTTGACTCAACTGGGTCGCAACGAAGAAGCCGCCACGGCCGCCGACGTTTCCCAAGCGATTTCGGCTGATGATCTGAAGTCCGCCATTCGCGCGCAGTTGGGCGACTCAACGAGTCATTCAGCGAAGTAAATTGGCCGCAGCACTTTCCAGACGATTCCTAATTTTAACGGCGCCCGACGGCGTCTTTTAGATCGTCGTCTTTTCGCTGGTGCTGGATCTGGTCGATAACGGAATGCGTCGTGTCGAGGGAATGCTTCGCCCAATCGTGCTCGTAAGTTTGACGGGGCGCCGGGCTTGACTGCGCCGATGGTTCTGTCTTCGCGGCTTGCTGTTCGTTGTGCTTTTGCCACGCGAACAGACCGCCGCTAATGGCAGCGATCGCAATGAACGTTAGCAGACCACGCATGTCATATTTGGCAGCACGATGCGAGCCATCCTTCTTTGCGGCGCGGTTAGGCCGATGGTAATTTCGGGGATGCTTCCGTTGCGTCAGCTGTCGATCGCAGTCTCCTTGCTGGCCTTGGCCCATCCCTTGGCCGCCCAAAACTACCAGGGCAAGGAGTTGGTCAAAGCTTCTCTGGTCGCTGACACTTCCGCGATCGTTCCCGGAAAACCATTCACCGTTGGGCTTCTGCTGCGGATGGCGCCCGGCTGGCACACTTATTGGAAATATTCCGGCGATGCCGGCCTTCCCACCGAGATCAAATGGAATTTGCCGCCTGGCTGGAAAGTGAGCGAAATCCAGTGGCCGATCCCGTTAAAGACTATCGATCCCGGGGACATCCTCACATACGGCTACCAGGATGAAGTTCTTCTCATCCAGGAGATCAGCCCGCCGGCAAAGATCGACACCTCGGCCGTGAAACTTTCGGCTCAGGCCGATTGGCTGGTCTGCGAAAAGATCTGCATTCCAGGGAGCGCGAATCTTGCGCTCGAACTGCCAACATCAACCTTGGGCGAACCGAAAAATACCGAGCTGTTGGCGCGTTATCGCCGTTTGCTTCCGCAAATGTTTCCGGATTCGAAAACGGCAACTGCGTCATGGAGTCGCGCCGGGAAAGATCTCGATCTCAAAATTAGCGGCGAACAGATCGCCAATTACAAAACGCTCGATTTCTTTCCTGTCCCGAAGGGTAATACCGTTGTCGGTCACCCGAGCGTTGAATCGCGTACGGGAAACACGATCTCGTTTAAAATTCCAATTGAGTCAGCCGACGAGAGTTTGTCGTCGATGCCGGGCTTGATCGTTTTCGCGCAGGACGAAAACGGGAGCGATCGCAGTGCGTGGGAACTTGCCGGGACACAAATCGCGGCAGCCACTTCGATTGCTCAACCCTCGCATGGACTCGCCACGTTTCTGCTTTTTGGATTCATCGGCGGATTCATTTTGAATCTGATGCCCTGCGTGCTTCCGGTGATCTCGCTCAAGATTTTCGGCTTTATCAAACACGCGGGTCAAGATCGACGAGGCATTTTTCGCAACGGCATTGCTTTCATCGCTGGAATTTTTGTTTGGTTTATAGGCCTCGCGCTGTTGCTCATTGCCCTGAAGTCGGCCGGTCACCAGATCACCTGGGCGGCGCAATTCACCAATCCGTATTTCGTCCTCACTTTGAGCGTCATCGTTCTCGTTTTCGCGCTCGATTTGTTTGGCGTATTTGAAATCACTCTCCCGCAGGCGTTGACGCATCGCATGCTAGATTCGGCTGACCGCGAAGGCGAAGCGGGCTCGTTTTTTCAAGGTTTGTTCGCGACTGCTTTGGCCACGCCGTGCACCGCGCCGTTTCTCGGCACTGCCATCGGTTTCGCTTTTACCCAATCGTCAGCCGTTATCTTATTAATGTTTGTGGCCGTGGCTGCGGGAATGAGCGCGCCTTATTTTCTTCTGAGCGCCCAGCCGGCCTGGATGAAGTTTCTGCCCCAGCCTGGGCCATGGATGGTCCATGTGAAACAGTTCATGGGATTTCTCCTGCTCGCGACGCTCCTCTTTCTTCTTTACGTCCTCGGCGCGCAACGCGGCCTCGAAGGCGCAATTTGGGCGAGCTGCTTTTTGTTAGTCATCGCCATCGCCTGCTGGATGAAAGGCGCGTTCATCGTTCCGACTGCTTCGCCATTCAAGCGCGGCTTTGTTCTCGTGGTCATGCTCTTACTATTGCTCGGGTCGGGTTTCTATTTCATCGGCGACAAATTTCAGTCGTCGAGGATCGACATCGCGCAGAGCGCGTCAGGCGGCGGCTGGCAAGCATTCACGCCTGAACGACTCCAGTCCGAACGCGATCAAGGCCACGCCGTGTTTGTCGATTTCACCGCGGCGTGGTGTCTCACCTGCAAGTTCAACGAGAAAGCCGTTCTGCAAAATTCCGAAGTCCGCGATGCATTTCAACGCCACAGCGTGGTGAAATTGAAAGCCGATTGGACCAATGGCGACCCGGTCATCACCAAATTACTTCAACAATTCGGCCGGCCGGGTGTCCCATTATACGTGCTTTATCCGGGGAAATCGCAGGAGCCGATTGTTTTTCCGGAATTGCTCACTAAAAATATTCTTCTGGATAAACTCGAAACCATCACTGTTGCTTCACGATAATTTATGAAAACAAAACTAATCCTCACCGCAATCACCACACTCGCCGCGGGCGCGCTTTACGCTTCCGACGTTCCACCGGTAGGCACCGCCGCGCCGGATTTTTCCGCGCCGGACGCCAACGGTAAAACACAGTCGCTCTCCGAGTACAAGGGCAAATACGTCGTGCTCGAATGGTTTAATCCCGAGTGCCCGTTCGTGAAGAAACATTACGGCAGCGACAACATGCAAAAGCTGCAGGCTGAATACACCGGCAAAGGCGTTGTCTGGCTAACGATTGATTCCAACGCGCCTGGCGCGGAAGGCAACATCACCGCCGATCAGGCGAAGAAAATCATGGACTCGTGGAAAACAAAACAGACCGCGCTCGTGCTCGATCCGGATAGCAAGGTCGCGAAACTGTACGGCGCCAAGAACACACCGAACATGGTGGTCATCGGTCCGGATGGTAAAATTGTTTATGAAGGCGCGATCGACAGCAAAGCCACGCCCAACCCGGCCGACATTCCCAGCTCGACCAATTACGTGAAAGCGGCGCTCGACGAAGCGCTCTCCGGCAAACCGGTCTCCAACGCCCAGACCAAGCCCTACGGATGCTCAGTTAAATACAAATCGTCATAGGCGACGAACGTAATCGTGTTTTTAGTTTGAGTCCGGGAGGGCCCGCACTCGGCATGGCGGGGGTCCGTCAAGTGCTTAAGCACGACGGCACGTTCGCTGTATCCGATCCGTCGGGCGACATTTGCCCGGAAGGGCCGCCCGCGGCGGGCATTTATCATCGAGATACGCGATTTCTCTCGCGCTTGGTTATGCGGGTGGACGGCGCGCGGCCGCTCTTGGTCCATTCGTCGATAGCGCAGGACGATTCGATTCTAACTGTCGAACTTGCCGCGTCCGAGGCAGTTCGCATCTACCGATCAAGACTTCTGTGGCAAGCGACGCTTTATGAACGGGTCTGTATTCGAAATTATGCAAAGACGCCGATCTCGGTTTCGTTGGATTTTGAATTCGATACCGATTTTTTCGATTTGTTTGAGGTTCGCGGACTGAGGCGGCGAAGTCGCGGCCGGCAATTTCCTGTTCAGTTGAGCCGCAGCGAGATCGAGTTCGCCTACCAAGGATTAGATCGACAGCTTCGGCGAACAATTATTGTTTTCGATCCGGCGCCAGATGAATTGGCGGAAAGGTTGGCAACATTTCGGATTCAGCTCGAGCCCGAAGCCGACGCGATCGTTGACATTGCGATCCGTTGTTCTCCGGCAAATGGGCCGTTGCTCAATTTCGATGAGGCAAGTGCGAGAGTGCAAGCGGCGGCCCGCGCGATGGAACCTAAAGAACCGGAGATCGTTTCTTCAAACGAGCAGTTCAACGCCTGGTGGAATCGTTCGATCGCCGATCTCCACCTGATGCTGACGGAAACACCGCACGGTCTTTATCCTTACGCCGGTCTTCCCTGGTACAGCACCGCTTTTGGACGGGACGGAATCATCACTGCGTTGGAGTGCCTTTGGTTCAATCCCGATATCGCGCAGGGCGTCTTGCTATTCCTCTCAGCGACGCAAGCGGCCGAAGAAAATCCAGAGCGGGACGCGCAGCCAGGAAAAATTCTGCACGAGACACGCTCCGGCGAGATGGCGGCGTGCGGCGAAGTTCCTTTCGATCGCTACTACGGTTCGATCGATTCGACGCCGCTCTTCGTGATGCTGGCGGGCGCGTATTATGAACAAACGGGCGACCTTGAACTTGTTCAGAGGATTTGGCCAAACATCGAGCATGCCCTGAATTGGATCGACGACTTTGGCGATCTCGATGGTGACGGCTTCGTCGAGTATGCGTGCTCTGCGCGCGGCGGCCTGCGCAACCAGGGCTGGAAAGATTCTGACAGCGCGATTTTTCACGCGGATGGAAATCTGGCCGAAGGCCCAATCGCAGTTTGCGAAGTGCAGGCCTACGTTTACGCGGCAAAGCGCGCGGCGGTGAAGATAGCGTGCGCTCTTGGAAAGAAATCGTTCAGCGAAAATCTGGCGCAGCAAGCAGAAACGCTCCGTCACCGCTTCGAGGAAATATTCTGGTGCGAGCAAATTTCCACCTACGCGCTGGCTCTCGATGGAAATAAAAAACCTTGCCGGGTTCGTGCCTCAAACGCCGGTCACTGCTTGTTTGCCGGAATCGCCGGAGAAGATCGAGCCCGACGAGTAGCTGCCACGTTAATGAGCCAGGAATCCTTTTCCGGTTGGGGCGTGCGCACTATCGCCGCAAACGAAGCACGCTACGATCCTCAATCCTACCACAACGGTTCGATCTGGCCGCACGACAACGCGATAATCGCCGCCGGATTCGCGCGGTATGGTCTAATGACGGAGGCTGTGAAAATTTTCACTTCGCTCTTTGAGGCGACAGAGTTCTTCGAATTGCACCGGCTTCCGGAATTGTTCTGCGGCTTTCCGCGTGGTTGCGATGAAGGCCCGGCGCCCTATCCGGTTTCGTGCTCGCCGCAAACGTGGGCGTCTTGCGCAGTATTTCTTCTGGTCAGCGCGTGTCTGGGGATCAAAGTGAACAGGTCCAAAGGCGAGATTGCTTTAACGAATCCCGGCACTCTCGAATTTCTTTCCAGCATAAGCATTGTTCCGTCGCGATCGGCTGAGGCGACGTGAAGGTTTAGTTGGTGTGCAGAAACCTGACTTGCAGCGCGATATCCTTCGCGTGGCTGGCGATGAAGCGTTTGAGCATTGGAACGATCCCCAGGCTAAAAAGCATTCAGAGGTTCCTCTCTAGCTACGCTTAGCTCCCAATCGCCACGCGAGTCGTAGAATCGGCATTGGCGTGATGCGGACGAGGAACATACCGAGTTTCATCAGCGTACCGGGAATGACGACCGGCTTGCCGGATTCAATTGCGGCGAGGGCGTCGCGCACGACTTGTTCGACCGGAACGTAAACCGGCGATGGTGCGTCATCCGGTTTTCCGCCGGGACGCTGGGCCATTCCCTGAAATTCAGTGCGGACTGGCCCCGGGCAAAGCGCGCTGACAATTATGCCAGTTCCATGCAATTCAGAGCGCAGTGATTCCGTGAAACTATTCACGTACGCTTTGCTCGCTGCGTAAATATCCATTCCGGGAATTGGCAGAAAACCGGCCGACGAGCTGACATTCAAAACCGCACCGCATTTGCGCGAAATCATTTGAGGCAACAAGGCACGCGTCAGCGTCGTTAGGGCTAGGATATTCACCTGCAGCATTTCATCGTTCCGTTTCGGCGGCGAAGTCGCAAACGGCCCGACGTCCCCGAGCCCGGCGTTATTGATTAAGAGGTCGATTTCGATCTTGCTTTGCTCGAGCCAGTCGACCAGCGCGTCGATCTGTGTTTTGTCGCAGAGATCCACAACCCGCACGTTAACGTTGAGCTGAGCGTTGCGGTTGACCAGTTCGGCGCGCAGCTCGTTCAATCGTTGCTCGCGCCGCGCCACCAGAACGAGGGTTCGCGAACGGGATGCGAGCTGTCGCGCGAATTCACGGCCAATGCCCGCCGACGCCCCTGTGATAAGCGCACTGTGGTTATCTATGTTCATTTAACCACGAAGATCACGAAGAACACGAAGCATGAAAATAAAATCAGCAATTTTCTTCGTGCACTTCGTGGCCTTCGTGGTTGAAGTTCCCGACTAATGAAAGTTCTCGTGACCGGTGGCGCAGGATTCATCGGTTCGCATCTGGTCGAAAGGCTTCTCACCGACGGACATGACGTCGTTATCGTCGACGACTTCAATGCTTTTTACGATCCACAAACCAAGCGACAGAACATTTCCGCGTTCGCAAAAGACATTCGATTGCACGACGTTGATCTTCGCGACGCCGACAAAGTCCTTGATGTTTTTCGAAACGAGAAGCTCGACGCCATTTTCCACCTGGCCGCGCGGGCGGGCGTTCGGCCATCGATTCGGCAGCCGCAGCTTTACTACGACACAAATGTTTCGGGTACTTTGCATCTGCTCGAATCCGCGCGCGCGAGCGGAATCGAGCGATTCATTCTCGCATCAAGCTCGTCAGTTTACGGCGCGGCGAAGAAAGTTCCGTTCTCGGAAGACGAACATCTCACCCAAACGCTGAGCCCGTACGCGGCCACCAAAATTGCCGGTGAGTTTCTCTGTTCGACCTATTCGCATCTCTACAAAATGCGGATCGTCGCGCTTCGCTACTTCACTGTCTACGGCGCAAGACAACGGCCTGATCTGGCGATTCATCAATTCACCCGTAAAATCCATGCCGGCCAACCGATCGATCAATTCGGCGATGGCACGACCCGGCGCGATTACACTTACATTGACGACATCATTCACGGAACAATGGCTGCGCTACAATACGGCGGCCCAGCGTTCGACGTTTTCAATCTGGGCGAAAGCGAAACGATTAAGCTCAAAGATTTGATTGCCGCGATCGAGAAAACGCTTGGCAGGGAAGCGAAGATCAATCGGTTGCCGGAACAGCCGGGTGACATGCCATTGACTTGCGCTGACATTTCCAAAGCGCGCAAGCTTCTTGGCTACAATCCAAAGACAAAGTTCGAAGATGGATTGCCGAGATTTGTCGACTGGTTTCTGAAATCGCACGCTGCGAAGTAAAACGCTGTCATCCCGAACGAACGTGAGGGACCTCTCCCAACCTCATTGATCACGCTAGGTACTTTGTGTGATCGATGCTCCAACTGGGAGGTCCCTCGCTTGCGCTCGGGATGACATGCGGAGTGTGATTGAACAACGCGGGATGGGGTCGCAAGATTAGGAGCGATGCCGTCCATTCCATTCGATCAGCGCGCTTGTTTCATTGCCGGTCAGGCGAAATCGGGAACGACTCTTGTCGGTGCGCTGCTGGACAACCATCCGGAGCTCTTGGTTTTCCCACAAGAAACGGCCTACTTCCCGACCGTGTTGCGAAAATATCGCGATGCGGGGCGCCGGGTGCAATTTGATTACCTGACCAAACAGTCTTTCTCGCGCGTGCTGTTCGGCGGCGAACCAAAGTGGCGTGAACACGAATACAAAAACTTTCCCCAGCAGAAATTTCTCGACAACTTCGAGCGAGTTGCATTCGACCCCGTAAACGCGCAGCGCGATTTGCTCGCGCTGATGGCGGAAGCGTACGCGACCACAATTGGGTTAGCGCTTGACCGCATCCAACGCTGGATCGAAAAGACGCCGGCGAACCGAAATCACGTCGATGAAATTCTGGCGCGATTTCCAAAGGCGAAGCTATTGGTCACGTTGCGCGATCCCCGCGCCATCCTGGCAACGCAGATCGCGCTGGAGAGGACCCGCCAGACCAAGCGCTTTTCGATTTATTACGTGATCGCGCATTGGCGTGTCGCGGCCAAGCTGGCCCTCAGGGTTCGGGCCGGTGACGTAGCGGGATTATTTGTTCAGTTCGAGCAACTCGTGGGCGATCCGGAAACGGTGATGAAAGAGATTTGCGATTATCTCGAGATTAATTTCGATTCGCAGGTTGTTTTGAGCCCGACGAAAATTGGCGAGCCGTGGGGTGGAAATTCCGCGGCCCAGACCGCATTTTCGCAGGTGAGCGCCGAACCGGCCGCACGTTGGGAAAGGGAGCTGTCCGAAAGTGAGATCGGTTGGGTGGAGCGGCATTGCCGCGACCTGATGCCCGAGTTTGGCTATCAACCGCGATTAAGCGAAAGAACGTTTCGGCATTTTGCCAAACCGGTACGGGGCGAGCGACCGCGCGAATACCTGAAATCCCGTCTCTACTCAATACGCGACGCCTGGATTCGCTCTTCGAGGTGATATTTTGTTCCTCTTGCAAACCCGACATGAGCGGGCGATAATCGGCCGGTAGATGCTGGGAATCTGATTCGATCTCGCATCCGTTCCATAGAGGCTAAAAGTATGAAGCGAGGTTCGTCATCTTCGCGATCTGGTTGGCTGAGCAAAACGGGCTGCATCCTGAGACGGGTCTATTTTCAGCATGACGAGGTGGAGTTTCCTGCGGCGTCGCAGACTGATTGCGATTGGTGGACCTTTCGGGATTCGCGAGCCGCGGACCGTGCATCGTTGGATGCGCTTCGCCCATTGAACAACTTAATAACTGAGGATCAACATGAACTCGCATTCATACGGGAGACGCCAGCGCCATGGGCGCGGTCGCTCTCGACGTCGGGGCGGGCGCGGGCGTTTGCAAGACCAACGCGAACGCGCGCAGGCTCCGAAGCAGAAGACATTTTGGCAACGCATCGTCGCATTTTTTGGAGGAAACGACGGCGGCCAACGACGACCGGCTACGCCATCGCGTAACGGCCAGCAACAACCGCAGCAACCACGCGAACAGCGGTCGCAGCGTAAACCTGAATCGGTCGAAGTGACTTCGCCGCGTCTTTACGTTGGCAATCTGTCCTTCGACGCGACCGAGAGCGATTTGTTCGAGCTTTTCAACGGCGTCGGCCACGTTCAGAACGCCGAAGTAGTGAGCTATCGCCATAACCAGCGCTCAAAAGGTTTCGCCTTCGTTCAGATGCAGACGGTCGAGGAAGCCAAACGCGCGGTCGACGAATTGCACGACAAGGAATTCCTCGGGCGCAAGCTCGTGGTCAGCGGGGCGAAATCGAGCGAACAGTCGCGCGACTGAGCTCGCACCTTGCCAATCATAGGCGGGAGATGCTCGTGAAAGGGCATCTCCCGTTTGTTTTTGAACACCGCGTAAATGACGAGACCCGAATGACGAATGGCTGCACCGCGTGGAATCGTAATTCGTTGAATCGTTGAACCGTAGAACCGTAAGTCCGATGCAACGTTGTAACGATTTAACGAATCACGTGAAGCGTAGCTTCTTCATCGTCGGTCCCACCGCGACTGGCAAATCCGAGCTCGCCGCCCTCATCGCGAGCGACCTCGACGCCGAAATTGTCAGCGCCGACGCCTTTCAAATCTATCGCGGACTGGACCTTCTTTCGGCCAAGCCTGACTCAGCCACGATTACGAAAGCGCCGCACCATCTTGTCGGCACGATGTCGATCCTGGAAGAAATGAACGCGGAAAAGTTCCGCAAACTCGCGGTTCGAGCCATCGGGGATATTCATTCGCACGGAAAGCGGGCGATCGTTGTTGGCGGAAGCGGTCTTTACATTAAAGCGCTTACCCACGGTCTTTCGGTTGCTCCGGCCGCGGATCCGGATTTGCGCGCGCATTTGAGCGAACTAAGTCTGGCCGATTTACAGAAGAAGTTGCGCGGCCTCGATCCGGAAACGGCTGTTGATCTCAAAAATCGCCGACGGGTTGCGCGCGCTATCGAAGTTTGTCTGCTGAGTGGTCAACCGGCGTCAATGCAACGAAAGCAATGGAGTGTAGCCCCGTCCCTGTTGGACGTGCAATCTGCCGGTGAAAAGGAAGAACCGAATCGCGCTTCGCACAGCGAAGCGGCTACAGGAATTTTTGTTTTTAGAGATCGCGACGATCTTTACCAGCGGATCAATCGTCGGGTGGAGACGATGTTTGAAAACGGTGTAATCGAAGAAGTGCGGGTGACTGGTGCGGTCAGCGAGACTGCTTCGAAGATAATCGGCATCCGCGAGATTCGTGGGTTGCTTGATGGGAAGATGTCCATCCTGCAATGCGTGGCCGCGATTCAACAAGCGACCCGTCATTACGCCAAAAGGCAGTTGACCTGGTTTCGGCGCCAAACTAATTTTCAACCGCTGAATTTGTCGCTTCTAAGTACGAACGAAGCAGTAAAATGGATTTCGCAGAAAGCGCGTCCGGCTTTCGCGCAAGGGAATGATTGAGACACGTCCGAAAAAAACGCACGAACGCGCCCTTTTGATTGGCCTGGAGAGGCAGGGTGTATCGAAATGGGACTTGCAGGATTCCCTGACTGAATTGGCTGAACTGGCGAACTCGGCCGGCGCGGAAGTAGTCGATACCGTGACCCAGAAGCTGCAGAAGCCCACAGCACCCTACTATATCGGCAAAGGCAAAGCCGAATCGCTTAAGCCGGCGTTGCAAGACCAACAAGTCACTTCCGTGATTTTCGATGATGAACTTTCGCCGGCCCAGGGACGCAATCTGGAAAATCTTCTTTCGCGGAAGGTTCTCGATCGGACACAACTGATTCTCGACATTTTCGCGCAACGCGCGCGGAGCCGCGAAGGCCGATTGCAGATTGAGCTCGCGCAATTGCAATATTTACTGCCGCGATTGACGAGAATGTGGCACCATTTATCGCGGCAAACCGGTGGAATTGGCACACGCGGTCCGGGTGAAACCCAGTTAGAAGTGGACCGTCGCCGCGTGCAGGAACGAATCGCGCGACTGGAACGTGAATTGGAATCTGTGCGGAAGACGCGCGCCGTTCAGCGGCAAGGTCGCAAACGTCATCAATGGCCGGTCGCCGCTGTGGTTGGTTACACAAACGCCGGCAAATCGACCCTACTGAATTTGCTTACCGGCGCGGACGTTGTCGCGGAAAACAAACTTTTTGCGACCCTCGATCCGACAACCCGCAGCTTCGTGCTGCCGAACAAGCAGAGGGTGTTGCTCACCGACACAGTCGGATTTCTACGCAAGCTTCCGCACACGTTGATTGAATCGTTCAAAGCAACGCTCGAAGAAGTGAGCGAAGCCGATTTGCTCATTCATGTCGTCGATCTTTCGCATCCGCGAGTGGACGATCAGATCGAAGCGGTCGAAAACGTGGTCAAAGAACTGGACGCGTTCGGCAAGCAGACGGTGATCGTGTTTAACAAGATCGACAACCTGTCGAACCGCGACTCGATCGACACTTACCTTAGGCGTTTTCCTGGCAGCGTGGCGATTTCCGCTCGCACCGGTGAGGACGTCAACAAGCTGGTCCAGGCACTGCAGGACGCGTTGAGTGCGTGGCGATTGCGCTCGCGATTCAAGATTCCGGCAAGCGAGTCGGCGTTGATCGCGGAGATCCATCGGGTTGGCCACGTGCTGGAGCTAAAGTACGAAGGCAACGACGCCACAATCGTGGCCCACGTTCCACCGGAGCTCGGCCAAAAGCTCGCGAGATTCGCGGAGCAGGGCTGATCCCAATTGCTTCGCGTGCTGAATCAGCTTCGTCCAGGATGACAGAGCCATGACTGCCCGCGAACGCGTTGCCAAGTTGATTGAGGCGTGGCCGAAAGTTTATCCGGACGCGCATACCGAGCTGAATTTCAAAACTCCGCTCGAACTTTTGATCGCAACCATTCTCTCAGCGCAATGTACCGATAAGCGCGTGAACATGGTGACGCCGGCTCTGTTCAAGAAATATCGAACGCCCCAGGATTACGCCAACGCGCCGGTGGCCGAACTGGAAAGCGCGATCAAGTCCACCGGATTTTTTCGGAGTAAAACGAAAAGCATTCAGGGCGCGACATCGGTTATCGCAAAAAAATTTGGCGGCAAAGTCCCCAACTCGATGGAGCACCTGCGGGAGCTACCCGGCGTCGGCCGCAAAACTGCGAACGTGGTCTTGGGAAATGCCTTCGCGATCAATGAGGGAATCGTTGTCGACACACATGTGATCCGTTTATCGCAGCGTCTGGGCCTAACGAAACACAAAGATCCTGAGAAAATTGAGCAGGACCTGATGAAACTCGTTCCGCAAAAGTATTGGGCGTTGTGGAGTCACTGGCTAATCTGGCACGGACGCCGGCGCTGTTACGCACGAAAACCCGACTGCGCGAATTGCGAAGTCTTCAAGCTTTGCCCGAGCGGCAAAGTCTTTCTACGAACCGGTGTCGCTCGGAAATCGGACGAGGCTTGAATTAGCGGTCAGATTCAAGCGCTTCAGGCTCGACGTGACGCATATTAGTTCCGTGCTTCTCTGCTCTCGTGCGTACCCGTTTGAACTGATCTCCTAACCTGCCCAATTCCTCGTCGGAAAGCTCTTCAAGGTCGACCAGCTCGTTCCGCGCTTTGCTCAGAGCACGAATAATCTCGTCGAGTTTCAAATGCACTGCCTTGGCATCGCGGTTCTGGGTGTTTTGAATCAAAAACACCATGAGAAAAGTAACGATGGTCGTCCCGGTGTTGATGATCAGTTGCCACGTGTCGGAAAAGTGGAACATCGGGCCGGTCGCCGCCCATGCGACAATGATGAGGATGGCCGCCGCAAATGCCCAAGCGCTTCCCAAAACCGCCGATGCTTTGCGGGCAAAAACACGAAAGGCATCGCTCACGACGCAAAAGAAGTCGCGTTGTTCTTCGTGTTTTCTCAGCTCCGCGGTTTGCGTTCGGCTCATAAACCTCACTTTATTTTCGCGT
>Ga0307477_10002548_pt1 | contig 14012 bp, 12 predicted proteins | sample atmos_gasesECM2C_FD_203316 | JGI IMG/M metagenome (GOLD analysis project Ga0307477, IMG submission 203316) | Hardwood forest soil microbial communities from Morgan-Monroe State Forest, Indiana, United States - atmos_gasesECM2C_515 | ecosystem: Environmental > Terrestrial > Soil > Temperate...
TCTATGGACAGATGGCGGACATGGATACGATCCTGGAGATAGCCGAAAAGTACAGACTGATCGTCGTTGAAGATGCCTGCCAAGCTCATGGCGCGCAGTACTTCTCCAAGAAGGAAAACTGCTGGCAAAAGGCCGGTTCAGTCGGCAAAGCAGCCGCATTCAGTTTCTATCCGGGAAAGAATCTTGGAGCATGTGGTGAGGCTGGAGCGATTACGACCAACGAAGAGCGGCTCGCGCAGAAAGCCCGGATGCTCCGCGATCATGGCCAGTCCAAAAAGTATTATCACGACATGGAGGGTTATAACGGTCGGCTGGACTCGATCCAAGCTGGTTTTCTGACTGTGAAACTGCAGTATCTTGCCGAATGGAACCGCAAGCGGCAGGTAGCTGCCCGGAAATATGATCAACTGTTTTCTTCGGTCAATGGCGTGATCGCGCCATACTGTCCGGACTGGGCACGAGCGGTTTACCACCTCTATGTAATTCGGGTTCAGGACCGCGCCGGACTGCAGAAACACCTGGCCGGAGCGAAAGTCGATACTGGTATCCATTATCCTGTGCCTCTCCATTTGCAGAGGGCGTACCAAGGCCTCGGATATCAGCAGGGAGATTTGCCGATTGCCGAACGCGCGGCGTCGGAGATCGTTTCCCTGCCAATGTTTCCCCAACTTACTGCTGAGCAGCAGTCGCGTGTTGTTGACGAGGTCGTGCGCTTTTTAGACGGGGAGACGCTTCCAGGGCAAGTCCGGGCCGGTTGCGCATCGTTTGAAGCACGGCAAGGAACCACGTGAATTCGCTAGCGCGATTCGGGTTCGGGATCGGCACGTTCTCCGAAACGCGGAAGTGTCATCCCTAGGTGAGTGCACCGAGCTGCGGACGGTCGCGCCGACACCTATTCTTGAGCCACAAGAAGATCTGGGTAGCCTTGGAAGATTCCCGCATGGGTCTTTCTTTATCTCAGTCGTCGCAGGACTCAAAACAGGCCTACGAGCTGTTCACCAAGGCGACAGGCTCTCATCAGGTCTGCGAGCTGCCTCAACATTCTTGGAGTCGCAGTAGTGTCCGACTTAACTAACTGTAACGAACTTGGCCGGGAAGTCGCAGCTACGTTCGGGCGTCGCGAAATCCATCCTGATCCCAATTGGGAACATGAATTCGCTGCTTGGCTGAAGCGTAATCGCACCCGTGATGAACTCCTCGACTTATTCGGCAGACACCGTTCGGGAGAGAGTGTCTTCGATACCATGATGCGCCGGGTTCTCATGCGCGCGTTATGCAAACGCGTCGGCAACGACCTTCAAGTGGGCCCTAACGTCGTGCTGAAGCACCCGGAGACAATGGAGTTTGGTGACTGCGTCTTTATAGGGGCGCAGACGATGATCCAAGGACGTTTCGATGGAGTCTGCAAGATAGGCAGTCACGTTTGGATTGGACCACACGCCTACTTCGACGCTCGGGACTTGATTCTGGAAGACTATGTCGGCTGGGGACCGGGTGCCAAGGTCCTGGGTTCGGTCCATACTGGCAGCCCCATTAGCGAACCGATCATCACGACTGGCCTCGTGATCAAGCCTATCAAGGTGGGTTTGGGAGCGGATATCGGAATGAATGCCAGCATCCTGCCAGGGGTACAGGTCGGAGCACACTCAATCGTGGGTGCGGGTGCGGTTGTCACTCGTGATATACCGGACTACGCTATCGTTGCTGGTGTCCCGGCCCGCGTAATACGGGACAGGAGGGAAGGGTAAGTGTGGATGTCCATCTTCTCGATCCGTTCGGTGCTGCGACGAAGCTGTAAATCCGCTTCATTTCTTGTTTCGGCATGGTCCTGCTGGCACTCATTTTCCCATACATGCTGCCCTAGTTTTACAGCACACGATTTGCATATTCCATATGTCTTCTTTTCTAAGCGGTGAATCATTTGCTGGAGGAAAGATGAACCACCTAGCAGATACATGTTGCCTTGTGACAGGTGGAGCTGGCTTCGTCGGAAGCACCATTGTCGATCAACTTCTGACTGCGGGAGTTTCTGAAGTTCGCGTCGTCGACAACTTTGTCCGCGGAAGCCGGGGCAATCTGGCATGGGCGCTGGACCACGGCGGTGTCAACCTCATCGAGGGAGACATCCGTGACGCCTCTCTTGTGAACCGAGCCACGGATGGCGTGGACTACGTATTCCACCAAGCCGCCTTGCGAATAACAAGGTGCGCCGAGAATCCCCGCGAGGCAGTCGAGGTCCTCATAGATGGCACGCTAAATGTCCTGGAAGCAGCCTTAAGACACAAGGTGAAGAAGGTCGTTGCAGCATCATCGGCTTCCGTTTATGGCGAGCCTTCTTATCTGCCCATCGATGAGTCCCATCCGTTCAACAATCGAACGATGTACGGGGCCGCGAAGATTGCAAATGAGCAAATGCTGCGCGCTCTTCACGAGACTTCTGGCCTTCAATACGTCGCATTGCGCCCCTTCAACGTATACGGTCCGCGAATGGACGTCACAGGCGTGTACACGGAGGTGCTGATTCGCTGGCTCGATGCTATCGAGACCAACAAACCGCCGCTAATTTTTGGCGATGGCAAACAGTCAATGGATTTTGTCTACGTCGAGGATGTGGCCCGCGCGAACCTATTAGCGGCACAGAGTGGTGTCAGTGACGAAGTCTTCAATGTCGGTACCGGAGTCCAGACCAGTCTGAATGAGCTGTGCGGATTACTTCTGAGCCTTAGCGGTTCGTCATCGCAACCCGAGTATCGCGAGGCGCGCAGCGTTGGGAACGTGCAGAGGCGTCGAGCAGCCGTTGAGAAAGCTGACAGGATACTTGGTTTCAGGACCACCGTATCTTTAGAACAAGGTCTCCGTGAACTAATCCGTTGGAGGGAGGCTGCCAAGGCGATGGCAGCACCTGTTGTGGAGGCGTCATGAGTTCCACGATGCCGTTGAAAACCATTCCCATAGCTCGACCATCCTTTGGGTTGAATGAAGAGAAGGCCGTTCTCGAAGTGCTCAGAAGTGGCTGGGTTAGCCAAGGACCTTGCGTCGCGGAATTCGAGCGCAAGTTTGCGGAGTACGTGGGTGCGGCCCATGCCGTGGCCGTTTCGTCTTGCACGACTGCTCTGGACTTGGCCTTTTTAGCCGCCGGCGTCAAACCTGGAGATGAGGTGCTGTGTCCTAGCCTTTCATTTATAGCTACTGCCAACGCCATTGTCCATGCCGGGGCAAGTCCGATTTTTGTTGACATCGACCGATCCACTTACAACATGGATCCTGCATGCATCGAGCGCGCGATCACTCCTCGAACTCGGGCCATTTTGGTCGTTCACCAAATCGGCTTGCCATCTCCTCTTGATGAGATCCGTAGCATTGCAGCCACCCACGGTCTGATGATGATAGAAGATGCCGCGTGTGCCATCGGGTCCGAATACAAGGGACGCCCTATTGGTTCGCCGCACACAACCATGGCATGCTTTAGCTTCCATCCCCGGAAGATCCTGACCACGGGTGAAGGGGGGATGATCACCACAGCTGACGAAAAGTTGGCTGCTCGTCTCCGGAAATTACGCCAACACGGGATGACAGTCTCGGATCTGGCTCGCCATAGTTCCACCCAAGTAGTCACGGAGAGCTACGACGAAGTCGGTTACAACTATCGGATGACCGATCTCCAAGCTGCGATTGGCCTAGTGCAATTGGAACGCCTAGACGATATGCTGGCCCGGCGGCGGCAACTGGCCTCCCGCTACTCGCAACGATTGTCGCAGCTTGAATGGCTCGTACCTCCTTTTGAGCCAGCGGATTGTCGTCACAACTTCCAATCCTATATGGTTCGCCTGAAGGATGATGCTCCCATTACGCGCGATGAGTTAATGCAGGAATTACTCGACCGCGGAGTTTCTACTCGCAGGGGAATCATGGCGATTCATCGCGAGTTGCCGTACCGTCACGAGAAATGGAAGAGTCGACTACCTCGAACGAATGAAGTGACTGACACCGCGATTATTCTGCCTCTCTTCTACGCGATGACAGAAGAGGAGCAAGACTACGTGCTTGACTGCCTCGAACAAATTAATGTTCAGCTGCGAACCGGAGAAGTTCAAAAGCTTAAGAGTTTCTAGTTGCGAGTCCGGTCGTCTTTCCTCCCGGGTATCTCGTCAACCCTATCCACATATGACATCAAGCGCTTGTAACAATGAGTTGTCAGCATCTTCGCTACAATCTCTGCCAAAATCGGCGCCGATAGCCATTGCGCACAAGCAGAGCTACGGCCAGATTCTGAAGTCCTCGGCACTAGTCGGCGGCTCTTCGGTCGTGAACATCGCCATTGGAATTGTTCGCACTAAGGCCATGGCGGTATTGCTGGGTCCGGCCGGCTTCGGATTGTTTGGCCTTTACGGGTCGATCGCCAGCCTTACTCAGAGCATTGCTGGCATGGGCGTCAACAGCAGTGGTGTGCGCCAGATTGCCGAGGCGGTCGGTTCAGACGACACCGAGCGAATCGCGCAAACTACGGCTGTGCTCCGACGAACATCCATCATCCTCGGAGTGCTGGGAGCCGGTTTGCTTATCGCTTTTTCCAGGCAGGTGTCCACCTTGACTTTCGGCAGCAATCAACATGCTGGCGCCGTATGCCTTCTGTCTAGCGCTGTGTTTTTCCAACTGATATCCGCCGGTCAAGGGGCGCTGATCCAGGGGATGCGGCGCATCGCTGATCTCGCCAAGATGGGGGTTTTGGGTGCTCTGTTCGGCACGCTCATCAGCATCCCCACGGTATATTTTCTTCGTGAAAAGGGTGTAGTTCCATCCTTAGTGGGCGTCGCCGCGATGTCGATCTTTACATCGTGGTGGTACAGCCGGAAGGTACACATACATACTTCCTCCATACCCACTTCAAGAGTGGTGCAGGAAGCAGTCGCGCTCTTGAAGCTCGGTTTTGCATTCATGTCCAGCGGCTTGATGATGATTGGGATCGCTTACATGGTTCGAGTTATCGTACTGCGCAAAGTCGGCTATGAAGGCACCGGATTGTATCAGTCCGCTTGGACTCTTGGCGGACTGTATGTTGGGTTCATTCTGCAGGCCATGGCGGCGGACTTTTACCCTCGTCTGACCGCGAGCGCCAATGACAATACCGAGTGCAACCGCCTGGTGAACGAACAGGCGCGAGTTGGCCTGTTGTTGGCGGGCCCGGGGGTGATAGCCACGCTCACGTTTGCTCCACTGGTTATCGCGCTGTTTTACAGTACGAAATTCAGTGCAGCGGTGGGAATCCTGCGCTGGATCTGTCTTGGAACCGTTCTTCAGGTCATTACCTGGCCGATGGGTTTCATCATCGTGGCCAAAGCCAAGCAAGCCATCTTTTTCTTCGCCGAACTGGCCTGGGGTATTGTCAGTCTCGGCTTGGCGTGGATCTGTGTGAAATCTTTCGGTTTGAACGGCGCCGGCATTGCGTTCTTTGGATCGTACGTTTTTCACGGCTTGATGATTTATCCCATTGTGCGTTGGCTGAGCGGCTTTCGATGGTCGCCAGAGAACCGACAAACCGGTCTACTATTTCTCGGTTGGATAGCAGCGGTATTTTGCGGATTTTTCCTTCTGCCATTGCTGTGGGCATCGGTAATCGGAATTATGATTGGGATCATCAGTGGAGCCTACTCCCTCCGAGCTTTGCTGCAGCTGATTCCACTGAACCGCATCCCTGTCTTTGTCCGGAGATTGCTGATTTTGCTTCGCTTGGCACCGTCTCCTTTATAACCCACTTTTGCGTATTCGAGTTCTCGCGTCCATCTCGACAATTGCGAAGTACACTTTGACCAGTCCTGGAAACCTGCGATGAGTTCTGTTGATCTAGTGGTGCCGTGCTATCGCTATGGGCACTTCTTGAGGGAGTGCGTAGAAAGCGCTCTTGCTCAGGCGGGAACCGACATTCGGGTCCTCATCATTGACGACGCTTCACCGGATAATACCGCTGAAATAGCAACGGATTTGAGCAAGGAAAGCTCAAGAGTTACGTTTGTCCGGCATGTGACGAACAAAGGCCACATCGCCACGTACAAGACTGAAGGCGATCTTGTTGAGTTCTCGTTTTTTGTACGGTGCTTCGCGAAATCGTAGGGAACGATGCAAATCAAAATCGAGTCAAGATTCTTGCGGGACGTTGTGGTACTCGTCCCGGACATTTTTCAGGATGCCCGAGGCTTTTTCATGGAGACCTTTCGGGAGGATCAATTCCAGGCAGATGGCTTGCCCACCCATTTTGTCCAGGACAACCATTCGCGCTCTACCAGGGGTGTATTGCGCGGTTTGCACTTCCAATGGGATCCGCCGATGGGCAAGTTGATGCGCGTTACCCTGGGCAGTGCATTTCTGGTTGCTGTAGATATTCGCAAGGGATCACCCACGGTCGGGAGGTGGGTCGGCGTGGAAGCATCGGTCGAAAATCGCCGGCAGGTCTGGGCTCCTGCTGGCTTTGCACGGGGCTTCTGCGTACTCTCCGACGTGGCGGAAATTCAGTACAAGTGCACCGGGATCTACAACAACAAAGGCGAATCCGGCATTCGCTGGGATGACCCCGAAATCGGCATCGAGTGGCCGATTCAGGATGTGTTGCTCTCGGAAAAAGACCGAAACGCGCAAACCTTATTCCAATGGTTATCGCGACCAGAATCAGCCAATTTCAGTTTCTAACCGAAAACTCTACGGGCTCCAGGAGGGACCGTGAAACTCCTCATCGCAGGCGGAGCAGGGTATGTAGGTTCCACCCTGATCCCCAAATTGCTTGACCGCGGATACAAAGTTGACGTCGTTGATCTATTTTGGTTTGGCAATTACTTGCCCCGGCAAGTCGGAGTTCTAAACAAAGACATCTTCCAGCTGACGGAGGAGGATCTGGAGCCTTACGACCAGGTGGTCTTCTTGGCTGGCCTTTCCAACGACCCCATGGCGGAGTATTCACCCAGCAAGAACTTCGTGTTCAACGCCGCCGCCCCCTCCTACCTGGCGTACACGGCCAAGAGGGCCAAGGTAAAGAGGTACGTCTACGCAAGCTCCTGCTCTGTGTACGGGTACACGGAAAATGAGCTCTACGACGAGACGCGCCCGGTGAGCTCCACCTACCCTTATGGCATTTCCAAGCTGCAGGGTGAGCAGGCTGCGCTTCAACTCATTGATGACAATTTCTCTGTGATCTCGCTTCGGAAGGGAACAATCTCGGGCTACAGCCCGCGCATGCGTCTTGATTTGATCATCAACACCATGTTTAAAAGCGCGATGAAAGACCGCACCATCACCATTAACAATCCCTCTATCTGGAGGCCCATTCTGAGTATCCAGGACGCTGCGACGGCGTACATTCGTGCTATCGAAGCGAACCACAAGATTTCGGGTGTCTTCAACGTCGCCTCGGGGAATTACACTGTCGGAGAGGTTGGCGACCTGGTTAAAGGAGCGATTGAGGAGCGGTTGGGAATATCGATCCACCTCATCATCAAGCATATCCAGGATTTTCGGAATTACAAGGTCAGCATCGAGAAAGCAAAAAACGTCTTGAGTTTCCACCCGAGCGACGATCTGAAATCCATAGTGATGAATTTGATCGACAACATGGACAAGTTTCAAGACTGGGAGAACCCACTTTATTCCAACATCGGGACATTCAAAGGTATCGAACACGGCGTCGAGATTCATGGCATGGCGAAGGTACTCTAACCATGAAGATTGCCGTGATCGGCGCGAACGGGCAGCTCGGCAGTGATTTAGTAGCCGCTTTCACCGAGAATGGCGATGCGGTCCGTGGGTTGACACATTCCGACATCGAGATCTCCGATCTTCCTTCGGTTTCGCACGCGCTCGAGGACTTTCGGCCCCAGGTGGTCGTGAACACGGCCGCGATGCATCATGTGGAGAACTGCGAGCGCGAACCCGACAAGGCGTTCGCCGTCAATGGGCTCGGGCCAAGAAACTTAGCCGTCGCGGCGCGGGAGCTGGGGGCGGTTCTGATGCATGTGAGCACCGATTACGTGTTCGACGGCAGCAAAGGAAGCCCGTACACTGAAGAAGACAATCCCCGACCTCTCAATGCCTACGGCGTTACCAAGCTAGCCGGCGAGCATTTTGTCCGCGCGACGACGACAAAGCATTTCGTGGTTCGCACCTCGGGCCTGTACGGGAAAAGTCCGTGCCGAGCTAAGGGAGGCCTGAATTTCATAGAACTCATGTTGAAATTGGCGAAGGAACGGGGTGAAGTGCGTGTAGTGGATACGGAAGTAGTTTCACCGACTTCCACAGCGGAGCTTGCACGGCAAATGGTCCAGCTGAGTCATTCGGATTGCTACGGTCTTTACCATGCCACATCGGAAGGCAGCTGCTCATGGTATGACTTCGCGCGAGAAATCTTCGCGATCACGGATACCCCGGTTCGCCTGAAAGTGGCGGCGCCGGACGAATTCCTAATCAAGGTGGCTCGGCCGAAATACTCTGTACTCGAAAATCGAGCCCTGAAAAGCCATGGTTTGAATGCATTCAAACCATGGCAGGATGCCCTTCACAAGTACCTGGGGCATCGAATCAAATCACCTTCTCCTCAAATCTGTGACTAGAAGCATGTTCATTGCGCAAATTCCCCCCCCCCCCACAAAAAATTCTGTTCAAGGGTCTCAAATATCAGACATGCAAGAAACTCCGTTTTCGGATCTGGTCGGCCTTCACGAAGAAAATCATCGCGATGCTTTTGCCTCAGCAAATGAGCCAAAATCTCTGGGACACTATCCCAGAGAGTGCCTAAACTCATCGCTAGTTAAAAGGGTGAAATCCTCAAATCAACAAACTGAGCTGCTAACTATGAGAAGCAGTGAGCCGACATCAGTTTGTATCATCGTCGAAAATCTGCCGGTGCCCGTCGATAGGCGTGTATGGAGCGAGGCACGCGCACTGCGTGACGCAGGATACGTCGTGTCCGTCATTTGCCCCAAGGGGAAGAACTTCTGCACTGCTAGTTACGAGATTCTTGACGGAATCCATATTTATCGTCATCGCGCCTGGGAGGCTTCGTCTAAAATTGGGTATCTGCTGGAATATGCCTTGGCTCTGGTTGCCGAGCTTTATCTCGTCCTGAAAGTGTTCACCCGTACGAGATTCCGCGTTCTACAGGGCTGCAATCCTCCAGACACCATCTTCCTGATAGCATTAGTTTTGAAGCCTTTCGGCGTTCGGTTTATCTTCGATCATCACGATTTGGCACCCGAGGTTTTTGAAGCTAAGTTCGGCCGAGTGAATGGGCTGCTTTGTGCATTGACCCGACTCGCCGAGAAGTGCTCCTTCAGAGTTGCTAACGTTTCCCTCGCCACCAACGAGTCTTTTAAGGACGTTGCAGTTAAGCGGGGCGGAAAGCGTCCAGAGCAAGTATTTGTCGTACGAAACTGTCCCGACCTCGAGAATCTCCACCGTGGGCCGGTCCGGCCCGAGATCAAGCATGGGAAGCCGCTGCTGGTGGTGTATGTCGGCTTCATGGGGAAGCAGGACGGTCTGGACCTGTTACTCCAATCGATCGAGCACATTGTAAACAGCGAGAAACGTCGAGACACACATTTCGTGCTCGTCGGGGGAGGGACGATGCTCCCCGAGTTGCGGGCAACGGCGGCCGAGAAAGAATTAGACACTTTCGTGACTTTTACGGGCCAGGTTTCTCACGAGGAAGTGGTCGTCTATCTCTCCAATGCGGACGTGGGGGTGGCACCAGACCCGAAGACACCGATGAACGATAACTCGACGATGATCAAAATTTTTGAGTACATGGCTTTCGAATTGCCAGTCGTGCTTTTCGATTTGAGAGAGGGGCGGCACGTAGCAGGGCCAGCAGCTCTATACGCCTCACCGAACGATCCCATCGATTTCGCCAACCAAATGACCAAATTGCTCGATTTTAGTGAATTGCGTCAGCAACTGGGCGCGTGTGGCCGCAAAAGGATCGAAGAGAGCTTGAACTGGGACTCCGAGAAGGTCACTCTGCTTCAGGCTTACAGTGCAGTCCTGGAAACCAGCTAAGTTGCGCGAGGTTGTGTTGTCTCGATTTGGCAAAATCGCGATTTGCTCTCTACGCGTTATGTGGGCAGTCCTTTTCCTCGTGCTGCTTTCGGCCCCGTGCTGCTATTCGGCTGACGTCGTTTTCATTCGTTCGCCTGGAGGCTCATCCTCGGAGCAAAAACAACTGGAAATAGCTACTGACTTCTACGGATTGGACCTCAAGGTCATGATGGCCAGTCCCGCTCAAGATGATCTTGCGCTTAGCAAGACCGTCGAGCGCGAAGAGGCCGTCGGCGTAGTGATTGCGGCGAGTGCCCTGGCCGATGTTAATAAGAGCGCACTACTGCGAGCCCTGCATCGTAGGGGAGGGGACAGTGTACCCCTGCTCATTCTGGGCGTGGCGCAAGACGTGGACCCAAGTCTCTTGAGAACTTGGTCTGGCGGTACTGCCCTCGGCTGCAGACGTCTAGATACTTCGGTTCGTCCACAATATCTGTTTGGTCGGGTTGACGGGCTTACTTGGCAGTTGGCAAACCTCGAAATTCCACTCCTGAGTAAAGAGGTATCGTACCTTGTGCTGGGCGAAAAGAGTTCGGCTCAACGCTTAATGAGCGTGCGGCACGACCAGCAAGTTTCTCCGGTGTTTATTGAGAGTACCGTCGAACAACTGCAGATATTCGTGGCTTGTGACTTATCTTCAGACGACAGTCTGACGGATGAAGGTGTTGTAAATGCTTTTCTCCGAGTCGCACCGGCAATAATGTTCATTAGATACTGTGCCGGCGAACGAGGGTGGCACGCTCCTCATCACTACGCAAACTTTACAATCGACGATCCGTGGCTGCGGCAGCCCTACGGGTATGTCGACTATAAAGGTCTTTTGCAGGAGATGGAGAGGCACGACTTTCACACAACAATTGCTTTCATCCCTTGGAATTACGATCGCAGCGAGCCTGGGGTTGTCGGGCTTTTTCGAAATCATCCTGAGAGGTTTTCAATCGCCATTCATGGAGATAATCACGATCATAAAGAGTTCACGGACTATCGACGCAAGCCCCTGGCTGTTCAAATTGCCGACCTTAAACAATCACTGGCCAGAATGGAAAAATTCCGAACTCTTACAGGAATTCCCTACGACAAGGTGATGGTATTTCCCCACAGCATTGCGCCGGAAGGGACGTTGGGGGCGCTCAAAACTTACAATTATCTGGCCACCGTCAATTCCACGAATGTCCCGGAGGATTCTGCCAGGCCGACGGATCTCTTATTTGCCCTGCGGCCTGTAACGCTCTCGTTCGCGGGTTTTCCAAGCATCAGTCGTTACTCTGTTGCAGCGCCAATTCCGAAATATTTTATAGCTATTAATCAATTTCTCGGTAATCCCTTGCTCTTTTACGGGCATTCCGAAGATCTTGCGCGAGGCATCGCTGCCTTCGATGGCACGGCGGATAGGGTAAACGAACTTGAACCGGATACCCAGTGGCGTGGCCTGGGACACATCGTTAGACACCTCTACGTCGTAAAGCTAAGGGACGATTCCATCTACGACGTTCTCGCGTTTTCAAGCAACATCTGCCTGGAGAACTTCTCCGTGCAGGATTCGATCTTTTACGTGCGAAAACAGGAAATCGGCGGCGAGACGATAAACTCGGTTAGCGTGGACGGCCAGAACCTTCAGTATCGACTCCAAGACGATTCTTTGAATTTCAGCGTTCCAGTCCCGAAAGGTAATTCTCGCTGTATCGCCATCCAATACCAAAACGACTTAGTTCTGGGCTCGATCGGTACGTCGAAAGATTCCGTCGTCGTTTACCTTGTCCGCATGGCTTCGGATTTCCGAGACAATTACTTATCGAAGACCATCCTTGGGCTTGCCTTCGTACGATTCTACAACAAGCACGAGGTAACACCAGCGCAGGTACTTGCGTGTGCGTTCGCTCTGATGTTGGTTTGCTTATACGCGGGCTACCGTTGGCGGGTATTCGTCACGAGAAGACATATCGGGTTGCAAGCAGTTCAGCAAATAGATCGTTGATTAGTCTGGCCCCTATTAAGGTATTCCGATGAATCCTAAATACGTCATCATCACTCCTGTCCGTGACGAGGAAAATCTTGTCGAGGCGCCCATCGAATCCGTCCGTCGCCAAACGATTCTCCCTTCGGAATGGGTCATCGTTAACGATGGCTCGACCGACCGAACCGCTGAAATCCTTGATCGAGCCGCGGCTCAGGTGCCGTGGATCCGCGTCATACACCGGGCGAACAGAGGTTTCCGGAAATCCGGCGGCGGCGTGATGGAAGCGTTTTATGACGGATACAACACTCTCCAATGCAACGACTGGGATTTCCTGGTGAAGCTTGATGGAGACTTGAGCTTTGCTCCAGACTATTTCGAAAAATGCTTCGAGTACTTCCGCAAGGACGCCGATCTTGGGATTGGCGGCGGAGAAATCCATCACGACATCTCTGGGACGATGAAACTTGAAGAAAATCCGCGGTTCCACGTGCGAGGGGCCACAAAGATTTACAGTAGGGCTTGCTGGGAATCTATCGGCGGGCTCTGGCCCGCCCCGGGGTGGGACACGATCGACGAAGTTAAAGCCAATATGTCGGGCTGGAAGACTTACACGTTTACGGACCTGCACCTTCATCATCATCGATTCACTGGTACTGCCGACGGGCTGCTGCCTAACCGCGTGAAGCTCGGAATGGCCTGCTACATTTCCCGCTATCACCCCCTGTTTGTTATGGCCAGTTGCCTTCGCCGGATCACTCAGAAACCTTACCTCATCGGGTCGGCCGCATATTTGTACGGATTTCTAAAGGCTTATTGGACCCAGCCGCCCCGCGTGAAGGATCGCCGCTATGTAGCGTACATACGCGGTCAGCAACTGAGGCGTCTGTTTGGGATGCAGACTATCTGGAGGTAACCTCCAAGTTGGACCTACAAGGTTAGGTATATGTGCGGAATCTGCGGAAAATTAATGTTTGGCAGTGAGGCAAGGATGTCGCCCTCGCTCGTGGAGGCAATGGCGGACACGATCCTCCACCGAGGGCCAGACGACGAGGGGTACTACGTCTCGGGTCCAATTGGTCTAGGTTTCCGCCGGCTCTCAATCATCGACCTTAAGTGTGGCCATCAGCCCCTCTCGAACGAGGACGGCACGATGTGGATCGTTTTCAACGGAGAAATCTATAACTTTCAGGAACTGCGCGAGTTTCTCTTGGGCAAAGGCCATGTTTTTAAGACCCAGAGTGACACGGAAGTCATCGTCCACTTGTATGAGGAGCTCGGGCCTCGATGTTTGGGAAAGCTGCGGGGAATGTTCGCCTTCGCCATATGGGATGAGAACGCTAAGACTCTCTTCCTGGCAAGGGACCGCGTTGGAATAAAACCTCTCTACTATTGTCTAACGAATGAGGCTCTGGTCTTCGCTTCCGAGATCAAAGCCATCCTCGCGGACCCTTCAGTAAATCGAGAGATCGTTCCAGGGGTCATAGACAGATTTTTGACTTTCCTGTATGTGCCGGGCCAGGAGACATTGCTCAAAGGGATCAAGAAGTTGGCCCCGGGACACTATCTCCTCATCCGGGACGGCAAGCCAGTGATAGAGCAGTACTGGGATCTTCGCTTCGCAGAGCCTACGCGGAGCCCAAGCCTTAAGGACGCAGAAGCCGATTTGCTTAGTCTCTTGGCCGAAACAGTTAGGCTTCACATGATTGCAGACGTGCCGGTGGGTGTCCTTCTAAGTGGTGGAGTGGATTCGACAGGCGTGCTCAGTTTCGCCGTCCATGGGACCGACAAGAAGATCAGCAGTTTCACCGTGGGTTTCTCCGGGGAGGAAGTCGCCGATGAGAGACCTTATGCCAGATTAGCAGCAGAAACATTCGGCACCCAGCATCACGACATGACAATTTCGGCCAACGACTTTGCGGCGTTCCTGCCCAAATACGTGTGGCACATGGAAGAGCCTGTGTGCGAACCGCCTGCCATTGCC
>Ga0307477_10002549_pt1 | contig 14009 bp, 13 predicted proteins | sample atmos_gasesECM2C_FD_203316 | JGI IMG/M metagenome (GOLD analysis project Ga0307477, IMG submission 203316) | Hardwood forest soil microbial communities from Morgan-Monroe State Forest, Indiana, United States - atmos_gasesECM2C_515 | ecosystem: Environmental > Terrestrial > Soil > Temperate...
GCCACCGCCTTTGGCATTGCGAATGTGCCTACTTTCAACGCACCCTTGAGCAATATCGCGAAGGCTTCTGCCCGCACACAGCCGTCGCGATCATGCGCCACGCAGAAGATTCGCGCGCAAATTCGTAGCACGTTTTGAGGACAGTCTTCCAACCGTCAAGGGGATCTGTAGTCCTCAGGACGGTCCGGGGGTTTCCGGGGCTTTTCCCTCGAAACCCTCCCTGACGGAAAGACTTGCCCAGTGGTGACATTGCCATCCATTTCCCGCAATGGAGGGCTCCGAGGTGAGGCAGAAGAACAAGAAGAAATCGGACTTCCGAGCTCTCCAGGTTTGGTATGCCGCGCTCTTGTTAGCGGTGCCGGTATCGGCGTTCGCGCAGGCCTCGCCGTTCAATACAGGTGCTACCTCGCTCTTGAGCTTTGCGCTGACGATCGCCACGCCGATCGCGGCGTTGATTGTGATTGGACTCGCCGTCGCGGCCTCGGTGGGGAAGATCTCCTGGGGGTGGGTGATTGGAGCGATTCTCGGGATCGCGGCGATTTTCGGGGCGCCGCAGATCGTGGCGTGGATTCGGGGCCTGTTCGGGGTGTGATCCATGGAGAGAAATGCCGGGGTCACAGTCGATCCGGTCTTCGTGGGGGTCACGCGGCCGCCGATGCGGTTCGGCGTGACCTACGCGGCGCTCTTGGCGAATTTGGTGTTCACCCTCGAAGGGTTCCTCCTCACCAAGAACCTTCTGGTGCTGCTGATCGCAGTCCCGATCCATGGAGTTTGTGCACTCCTTTGTGCACGGGATCCGCGCTACTTCGACTTGCTTCTGGTCTGGGGCAAGACCCGGATGCTCGCTTACTTCGAGAGCTTGAGGTTCTGGAAGGGGGCGAGCTACAGCCCGCTTGAGGTCGACCTGCCGGGGATTAACGGACGCCGGCGAGCGCTCCCGGTCGCTATCGTGACGTCACCGTCGGCACCGGTGCGCCGGTGAACGCGGAATTCCGAGCCCGCTCGCTTACACCGGCTGGGGCGTTCCCAGCCGCGTTGACCGGAATGCCCCGGCGCCGAGGCGGCGGTGGCAGCACCGATTCCGTGGGTTACGGCGCCCCGTGGTGCAAAGGTCGTGGGGTCCGCGCGGTGCAGAACTTGTGGGGTCGACCGCCGGCACCGCCGGCCAGTCTCGACGGTCGCGCTCCGATCACCCATGCAGAAGTCGTGGGGTTTAGCTCTTGTCGCAGGCCGCCGGTCAAAGCGGTCATCGCCACTCGCCGCCATGGGGGTCACCGGTGAACGCAGCAATGAGAGCGACACGACGGGAAGCCGCGCTCAAGCGCGAGCGGCAGGCAGCCGTCCGGATTCCTTACACGGCGCACATCGCGCCGAACATCGTGCGCACCGAGAGCGGTGACTACGTACAGGTGTTCAGGCTCTCTGGCGCCAGCTTCGAGAGTGCAGACGATGAGGTGCTCAACAACTGGCATGAGCGCCTGAACGTGCTCTGGCGCAACATCGCCAGCCCCAATGTCGCGCTCTGGGTGCACATCGTTCGGCGGCGCGACCGCACGTCGCCGCCTGGCACGGAAGACTCGGGCTTCGCCGCCCGGCTTGCGACGAAATACCGCACGAAGCTGTCCACCGAAACGCTGATGGTCAACGACCTCTACCTGTCAGCAATCTATCGCCCCGCGGCGGGCGCAGCTCCCGGAGCTCTCGCCAAGCTCCTTACGAGGTCGTCTACAGCGACGGTCGTCAACACGGCGGATGCGCGCGATGCTTGTGAGAAGCTGGCGCAGACGCTGTGCAACTCCCTGGCGCGCTATGAACCCGAGCCGCTTGGGACGTATCGCGTAGGCGAGCGCCTCTACTCCAGCGCGCTCGAATTCTTCGGCGTGCTGGTCAACGGTGAATGGCAGCGCGTGCCGCTGCCGGCGGCGCCCCTCAACCGAGTGCTCGCGACTACTCGGCCGATCATCGGGACCGAGGTCATCGAGTACCGGCTGCCCACACGTACGCGCTACGGCGCAGTTCTGGGAATCAAGGAGTACGCGACTCCATCGACGGTCGGGATGTTCGATCGGCTGTTGTCCGCGCCCTTCGAGTTCGTACTGACGCAATCCTTCGCCTTTCTCACCAAGGGCACGAGCCAGGGACTCCTGCAGCGCCAGTACAACCAGATGCTGAACGCGGGAGATTTCGCGGTCAGCCAGGCGGAGGAGCTGAAAGACGCTCTCGATGCACTCACAGCGAATGAATTCGTGATGGGCGATCACCACTTCACGCTCCAGGTGCTCTCGGATGATGCGACGCTCAAGCGGTTGAACGACGATGTCGCCCTTGCCCGCTCGATGCTCGCGGACACCGGGATTACCACGGCGCGAGAGGATCTGGCGCTGGAAGCCGCGTTTTGGGCACAGCTCCCGGGGTGCTTTGGCCTTCGGCCCCGGAAGGCACCTATCACTTCGCGGAACTTCTGCGCCAAGGCCTGTTTCCACAACTTCCCGTCCGGGCGTGCGAGCGGTAATCACTGGGGCGATGCGCTGGCGCTCCTGATCACGAGTGCCCGCTCGCCGTATTACTTCTCCCTCCACGCGAGCGACCCCAAGGACCCGGACGGGGGCAGCCGCAAGGATACCGGCCATACATTCATTTGCGGCCCGACCGGTTCCGGCAAGTCGGTGTTCATCGGCTTCATGCTGAGCATGCTGTCGCGTCAGGGTGCGACTCAAGTCGTCTTCGACAAAGACCGCGGGCTTGAGATCCTTGTGCGGGCGCTGGGCGGGACCTACCTCCCTATCCGCAACGGCATCCCGACGGGCTTCAACCCGCTGCAACTTCCGCAGACACCCACCAACGTCGAATTCTTAAAGGTCTGGGTGCGCGCGCTCGTCAGAGGATCGCAACCCCTCTCGATCCGCGAGGAGCACGACCTCGATCACGCACTGATGGGCGTGCTGGCACTGGACGCCCCGGTTCGCCGACTCTCGCGCCTCATCGAGTTCACAGACACCACACGAGCCGAGGGCATCCAGGTGCGGCTCGCGCGCTGGTGCGAAAGCTCAGATGGGCCGTACGCCTGGGTGTTTGACAATCCGGCCGATTCCTTGGTGGCGCAGCTCTCCGGGTCCGCGCTCTTCGGGATTGACGTCACCGAGTTCCTGGATAACGCCTTCGTGCGCTCACCGGTGACGCTCTATCTCTTTCACGTCGTGCGCACGCTCCTCGACGGCCGGCGGTTCGTGTGCTGGATGGACGAGTTCTGGCGGTTACTTGCCGATCCGGCGTTTGAGACGTTCGCGAAGGATGGACCTAAGACCTGGCGCAAATTGAACGCCGTGATGGCGCTCGCAACGCAAAGCGCGAGCGATGTGCTCGACAGCTCCATCAGCCGGACCATCATCGAGCAGACCCCGACCAAGATTCTCTTCCCGAACCCGGAGGCGAACGCCGTCGAGTACATGGACGGCTTCGGGCTGTCGGAGCGCGAGTTCTTACTTGTCAAGGAACAGCTCGAGCCGGGTTCGCGGATGTTCCTCATCAAGCAGGGGCACTACTCCATTGTGTGCGAGCTCGACCTCAAGGGGTTCGATGCGGAACTCAAAGTCATTTCGGGGCGCGCGAGCACCGTCGAGGAGCTGCACCGGATCATGAAGGATGTGGGGCCGGGGCCCGATGGGTGGCTACCGGTGTTTCTGGGCGAGAGGAAAGGTGAGCGGCGATGTTGAAACAACTGTCGATGGTCGCGGGGGCGCTCGCGATCTTAGGTGTCGCACCGGCGGCGCGTGCCCAATGGGCCGTCGTCGACGTCGGTGCGATCGCCCAGCTGATCCAGGAAGTGCAACAGATGCAGCAGGCGCTGCAAGTCGCGCAGAATCAATTGAACCAGGCCCAGCAAACCTACCAGTCGATGATCGGCGGCCGGGGAATGGAACTGTTGGGTGCCGGGACGGTGCGCAATTATCTGCCGGCCAATTGGGCCCAGGTCTCGACCTCGCTCGCAGGCCCCGTTCAATCCGCCGTCAACGCCAATGCGGTCCTGACGGGCACGCAATGGGCGGCGCTATCGCCGGCCGAGCAACAGCAGCTCACGGCGGCGCGGACCAACGCGGCGCTGCTGCAAGTTGCTTCTCAGCAGGCCTATTCCACGACCAGTAGTCGGTTTTCGTCGGTCCAGCAGCTCATCGGCGCTATTCCCGCTGCATCCGATCAAAAGGGAATCTTGGACCTGCAGGCCCGCATCCAAGCCGAGCAGGGCATGCTCCAGAACGACCAAACCAAGCTCCAGGTGCTGTTCCAGCTGGTGCAAGCTCAGGAGCTCGAGCGCCGGCAGCGCACTCGGGAGCAAGCCATCTCGGATGTGGGCTCGGTGCGCAATCTCCCGCCCATTGGGCTCCTTCGCTGACTGGGCGGCGCGATGCGTGGGACGCTGAACCGGACACTCGGAGTTTCGGCCGCAATGCTTGTCGCGCTGGGACTCACCTGCTGTGCGCGCCAACCGGAGCAGGCACAACATACCGTGGCCGAATACCGAGCGAACGCCGACCTGCGCCGCGAGCAGTTTGCCCGCTGCGCGAACGACCCCGGAACGCTCGGAAAGACACCCGATTGCGTGAACGCGCGTGATGCGCAACGCCTCGTGGACATCGGCTCTGTTCGAGACACCCCGCCCATTCAATTGCCGCGACCGGGAAGCAAGAAGTAGGGGGCCATGGGGTTCTTCACCGAATTCAGCCAGTGGCTCGACGCCACGCTTGCGCTCTACATCGCGAACAACACCGCGACCATAGCGCGGCTCTTGCAGCCCGCAATCGTCAGCCTGGGAACCCTCTATGTCGCCGTGTGGGGGTATCTGCAGCTCTCGGGCAAGATCGAGGAGCCCTTCATCGAGGGCGCGCGGCGCCTCCTCACCCTGGCTCTCATTCTCGGAATCGCGATCAACCTGTGGCTCTACAACACCGTCATTGTGGACACGTTCTTCAACGCGCCCAATGCGCTCGCGGCCGGGATTGTCGGGGCACCGACTTCGGCCGGCGTCGTAGACCAGGTGTTCTTCGAGGGGAGCGATGCCGCCTCCATGCTGCTGCAGAAGGGCGGCATCTTCAACGGCGACATGAGCTTCTACCTCGCGGGCTTCGCCGTGTATCTCATCGTGGGCCTGGTCGCGATCTATACCATGTTTCTGCTCGCCCTTTCGAAGATCGCGCTGTCGATCCTGATCGCGCTCGGGCCGCTCTTCATCGGACTGCTATTCTTTGAGTCCACCAAGCGGTTCATGGGTGCCTGGATCGCGCAACTCGCGAACTACGCCTTTGTCACCCTGCTCACCGTGTTGACGGCGGCGCTCATGATGCAGGTCGTCACAGCGGCCGCAGCCAAAGCCGCCGCCGCAGGGGGCACCATCACGATCGGCAATGCCGCCCAGGTGTGCGTCGCCGCCGGGCTCACTTTCCTCCTCATGAAGCAGGTGCCCAGCATCGCGGCGGGATTGGCGAGCGGGGTGGCGCTGTCCTCGTTTGGCGCGATCTCCTCGACCATCGCTTGGGGGTTAGGTCGCGCCCGCGGCGCGGGCCGTCACTTGGGTCAATTCGGTCGAGGACTCGCCTTCGATCGGGAGACCAAGCATTACGACACTTTGTCCCGCAAGGCGGGTTACTACACCCAGCGCGGCATCCGCGCGCTCGGCCGCCGCGATAACACCATTCGAGCCGGAGCACGCGGATGAGAACTCTTTTGATCACGTGCCTGCTGATGCTGGTAGGTGGGTGCACTCACTCACCCCGGCGTGTCGATTGCGATGGGCGGCTTGAAGCGATCAATCCGGTCACGGCAGCCGCTAAGCACAAGCCCCATGACACAGGCCGTGACCCGTGAAAGCCGATCCCGCGCTCGAGTCGTATCTCGCCGAGGCGGCGTCGTGGGATGCCGACCGGGTGGCGAGCGCCGCGCGCAGCGCCCGCAACGCCTGGCGCATCGCGGCCTTCGTCACTGCGCTTCTGGCGCTCACAATTGTGACCCTGATGCTCCTCATGCCCCTGAAGCACGTGGAGCCCTTTGTGATCCGTGTGGATAACACGACGGGCGTCGTGGATGTGGTGCCGGTGTTCGCAGGCCGCGAACCCGTGCAAGAGACCGTCACCCGTTACCTGCTCGATCACTACGTCACCGTGTGCGAGCGCTTCAACTTCGCGACCGCCGAGAGTGACTACGAGGAATGTGGTGCCTTTCACAGCGCGGCGCGCAATCAGGCGTGGTTCGCGCAGTGGGACCGCGCCAACGCCGCATCTCCGCTGAACCTCTACAAGGACGGCACCTCCGTGCGAGCCCAGGTCGCGGCTGTCAGCTTCTTCAAGCGCGGAACCGGACTGCAGGATCTTGCTCAGATCCGCTACACGAAGGCCGTACGGCCCTCGGGCGGGGGCCAGGACCAGATCACCCACTGGATCGCGAGTGTTGAGTACTCCTATGGCGAGCCATCCAAAGACGCACGCCTGCGCCGCTGGAATCCGCTCGGGTTCAAGATCCTCGACTTCCACGCCGAGCCCGAAGTCCTGCCTGCCGACCTTCCCGTCGCGCAGCCTACGGGCCCTCAGGGGAGCACTCCATGAGGGCCTGGGTCGGCGCGCTCATGCTGCTCATCGCGCTCGCGAGCTCCGCCGAGACGCTCCCGACCAGGGGGCGCGTGGACGGCCGGATTCGGACCGCGCTTTACAGCAGCGAGGAGGTGTACCGGCTCGTAGGCTTTGTGGGCTACGACGTCGAGCTGATTTTCGAGCCGGGGGAGCACTTCGCGGGCAAGGGGGGGGGCGATCTCGAAGCCGTCACGATCGAGGCTTACGAGAACCAGGTGCACATCAAGCCGCGTGCCGCCGTTGTGGCGACGAACCTCGTAATCTACACCGACCGGCGCGCCTATCGATTCGACTACTCGGCTTCCGCGCGGCGTCCCAATCCTGCCGTCGATGAAGTCATGTATGCCGTGCGCTTCACCTACCAACCCACGGGCAGCCCCGAGGACGATCGCGCACGCAAGGCCGCGGAACTGGAGCGCGATCTCGCCCGCGCCAAGGAAGAGCGGCCGCGCAATACCGACTATTGGTTCTGCGGCAATCGGTCGGTGGAACCTGCAGCGGCGTCTGACGACGGGGTGCAGACGCGGCTGACCTTTGGTGCGCGCGCGGAGATTCCGGCGATCTTTGTTCGCAACGTGGACGACACGGAATCGCTCTTGAACTTCTCCATGGATGGCGGGGATGTGGTGATCCACCGGGTCGCGCCTAAGTTTGTCATTCGCCGGGGCAAGCTGACGGGATGCATCGTGAACAAGGGATTTGTGGGCGCCGGCGAGCGCCTCAAGTCCGGCACGCTGTCACCGGAGGTCGAGCGGGAGCGAAGGGAGCCCCGCCCATGAGCGTGTTCAGGCGTTGGCGACGCGCGGATGCGGCCGGCTCGCCTAAGAAAGGCGCGCCGGCCGGGGAAAGGGATGAGGAGTTGCGGGATACCGTTCCCGGCGAGCGCGGCTTGGCCACGGTCAACCGACCGCCGTCGCTACAATCGCGCCTGAGCAACATGCTGGCCGCGGGCCTCATGTCCACGCTCACCGTCGGGTTCCTCGGCTGGTACTACATTCATGCGGTAGCGACCCGTAGGGCGGCCGCGACTACCTCACAGGCCGCGCCGAAGGACAAGGCTCAAGGCGAGACGACACTGCCGCCGCTGGGCCGCATTGATCCTCCGAAGCCTGCGCCGTCCTCATCGTCGCCGGCGGTCGAGCGCGCCCTGGGACCCGCGCCCGAGGAGCCACCGAAACTGGATACGGTGCAGCCTCAACCGGGCGCGGCAGCTCCATACAACGCCTACAGCGCGCCTCAACCGCCGGCCAAGACGCCCGCGCAGCTCGCCCTGGAGCGTCGGCTGGCGGGTCCGGTGTTCGCCGCTCCGAGCGCCTTGTCCGCGTCACCGTCGACAAGCGCTCAGGATGGCGCGCCGCACGCGCTGCCCGTATCCGAGCGACATCCGGAGAGCGGACAGAAGGAGATCGGCGACATCGCGAGTCTCCTGCACCCGAGCGTCACTTCGGCCGAGCAGGCCCGGGTGCTTCCCACGCAGCGCCTGCTGCTGCCCAAAGGGGCGTTTCTGGACTGCACGCTGGAGACCGCCATCGACTCGACCCTACCGGGCATGACCACGTGTGTGCTGGCGACGGATACCTTCAGCGTCGACGGGTCTGTGGTGCTCCTTGAACGTGGCACCAAGCTCGTGGGCGAAACCCGCGGTCAGGTCCAGCAGGGGTCCTCGCGCATTTTCGTGCTGTGGACCGAAGCTCGCACCCCCACCGGCGTCATTGTCCCGCTAGCCTCACCGGGGACCGACGAGCTCGGGCGCTCGGGCCTCGCGGGCCAAGTGGACCGTCACTTCTGGGATCGCTTCGGCGCGGCCATTCTCGTCAGTGTCCTCGAGGGAGGCGTGCAGGCGGCGGTGCAATCGCGCAACAACGGCGGCACCGTGATCTACAACCCCACCACCACGACGGATGTCACCACGGAGGTGCTCAAGTCCACGATTTCGATCCCGCCCACCGTCACCAAAGCGAACGGCGATCGGATCCAGGTGTTCGTCGCGCGCGACCTTGATTTCCGGAGTGTGTATGAGCTCCGAGCCCGTTGAGAAAGTGGCGCGGCACCCGAGCGCGGTGCACGAGCGCTCCGCGCTCGACCTGACGCTGCGCGCGCTTCGGCCGATCCTGAGTGACAACGCGGTGACGGAGCTCTGCATCAATCGCCCGGGCGAGGCCTTCGTTGAGACGCGGGACGGCTGGCGCTGTGTGCCGCTGGAATTTGCGGACTATCAGTGGTGCACGAGTCTTGCGAAGCTGGTCGCCAACTCCACTCGGCAGCGCATCGATGCCGAGTCACCGCTCCTGTCTGCGTCGCTGCCGAGTGGTGAGCGCATCCAGATGGTCTTTCCGCCGGCCACGACGGCGAATACGGTTGCCATCACCATTCGCCGGCCTGCGGATGAAGTGTGGACCCTGGACGAATTGGCCCACAAAGGGCTCTTCCGCACCACGCGCCAGGCGAGCGTAGCGCTCGATGACACAGAAACCGAACTCACGAGGCTCCTCACGGCGCGCGACTACCAATCCTTCATGCGCCTCGCCGTCAAGAGCCGACGCAATATCCTGGTTTCCGGCCCCACCGGCTCCGGCAAAACCACCTTCACCAAGGCCCTGATCCGCGAGATCCCCGCTGATGAGCGTCTGATCACCATCGAGGACGCGAAGGAGCTGGTTCTCGACGGCCATCCCAATCATGTGCGCCTCTTCTACTCGAAGGACGATCAGGGGCTCGCGCGGGTGAATCCCAAGCAGCTGCTCGAGAGCTGCCTGCGCATGAAGCCCGATCGGATTCTGCTGGCGGAGCTGCGCGGCGAGGAGGCGTTCGATTATCTGCGCAACGTGAACAGCGGCCACCCCGGCTCCATCACCAGCATTCACGCGGCGAGCGCCGAGCTCGCCTTTGAGCAGCTCGTGCTCTTGGTCAAGCAGAGCCGCGCGGGTCAGGAGCTCGCGCGTTCCGACATCAAGAATCTTCTTTACCTCTTGATCGATGTGGTCGTTCAGTTCGGCATCGAGCATCGCCAACGCTGCATCCGCGAAATCTACTATGACCCTGCCCGTAAGCACCGCAGCCTGGCGGCTCATTAGACTGCCACGCTGGCCGCGCACGGTCGTCGCGATTAGCGGCGCCACCGCCGCGATCGTCTTGGGTCTCATTGTTTCGCAATGGATTGCAGGCTTCTTCTTCCTGTGGTGGGTGAAGGCCAATCCGCGCGAGGCCAGCCCGCTCACGATCACGCGCTATGCCTACTACTACGGGGACCGAGAAGACGTGCGGCGCCGGCTCCAGATCTCTTCCGCCTTGGGTCTTGCGCTCGTCGGCGCATCCGTACTGGTTGCACTGCTTCCGAAGGCGCGCGCCCTGCACGGCAATGCCCGCTTTGCGACCCGCCGGGAGATTGAGCGGGCGGGGCTCTTTGCCTCGCACGGCATCTTCCTGGGCCGCTTCTGCCGACGCTATCTCGTCCTGGGCGGCCAGCAAGGCGCCATCGTGTCCGCACCGCCGCGCTCGGACAAAGGTACGGCGATTGTCGTACCGAATTGCCTCTCCTGGCCGGGCTCGCTCATCTGTCAGGACATCAAGCTCGAGAATTGGCATCTCACCGCGGGTTACCGGCAACGGATGGGGCAGCCGTGTTACCTCGTCAACCCCATGGACCCCAATACCGCCTGCTCGAACCCGATGAGCTACGTTTCGTGCGATCCCAGCAAGCGCATAAGCGGCCTGCAGCGCATCGCCGCGACGCTCTTTCCGGAGGTGCCGGGCGCGGATCCTTTCTGGACGGCCGGCGGCCGCGGAATGTTCTTAGGGCTCGGGCTTTATGTGCTCGAAACCCGCTCGCTCCCCCCTACGCTCGGGGAGGTGCTGCGTCAGGGCATGGCGAGTGATGCGGAGGGGTTCAGCGCGCACTGGAAACGCGTCATCTCAGGGAGGCAAAGCGGTCGCCATCCGCTCTCGCCTCAATGCGTGCGGGCGATCTCCGACATCATGGATTTGGCTCCCGTTACGGCCTCCTCGATTCGCAAGACCTTCACCAGCCGGCTCGATCTCTTCGCCAATCCGCTCATCGATGCGGCAACCTCCCGTAACGACTTCGACTGGCGGGAATTGCGCCGGCGCCCCCTATCGATCTATCTCGGCATTCAGCCGGGCGATCTGCAGCTCTTGCGGCCTCTGCTCAACCTCTTCATCGAGCAGGCGATCGCCTGCCAGACCGAAGAACTGCCTGAGCACAACCCGGCGCTCAGGCATCAAGTGTTGATGCTCCTGGATGAGATGACCGCCCCGGGACGCATACCCATTCTCGCGCAAGCGATCTCGTATCTCCCGGGATACAACGTGCGCCTGCTCTTGGTTGTCCAGGCGTACTCGCAGCTGCGCGAGGTCTACGGGGCGAATGCGGCCGACACGATGATGAAAAGCCTGGCCGCACGGGTGCTCTATGCACCCAAGGACTACCAGGAGGCGAACGAAATCTCCCAGGAGCTCGGCAACACCACCGTGCGCGTGAAAAGCGTCTCACGCCCCCGCGCGGAGCTTTTCGCTAACAGGGGACACCGACACGGGACGACCAGCATCAGCGAACAGAAACGGCCGCTCCTTTTGCCTCAGGAAGTCAAAGAGCTCGGCCGCGACTACGAGCTCTTGCTCTGCGAGGGCCTTCGACCGATTCTGGCTAGGAAGAACCGCTACTACGAGGATCCGCTGTTCAAGCAGCGGCTCTTTCCGCCGCCGAAACAGGCCGCTCCAGCACCGCGTCCGTCTGCCGCCCCTGAACTGCCTCCCGCCGCTACACTCGAGGAGCTGGCCAGGGAGGCGCCACGCACGCGAGCCGCGACGGTGGAGGACCTCGAGCGCATTGACGAGCTGCGGCTTGAGGACTTCGAGGTGGATGTCATCAAAGGGATGCTGCCCGAGAAGGCGCCCGGTGAGCGCATGACCGCGCAGGAGATGGATGTCGCCGTGGAGAGCTTTATTGCGGGGCTTAAGTTATGACCGACGAACAGGAGCCCAAACGGCGCAAGAAATCCCGCGCAAGCGCGCGCGAGGAGGCCGCTGGCGCCCCCGTTGACGTTTCTCTCAACGGGATCGAACAGAGCCGGACCCAGCGTCCCCAGCGGCAGCAGAAGACCTCCAGCAAGCCAGCGGCTGCGCAGACAGAATCGCGCTCGCGCGCCATGCCGGACGAGATTCGGGAGCGCTTTATTGGCATTGGAGCGAACTACTACTTCCCCGACGGAGTAACGGCATTCACCGACCACGGCACCAAGCTCTCGACCCGCTCCGAGAACACGGAAGTGATTCGGAGCCTCGTGGCCATCGCCCAGGCGCGCGAGTGGGGAGAGATCAAGGTCACGGGTAGCGAGCGATTCAGGAAGGACGCCTGGTTTGCCGCGCGCATCGCGGGACTTGAGGTCAAGGGTTACGCTCCGACCGAATTCGAGCAGGAGCGCGTCGTGCGCGCCATCGCGCGACGCGAAGCCGCCGCGGCCGGTCGCGACCGGGCGCCCCCTGTCTCAGGCCAACGCGATGAACGTTCATCCGCCCGCACCGGTGGCGGGCCCGAGGACGGAGGGCCTTTCACAGGCCGCTTGGTCGACCATGGGCGCGCCACGTATCGTCACGATCCCAAGGAGCCCATGTCGTACTACATGCGCATCGAGACCCCACGCGGTGATCGCGAGATCTGGGGCGTGGATCTCGAACGCGCCTTCCGCGAGTCCTTGAGTCGACCGACCATTGGCGATGAAGTGACTGCGCGCTCCTATGGCCGGGACCCGGTGACGGTGACAACGGCCGAGGGAGAGATCGCGGCCCACCGCAACCGCTGGATCATCGAGCGCAGCGCCTTCCTGGCGGAGCGCGCCGCGGCGGCAGGCGTGTTTCGCGACACGGCCATCAAAGCCTCTGAGGCCGTGAAGGCACACCCGGAGTTGCAGGGATCGTATTTTCAGCTTCAGGCCGCAAAGCTCGGCGCGGAGCGCGACATCCGCGATCGGCAAGATCAGGCGCGTTTTGTTGCAGGTGTCCGCGCTGCAATTGCCGAAGCGATCGAGCGCGGCGAGCCGCTCGAGCCGGTTCGCCTGCGCGTGCGCCCAGCTCGAACCGCAGAGCCAGAGGAATCGCGCAACCCCGAGCACACTCCGACGCGATAGCGTTCGAGGCCTGGCGCGCCAAAGTCGGTCCCAGTCAGTTAAGTCTTGTGCCCCTCGGCTGCACGCATCGCGTCCTGGCGACGCTGCTCGGCGAGCTCCAAGAGTGCGCGGGCCTTGGCGAGCTGCTCTTCGGTGGGTTCCGGCATACGCGAGAAATAGTCACCCCAGCGCTTCTCGAGCGCCCGAAGAGACACCTCGTCCGTTTCCGTCCGAGCCGATAAACGTTGGCAGGCCGGTTTCAGTGCGTCGGGCACGTCCCGCCCTTCCGCCGCTCGCCGAAAGGCCCAGAGACACACGTCGGTGATCTCAAGGCCGGGGCTGTCGGCGCCTCCGGCTATCGTAATCGGACACTCGGGCATCCCCCGAAAGTCGACGATCGGCATCCCAGGGCCCATCGGGAGCGTATTGCCGCGGGCACGTCCATACACCTCGGCCAGGGAGCGCTGACCGGGATTGAATTGCGATTGTCTATCGACCGTAATCGAGACCTTGTTCGGTTTCAAAGCGCGCACGCGAGCGGCGATGCGGAACATCACGCTCTGAAACCCGATTACGTTCGGCATGATTGACTTAGCCGCAGCGCTGCTGCCCGCATTGTAGGAAAGAGCCGCGGGGTGATCGGAAGCCCAGCGAAGCGCTTCGCTTAGCACTGAACGCACGCGCCCGTCGCTCAACCCCGGAAGTCGATCTACGAGTGTCCGGCAGATTTCCCCGACGGCCGGCGCCGCCGCTGCTGCATCGAGGCTGATTCGGGCTTCCCATGCCTTCTTCGCGAGCGGCTCGTCGAACAACGTGGCCAAGTTCAACAGCAAAAAGTATCGCATCGGCGTCCAGTAGTGGTGCCAGGCGACTGCCGGATTCATATGGCAATCAAAGATCTGGTCAAAGAACGCGATGACTGCATGATCGCGTTTGTGGACCTCGTAGATGTCGAATCGCAGGTCCAGGCGCTTCTGCAATGACCATAACGAAGATCCAACAAGCTCGAACTGTTCAGCTTGGAGTTCAGAGGCATGGACACGTTCGATGCCCAGGGCATTGCGAAGTCGCAACAGGTCAGGCAGAGCCAGGGTGTCGACGTTTCGCGCCGACGACAGCACGCCGTAGTAGAGGACCGGCTGCGCAGGATCAAAGAGATTAGGCCCCGTGTGCCCGCTCTCATCCACGTAGAAGTAAACGTGCCCGCTCATGAGCTGCAGTATAGGCGCGATGAGTCGAGTCTCTGAGGAGGAGGCGAAGGAGCGGGGTT
>Ga0307477_10002550_pt1 | contig 14008 bp, 9 predicted proteins | sample atmos_gasesECM2C_FD_203316 | JGI IMG/M metagenome (GOLD analysis project Ga0307477, IMG submission 203316) | Hardwood forest soil microbial communities from Morgan-Monroe State Forest, Indiana, United States - atmos_gasesECM2C_515 | ecosystem: Environmental > Terrestrial > Soil > Temperate...
ATAGTGAGATCGGAGATCACGCTCGATCGCCCGTAACACATCGGAGTCATCATCTACGGTGAGCAAGATTGGCTTGGCCATCGATTCAACTCGGGACCAGGAACAATTCGAAAGTAACATGTGTACCGCAACGCTTCATTAGATACCAGATCTCCGGGCCTCGTCGAGTTTTCAGACGCTGAGCTGCCCGATGACATTTTGGTGAAGCACGGCAGTTTTATCCCGGATTTTTTCGCTCATCGCGGCTTGTCCGACCCGAGGAACGTTCCTTTCTGAAGTTCGTTGAATGCCTCGCGCAGCTGTTCCTGGGTGTTCATCACGATCGGCCCGTACCAGGCGACTGGCTCCTGAAGAGGCTTACCGGAGACCAGGAGGAATCGTATTCCGTCGGGCCCGGCTTGTACCACGACTTCATCGCCACAGTCGAAGAGCACGAGCGAGCGGTCACTCGCCTCTTTCGGAGGTGCGGTGTCCAGCCAGCCGACGGATTCGGTTGGCACGGCAAGGGGACCGGATGCGTTGCAAAATTTCCCCGAGCCCGCGAAGACATACGCAAACGCATGGTGCGTTATCTCGACCGCCAGCGTCTTTCGCCTACCTGGAGGAACCGACACGTCGATGTAGACGGGATCGGCAGCGATGCCCTCAATTGGACCCCTCTTTCCCCAGAAAGCGCCGCAGATGATGCGAGCGCGAGTGCCATCATCCTCCACGACTTCCGGAATTTCCACCGCCTTCACCTCCTGGTAACGCGGCGCCATCATTTTGAGTGACGCTGGGAGGTTCGCCCACAACTGGAAGCCGTGCATTCGGCCATCCAGATCGCCTTTGGGCATTTCCTGGTGGATGATTCCGCTGCCTGCGGTCATCCATTGGATGTCACCAGCAGCGATGGCGCCACGATTCCCAATGCTATCGCCGTGTTCAACCGTTCCGGCAAGGACATAGGTGACCGTCTCAATGCCGCGGTGGGGATGCCAAGGGAATCCCGCCAGGTAATCCTCCGGAACGTCATTGCGGAAATCGTCCAGCAGGAGGAATGGGTCAAAATCGGAGGTGTTGTGGAAGCCGAAGGCTCGACGCAGGTGAACTCCGGCACCTTCGATAGTCGGCTGCGAAGTGATCAGGCGCTTGACCGGTCGAATAGACACAAGAACCTCCAATGATGCTGGCCTCAGCTGTTGCCAAATACTGGCACGGCGGCACCATGGATGACTTTCGCATCGTCGCCGCATAGGAACACGATGACACGCGCTATGTCTTCCGGCTTTGGCCACTTCGCGAAGTCAGCCTTGGGCATTGCTTTCCGATTTGCTTCCGTATCAATGATGCTGGGGAGAACCGAGTTCACACGGATTCCGGTACCCCTCAGGTCTTCGGCAAGGGAATCCATCATCGCAACCGCCGCAGCCTTTGAAGCAGCATAGGCAGCGGCGCCAGCGCCGTGATCAATCGCCGCTTTGGCGGCGATGTTGACAATCGCCCCACTGCCTTGCTGGAGCATGACCCTCACTGCTGCACGCGACAGCACATAGCCAGCACGCAAGTTCAATGCTAGCATTTGGTCGAAGACCTTCGTATCCAGCTCCCATAATTTCACGCCGCCCACGTAACCGCCGACCGTGTTGATCATGGCGTCGAGTCGTCCGTGCCGCGCGACAATTCCTTCCACGAGTTTACCTACTTCCGCTTCATCGGTGACGTCAACACTGAAGCCATCGAATTGGGAGCCCTTACTGTCAGCTAGATTCTTCAGGATATCGAGCTCTTCCTGCTTTCTGTAGGTGACGACGACACGGGCGCCTTCATCCAGAAACGCCAGACTTACAGCGCGTCCCAATCCGCCCGTGCCACCGGCCACCAACACAACTTTAGCGGTTAATGACATGTCAGATTTCATGCTTTTATCCTCTAAAATTCCGCACTGGCGTCAAGTACTCCTGCATGAGTGAGTTACTTATCTCAATGCCGTGCATGAAGTAATACTTCCGCTACTCGTCGCTAAAGCCCAACAGACCCCTGGTGTCCTCCGCAGCGTAACCCGATGAGGCTTGAGAAATATAGGTTTTAATGAGTTCAGAAAAACGTCGTAAGGCCTACCAGGAAGGTACCCCGGACATCACGCACCGCGATTGGACCACCCGGTCTTGAATACATCCATCCGAAGGACGATCCGCGGAATGGAAGCTCCGAGACGTAATAACATTTAAGACGATCATCGAAGGTGAACATGATTATGGCCAAAATTGAAACTTTTCCGTTGCGCCCCCTTCAAATCGGGTACCCAAGCTGCAGCCTCAGCGTGGGGAAACCGAGGCTTGCAGGCCGCGACTCCTTGCTTGTCAGGGTTACCTGAAAAGTGGATTTTGATTTGTGTGTAACGAACCGATTCCGAGGTTATGCATGCTATCGCGACATTGCGCCAGCAATCCTCTGGAATCAGATGGCCTAAAACTCACGCTGCCCGAATCTGCCCTCTTGATTCCCAAAACAGGCGAACTTCGTCGATGCCTTCTCGCTCAGGGCAGGCCTGAGGGATTCTCGAGGCTCTCTCCAGTAAAACCCCATCGTCCAACCCTTCCCGATCCGGTAACTTCATTGTGCGTCCACTTGAAAGTGTAGGATTCGGTGCAGCCGCGAGGTCCTGATAAAAATACTGGAAGATGTTTGCGCCGTTGTAGGCCAAGCCGACGCGAAGGGAGAGACGGCCGATATCATAGGTCGGGCTTATGTTCCACGTGGTCGGCGCTTGCCGTAGAAGAGCTGGATTGTCCGTGCGAAGTGGACCTCGTTCGTTCCGTTGACACGGCATTATTAGAAGACCAAACCCCGCGAGCATTAATTGGAATTGCTGCCCACGAGCCTGCCGCAGCATTCAGGCCGTTCGGGCAAAGACGAGCGATTCCAGCCTCCGCCGAGCGCTTGGACCAGCGTCACAGCGTCCACCATGCGGCGGCCCAGAATATTTACCGCAGTGACTTCGTCGGAAAGAGCTGCTGTCTGAGCGGTTGTCACTTCCAGATAACTCGTGACACCACCCTTGTAACGTATGGTGGCGAGCTCTAGGTATCTCTGCGCGGCGGCCACTGCTTTTTCCTGAATCTGAGCTTCGTGCTCGAGGATCCGCAATGCCGCGACGTTGTCTTCGACCTGCTGGAAGCCGGTCAACACGGTTTCGCGATAGTTGGCGACTGTTTGATCGTAAGCGGCGATGGCTTGGTCAGAGGCAGCGCGGCGTCTTCCCCCGTCGAAGATTGTTTCCGTGGCAGCCAGCCCAACAGACCACAGGCCGCTCGGCCCTTGTATCAAGGTCGTGATGCTAATGCTTTCAAATCCACCCGAGGCCCCTAAATTGATGCTCGGATAATAAGCCGCTTTCGCAACTCCGATCTGGGCATTGGCGGACGCGACTCTTCTCTCCGCAGCTGCGATGTCCGGGCGCCTTTCCAGCAGTTCCGACGGGACGCTGACAGGAATCGGCGGAGGCGGTGCTGTGAGAGGTAACGGAGCAAGACTGAACTCCGCGGGAGGTTTACCCATGAGAATTGCAATCGCGTGTTCGTACTGCGCCCGGGCAACTCCAACATCGATTGCCTCTGCTCGAGTTGTCTCAAGCTGAGTGCTCGCCTGCTGGACCTCAACTTCAGAAGCAATCCCTCCTGCAAACCGGCTCTGAATCAATTCCAGGGCCTGTTCATACTGCGTTACAGTCGAGTTCAGAAGCTGTTCCTCGGCGTCCAAGCTACGAGCCAGAAAGTAGTCGATGGCCAGATCCGCGTGCATACTCAGATTGACCGTGGCCAGATCTGCCGCACTGGCTTGCGCTTGTTCCCTATACGACTCCACCGTGCGGCGAACTTTTCCCCAGACGTCGACCTCGTAGGAGAGGTTGAATGGCACGGCGAAGTCGTTGTAGGTGATGCCGTCAGATTGCGTACCCGGGGGCGGAGCATGCGCCGATACACGCGTTCGGCTTGCTGATGCTCCGGCGGTCACGGTAGGGTAATAGTCGGCGCGATAGTAACGTAGAAGGGCTCGCGCCTGACGATATTGGGCTTCGGCGGCCTTTAGGTTCTGGTTCGATACATTCACCTGAAGTTCTAGGGCATCAAGCTGCGGGTCTTGAAAGATTGTCCACCACGTACCACCAAGATTCTGGTCGTTCGGCTGGGCGGGTTTCCAGTCTCCGACCTCCTTGTACGCCGAAGGAGTTTGCGCAACGGGAGTGTGGTATTTAGGTCCGACCATGCATCCGCTCAATTGAAGCACTACTATCGCGAGTAGGACTTCCGGCCGAAGTGCTTTCCGCAGATTCTCGACCATGCTCATCTTTCGAGGGCCTTTCATTTGATATCTCCCGGCAGTGTCGCCTGAACGATTTGGACTGCCTGTCCCTGAACGATTGAGTCCGGCGGGTTGATAATGATCTGATCGTCCGGCCTAAGGCCGGAGACGATCTCGATCTGATTGCCGAAATCGTGCCCAGGAGTGACCGAAGTGAGCGCAACCTTTCCGTCTCTCACAATGCCAACGTGTAAACCCTCCGAGCGGAAAATCAGAGTATTCACTGGGATAAGAAACGTGGAGGCCTGCGTGGGGACTGCTAGGTGGACCTCCGCATAAGAGCCTGTGAGCAGCGTGCCCATAGGATTGTCCACATCGATCTCGATGAGCAACGTACGAGTCGTGACATTGATTGCATCGGCGGTGCGGACTAACTTTCCCTGAAACTTTCGTCCGGGAAACTCCGCAAGGACGAGATCTGCCGTCATGCCGACTTTGATCCCTTGGGAATATTCTTCAGGGACGTTTACGTAGACACGCAACTTTCCAGGTTGAGCGATGTGAAAGAGATCGGTTTTCACTCCGCCACCGCTACCGGAGTTGATCAGGTCGCCGATATCGGTGTTTCGCGCAGTGACAACGCCGTCGAAGGGAGCGTAAATTTTTTCGAAGGAGACCAGCGCTGCAAACTGGTCTACGGCCGCTTGGTCCGCTTCGACAATGGCTTTATTCGCATTATAGGCACCGACTGCGTTGTCGACGTCCTGTTGGGATACAGCGTTGCTCTTCAGGAGTCCCTGATACCGGGTTTTCGTGATGCCGGCGAGCTCGAGATTTGCCTTCGCGGTTAATAGGTTGCTGCGGGCTTGCTCGAGTTGTTGATCGACTTCTGGCGTTTCGATTACGGCAAGTAATTGTCCCTGCTTTACGTGCGCCCCAATATCGAAATACCACTTCTTCAAATATCCGTTGGTGCGGGAATAGATCGGTGACGTGATGAATGGCTGCACGTTGCCGGGAAGGATGATCTCCTGGGCGGGAGCACCTGGTTTTGGCTGTACCACCGAGACCGCGGTTAGGGCCAACTGCGCTGTCTCGGTGTTAAGGTTCTTTCGAGCCCGGACACGGGACCAGATGCCCGACACCAACAGAGTGGCAACTAGAACCAGTGCTACCGCCAGCCACAACCATGTTTTGCGCGGTCGTTTCCGTGCTCCGCCATCATTCGATGGGAGTGTCTGGGCGTCGATCTGGCTTCTATCTTCCGTATGAGACGACATAATGGCTCCCGGCTGCTTGCTGTCTAGTCCTTGTGATCCGTTTGAGCTGCGTGCCGGCTTGAACTTTGGAGAACACTGAAAAATGCCGGCACAAAAAAGAGCGTCGAAACCGTCGCGAAAAGCAGTCCGCCAATGACCGCCCGGCCGAGCGGAGCGTTCTGTTCGCCGCCGTCTCCCAGTCCCAGGGCCATCGGTATCATGCCTATAATCATGGCGAGTGCGGTCATGATCACAGGGCGAAAACGCGTGAAGCCAGCCTCCAGGGCGGCGCTGACAGAATCTTTTCCCTCCGTCATTTTTTCCGCAGCAAAGCTCACCACCAAAATGCTGTTTGAGGTTGCAACACCCATGCACATGATGGTCCCCATGAGTGCTGGCACACTCAGAGTCGTGTGCGTAATAAACAAGAACCATGCAATCCCCGCGAGTGCAGCCGGCAGAGCGGAAATCATGATGAAAGGGTCCAGCCAGGACTGAAAGTTGACTACGATTAGCAGGTACACGAGCACGATGGAGAACGCCAGTCCGCTCAGGAGGCCGATGTAGGACGATTGCATTGTCTGAACCTGACCGCGAACTACGACTTGAGAGCCGCGCGGTAACTGCTGTCGCGTGGCCTCCAGGATCTTATTGATGTCGCGGGAAACGCCACCCAAGTCGCGTCCCGCGGCAGCGCCAAAGATGTCAATTACCGGCGCGACGTTGTAATGAGAAACCACTGCCATGCCCGCTCCCCGGTGCATGGAGACCAAACTGGCCATGATCGACGGGGGCGCGTTGGGATCTGTGCCTGTGATTGGAATGTTCTCAAGATTTTGCAATGTGTCCGTACGATATTCCGGTGTCTGAGTCGCGATTTGATAGCTCACGCGATTCTTTGGGTCCACCCAGAACGTGGGCGAAGTTTGAAAGCTGCCGCTCAACGAAACCAAGAGATTCTGCGCAATGTCGTGAGCGGTAAATCCAAGCTCCTCTGCTTTCGTACGTTCCACTCTGAGATTGAGATAGGGCTCGTCGAAGGGTTGTTGGACTCGCAGATCCGCTGTTCCGCTGACGTGTCTCATTTTCCCGAGCAGGTCATCAGCGTAGCGGCGGTTGCCCTCCAAATCGTTCCCGACCACCTGTACATCAATGGGAGCCGGCAAACCGAAATTCAAAATCTGGCCGACCATGTCTGCGGGCAAGAAAGCAAACGTCACACCGGGGAATTGTTTGGGAAGCGATAAACGAAGCTGGTGGATATAGTTGTCGGTCGGCTGGTGATTGGGGGAGAGGTTCACCAGGAGGTCGGCGTCCGATGTGCCAACCGGTGCGGAGTTGCTGTAAGAGAGGTTGATGCCGCTATAGGGCAATCCGATGTTGTCGATGACGCTCTGAACTTCATTCAACGGGATCTGCTGTCGAATCGAGCGCTCCACCAGATCACAGAGGTTGGCCGTTTGTTCAATTCGCATGCCCGTTGGTGCTCGCAGATGAAGTTTGAAAGTGCCGCTGTCTACGCTGGGGAAGAAGTCCTGGCCCAGCCAAGGAATCAGAATTACCAGTGAGCCAAGGCAGCTCGCGAAGAACGCAATCAGGAAAACCCGCCGGTGATGGAGAGATCTCTCAAGCAGCCCGCGATAGCTCCCGCGGAATCTCTCGAAAGCCCCTTCAAAGCGTTTCTGAATTCGTACGAGCGGATTGCGGACCGCGGCATCTCCAGTGTCGTGTTTATCGCCCCGCAACAGATACTTCGCCATCGTCGGGACGATCGTTCGGGAAAGAAAGTAAGACGCCAACATGGCGAAAACCACAGCCTCGGCGAGCGGCACAAAGAGATACCGCGCCACGCCAGACAGCAAGAACATCGGCGCAAACACAATGCAGATCGAAAGCGTAGCGACGAAGGCGGGTGTCGCGATTTGTGATGCACTATCGAGAATAACCTGGTCTAAGTCCTTCTCGGGTTCCGCTTCGCGATTTCGATTGATGTTCTCGACCTCAACGGTAGCGTCATCCACCAAGATGCCGACCGCCAGAGCAAGACCCCCCAGCGTCATGATATTGATCGTTTCTCCCATCGCGCTGAAGACGATGATAGAGGTCAGAATCGCCAGAGGAATCGACGTCGCAATGATCAGGGTGCTTCGCCAACTGCCCAGAAAAGTGAGAATCATGAAAGCGGTAAGACACGCGGCAATCAGCGTTTCCCTGACCACTCCGCTGATCGCGCCGCGAACGAAAATCGACTGATCGGCCAGAGGATCTATTTGCAGCTGCGGTGGCACCGTTGTCTTGATTTGAGGCAGGAGGGCCTTCATACCTGCGATCACGTTCAGCGTTGACGCACTTCCTGCCTTTTGAATCGTCAGCAATACTGACCGCTGCCCATTGACTTTCACGATATTGGTCTGCGGCGGAAAGCCATCGCGCACCCAGGCGACATCCTTGATGTAAATGGTAGTGCTGCCGATTGTTTTGATCGGGATTCGATTCAGGTCCGCGATCGTTTGCGGCGCCGCATTGGGAATGGATACGTCGTATTCCCTTGAGCCGATCTTGGACGTGCCGGTGGGCAGGATTAGATTTTGAACGCTGATAGCATTCACTACATCTAGTGCGGACAGGCCCTTTGACTGCAACGCTGTCGGATTCAGGTCTACTTGCACCTGGCGTTGTTTACCGCCGTAGGGATAAGGAACCGAGGCACCCGGCACCGTGATAAGCTGCGTGCGAATGAAATTCAGGCCATAGTCATTGAGCTGCTGTTCGGACATATTTTGACCCGAAAGAGCTAATTGCAGGACGGGCACGCTGGATGCGCTATAGGCCAGAATGAGTGGCGGCGTTGTTCCGGCAGGCAACTGCTTGAGCTGAGTCTGAGAAACCGCCGTAATCTGGGCAATGCCCTGCTGAATGTTGGCGGTCGGCTGCAAGAACACCTTGACGACCGCTATCCCGTAGAGGGACTGGGACTCCACGTGCTCGATGTTGTCAACGGTTGTGGTAAGGGCTCGCTCTGTCACGCTGACGATCCGGTCGCTCATGTCCTCGGGCACGAGACCGTTATAGGTCCAGATAATGCTGACCACCGGAATATTGATATTCGGAAAAATATCCGTGGGAGTGCGAAAGATCGCGAGCGACCCCAGGATTAGAATGAGTATGGCCATCACCACGAAGGTGTAAGGCCGCCGCAATGCCAGTCGAACGATCCACATAACTCACGTCCTCAATTTTTCATCCGGTAGGCTGAGACCGCGTCAACGTCCGTCATTTTCCCTTGCGTCAGACCCAGACGATGCATTTCCGATGCCAGACTGGAGCGCGTCGTTAATACTCAGCAACTGGTTGAAAATTGAATTAGCTAAGCTAGGAAGACATGACCGTTTACGTGTTGGGCTGACGTTAGAAGTGTCCAGCGTATTGGATCGTTGTCGACTCGTCGACGCCTTGCTCTTCAGCGTAGGGATCGACTTGCGAGGCAGAAGGAATGAATCTGAACGGAACGCGGTTACACCGCACGGGGTTCAGCGGGACCAGGTAGGATCCACTCGGGGAATGAGTCACGCAGGCGGGGTTTAGGGGCTGTCGAAGTTACATTTGACTGCCGGATACTTACAGCCACATAAAAACCAGCCTCATTGCAGAAATCTTCGCTGCTGCGGGGGGATATTGTTCATCAGGTCCTCCGCGGACATTGAAGTAACTGCGAAAATCCTCGCATCTTGCCCACTCTTGTTACGCAGGTAGGGGGTCCCTATGGGAACGGGAGATGCCAAGCTTATGCATGCGGAAGTAGAGCGTTGACCGCGGGATCCCTAGACGGGCAGCAGCTCCACTTGGGCCGCCGACCACCCACCTGGTGGTCTCCAGTGTCTTGCGGATATGATCTCGTTCCGCTTCTTCTAACGTGACGGCTCCCGTCGTTTCAGCTTCTGGGGAATGTTTTAGCTCCGCAAGAGGAGGACGGAGTACCGTCCCGTCGCTCAGGATTACGCTCCGCTCGATGAAATTCTGCAGCTCTCGAATGTTCCCCGGCCAGTGGTGCGAACTGATCGCAGACATTGATTCCGGAGGAATGTGTTCGATTTGCTTCCCCATCCGGCGGCCATAAATTTCCACAAAATGTGCAACGAGCGCCGGAATGTCTTCGCGGCGCGCCCGCAACGGAGGCAACAGAAGAGGGAACACGTTCAGGCGATAGTAGAGGTCGCTGCGGAATTTGCCTTGCTTCACCATGTCTGCCAAGTCTCGATTGGTCGCAGCCACCAGCCGAACGTCCACCTGGTGAGTTCGCGTGCTGCCCAAGCGCTCAAACTCCTGCTCCTGCAGTACGCGCAGCAGTTTGGGCTGCAGTGCCAGCGGAATATCACCTACCTCGTCGAGAAAGAGCGTGCCCTTGTCAGCCAATTCGAAACGGCCAATTTTTTGCGCGATAGCGCCTGTAAAGGCGCCCTTCTCATGGCCAAAAAGCTCGCTTTCCAATAGATCGAATGGAATGGCAGCGCAATTCAGCTTTATGTACGGGCGTCCGCAGCGCGAACTGATGTTGTGAATCGCGCGCGCGATCAGTTCCTTACCGGTGCCCGTTTCTCCCTGTAGAAGAACGGTTGAATCCGTGGGCGCCACCCGTTCGACTTGTTCGAGCGCAGATTCCAGAGCGGGGCTGTTACCCACGAGTTGCTCGAATCTGCGAGGATTGCGATCCTGGTAAACGGGCCCGAATTTTGCAACAGCTCCCATAGAGACCTCCGTGCGGCCGCAGGCAGTTCCTTATCGGGATCCACTTTCCAAAGCGGCTCGAACACTCACGAGCAGTGCTTCGTCGTCGAAAGGTTTAGCAAGGAACTCCACTGCGCCGGCCCGGAGCGCCTGCATCCGCATTTTTTCGTCGCCATGTGCCGTAATAAAGATGATCGGAATCCTGCAACGATCAGCGTTGAGCTGACTCTGCAGTTCGAGACCGGACATTCCGGACATTTGGATATCTGCGATCAGGCACACAGTCTGGTTCTGCTGGCCGGACTTCAAGAACTCTTCCGCCGACGCAAACTCCTGTGCTGGCAGTCCAACCGCTTTTAGCAGGCCCCCTAAGGCGCTCCGCATCAAATCATCATCATCGACAATCGCAACTAGTTTGGTGTTTCCCCGAGTCATCATGGTAGGAATTTAGCAGTGTCGCCAAAAACGGCGCAATTATACGTTGGTATTAGGAGTTCGAATGTCGGCTGCTCAGCCCGTGCCTACAATCCTTAAGCTCTCCAACGCAGGTGCGCGGCAGTTAGACGAAAGGAGCGCAACTCGGGAAATGACGTCGTCAGCGAGCACCAGGCTACTTCTTGCCGGGTGCGAGCTCAAGCTTCGCCGCCATCCTGACCAATTCCGCGAGCGACTCAGCCTTCATCTTCCGCATCGCGTGGCCACGGTGGATTTTCACGGTGATTTCGCTGGTTCCGAGTTCAAAGGCTATTTGCTTATTCAACATGCCTGAAACTACCAGGCCCATTACCTCGCGCTCGCGCGCGGTCAGCGCATCGTAACGCTTTCGCAGCTCGGCAAGACCACTCAGCTGTTGGCGGGTCAACTGGTCACGATCCAAAGCCTGGTGAATTGCGTCGAGCAAGTCCTGGTCCAGGAAAGGCTTGGTCAGGAACTCCACTGCGCCGCACTTCATGGCCTTTACTGACATCGGGATATCCCCATGACCGGTGATGAAGACAATGGGAATTTGGACGCCCGCGTCTGCTAACTCGCGCTGAAAGTCCAGACCGTTGACTCCCGGAAGGCTCACGTCCAGAACAAGGCAGCTTAGACCGTCCGGCCGTTTGCTGCGTAGGAACTCCTCAGCAGTCCCGAAAGACTCAGATCGCAAGCCTGCCGACTTCAGCAGGCCCTGGATCGACGCACGCACACTGGCATCGTCATCGATGACGAACACCGTGGCGGCGCCTGCAGACGTCATTCAAGTGTCTCGACCTTGGTGGGTAGAGTGAAGTAAAAACTTGCGCCGCGAGGAGAATTCTCGGTAGCTCCCAAGCGACCACCAAGCGATTCAACGATGGAGCGGCTGATGGACAGCCCCATGCCGGTACCATGAAGTTTCGTGGTGAAGAACGCCTTGAAGATTTGATCCTTCTGCTGTGGGGGTAGCCCCACGCCGGTATCGCTGACGGACACCAGCAGCACTTCGTCTTCCGCTCGATGCGATTTGATGGCGAGCTCCCGCGTCCCATCAACTTCCTTCATCGCATCGATACTATTGATCATGAGGTTCATCATGACCTGTTGCAGTTGCACGCGATCTCCCACAACGTGGGGAAGATCTGCTGCCAGCTCGGTCCGGACCGATACCGAGTATCGCGCTGCCTCGCCGCGCAGCAGGACGATCATCTCTCGAATAACTTCATTTACATCAACTAACTCGCGTTCCAGAGTACCTTTCTTGAAGAGCAAGCGAATTCGCTTTATGATTTCTGCCGCACGCGTTCCGTCTTTCACAATTCTCAGGGCAGCCGCGCGTGCTTCCTCGACGTCTGGCTGATCGCGCGTCAGCCAGCGCAAGCAGGTATTGGCGTTTGTGATAGCCGCGGCAATTGGTTGATTCACTTCGTGTGCCAGGGAAGCGGTCAGCTCTCCCATCGTGGCCACCCTATTTATGTGCGCGAGATCCGCCTGGGCTTGGCGCAATCGTTCGCGCTCTTCACGCGCCAGCTTGCGTTCAATGGCAATGCTGGCGAGGTGGGTAGCCATTTCCAGTGCGTGGGTCTCAGCCAGGCCCGGACTGCGCGGTTCGCGGTAATACATGGCAAACGAGCCCAGCGCATTGCCCGAATGCGCAAGTATGGGAGTGGACCAACAGGCGCGGAATCCATAAGGCTCGGCCACGCCTCGATATAGCTCCCAGAGCGGATCCTGGAGAATGTCGGTGACGATAACAGGCTCCCTGCGATACATGGCCGTGCCGCATGATCCCGCGTTCGGTCCGATGCAAAGGCCGTCGATGGCCTTGGTGTAAGCGGCGGGAAGGCTGGGGGCGGCGCCATGCCGCATATGCTGCCAGTCCTCGTCGAGGAGCAGGACAGAGCAAAACAAGCCCGCAAATTGCGCTTCCACTACCAGCACGAGCTTCTCCAGTATTTCCTCTAGCGGAGCATCGCGGGCTATCATCTCCAAGATACGGCTCTCCCCGTCACGCAGCGCCTCGGCCCGCTTGCGCTCGGTGATGTCGATCACGGTACCAACGAATTCAACGGGATCGCCGGATGGGCTGGAAACGGGATGGCCTACCACGTGGATGTCTCTGATCTCGCCGGCGGGATGAACGATTCGGTAATCCAGTTCGAACTCCGCGTTCTCACGCCCTGCGGTCTCGACCGCTTCTCTAACTTTGGCTTGATCATCAGGAACGATGCGCTGCAAGAACGATTCGTATCGCGGTTGTCCACCGTGCGGATCAAATCCCAGTACGCGGTAGCATTCTTCGGAGAAGTACCTGATCTCGCCCTTGGCAGGCATCGACGCCCAGCTGCCCGTGTGGCTGAGCCTCTGCGCTTCCGCGAGATAACTCTCGCTGCGCTGCAAGTTGTTCTCGGCATGCTTGCGCTCAGCGATCTCAAGTTTCAGGCCCTCATTGGCCCGCGTCAGTTCCCCGGTTCGTTCCGCGACTCTTAATTCAAGCTCATTGCGCGCTCGCGTAACCTGGGTCATGAGCAGTGCAAAGATCAGAAATACCAGATCATAAAGAACGCGAGACAGGAAATTGGTTTCAGGATCGAAGAAATAGCTGCGGACAAGCATTGAGAGCAAAGCTGCGAGAATGCCAGGTTTGGTACCGCCGTACCAAAATGTGAGCGCGATTGCGCATAGCGCGAAGGCGGTAAAGGGTTGAGGCAAATGGAAGTGTAGAAAAATATGCGCCAGGCCCAGAGCGGCTGCGACCGAGACTAAAGCTAATCCATAACGCAGAGTGACAGATGTTGTCCGCTCTCCACTCCATATCGCATTGCCTCGGTCGGCCATCGTTCCGGAATCTCACGTCGCGCCCTGTTAAAGGGTCGTTGGGAGCGGTCCGCAGTGAGGACTCCGTAACTATAGCTCGGTTTTAATGCACAATTGAAGCCGCCGACCAATCAGAACTGAAATTCGGGCCATTCGTGCAAAAAGAGAAACTACTTACCGACAGCCCGCGTTCAAAATGTAGTTTACCGGGCGCCGCATTTAGTTAACGCCCGGCGTTCCCTTCCAATCGATAAGGTCGGCTAATTTCCAAGGGTTCCCGACGAGATTCCATTGCAGCTCCCCTTGCTTATTAATCACGAGCTCGGCTTCAGGGTACAAAATGCCCGTACTTTTGGTCTTATCCACGTCATTCAAGTCGAGTTCGCCAGCCGTCAAGTTGTAGGCCGTAGATCGGGTGTCCCAGTAGACCTCACCGAACCGGAGGAGGCGATTGGTGACAAAAC
>Ga0307477_10002551_pt1 | contig 14007 bp, 10 predicted proteins | sample atmos_gasesECM2C_FD_203316 | JGI IMG/M metagenome (GOLD analysis project Ga0307477, IMG submission 203316) | Hardwood forest soil microbial communities from Morgan-Monroe State Forest, Indiana, United States - atmos_gasesECM2C_515 | ecosystem: Environmental > Terrestrial > Soil > Temperate...
GGGCAGAACATCGCGATCCCCCATTGCCGCTCGCTCGTGGTCAGCCGCCTCCGCGTGGCGTTCGCCCGCAAGCTCGAGGGCATCGATTTCGGGGCGATCGACGGCAAACCGGTCAACTACTTCTTCCTCATCGTCGCGCCACCCCTCGAGGTCTCTAACCAGTATCTCCCGGTGCTCGGGAAGATCGCCCAATTCGCGAAAGAGGCGGACGTCCCGGAACGACTGGCCAAGCTCAAAACGCCGGCGGAGTTCCTACAGCTCCTGGAGCAGAAGAACATCTAGCGCCCCCGCGGGCGAGTCCGTACCCACAAGCGGCAACCGTCGTTTCATCACTCCCCCGCATCCCGCTGGTGTGGGCTCGAGAGAAAGCCGCGGTGCTCGCAATCTGGGGCGCCACTGGCAGGATCGTGCCGGGCTCGGTCAGACGGCGGAGTGTCGATTTCGCCCTCTTTCATTCGTCGCAACTCTGAAGGGCGAGACTCCAGCCGCTGCCGGCATCGGGCGGAGTCGACCAGAGGCTCACCACCCAAGGACAAGGAGTACCTCGCATGCGATTTCTGAGCCTATATAAAACCATTGAGAGAAAGGCGCCTCCCTCCCAGGAGGAAATGGCGAGGATGGGGAAGCTGATCGAGGATGCGATGAAGGCGGGCTGGCTGATCGCGACGGAAGGCTGTCTGCCGACGGCCCTGGGGGCGCGGGTCCGAATCTCCAACGGGAAGGTGACCGTGACCGACGGACCCTTCACCGAGGCCAAGGAAGTGGTCGGTGGATTCGCCATCCTCCGCGCAGACTCCAAGGCGGAGGCCATTGAACTGACGAAAGGATTTCTCAAGGCGACGGGCGAGGGGGAGTGCGAACTTCGTCAGATCTTCGAGCCGCCGCAGTAGATCGCAAGCAGCGCGACGAGATCCTAGGGAGACCTATTAGGGCTGCGTGTTGGCGCAGGGCGCGCCAACGAGCCGAACTTTGAGGAGTTTGGCGAGGGTTACCACTGCGAGCGGCCGCGTCCGTTGGTGGCGCCCTCGGTCAGGCGACTGGGTGCCGCCCAGACCGCCACCGCGTGCCCCGTCATTCCCACTCGATCGTCGCCGGGGGCTTCGAACTCACGTCGTAGGTGACCCGGTTCACCCCGCGAACCTCGTTGATGATGCGGTTCGAAATGCGTCCCAGCACGTCGGGGGGAAACGGGAACCAGTCAGCCGTCATCCCATCCCGGCTGGTGACGGCACGGAGGGCCACAACGTGATCGTAGGTTCGGCCGTCGCCCATGACGCCCACGGACTTGATGGGCAGCAGGACCGCGAAAGCCTGCCAGATCTCGTCATATAGTCCCGCCTCCCGAACCTCCTCCAGGTAGATCGCGTCCACACGCCGGAGCAGCTCCAGCCGCTCCGCGCTCACGGCGCCGAGGACGCGGATCGCGAGGCCCGGGCCGGGGAACGGATGCCGCGCCACGATCTCCTCAGGCAGGCCGAGCTCGCGCCCCACCTGCCGCACCTCATCCTTGAAGAGATCCCGAAGCGGCTCGATCAGCGCCCAGGGCAGATTCGGTCGCAGGCCGCCCACGTTGTGGTGCGTCTTGATAGTGACCGAGGGGCCGCCGCCAGGCGACGCGGACTCGATGACGTCGGGATAGAGGGTGCCCTGGACCAGGAACCCGATATCCCCGCCGACGTGGCGCGCCGCATCCTCGAACACATCGATGAACGTGTGCCCGATACGACGCCGCTTCTCCTCGGGATCCTCGACTCCGGCGAGCGCGCCGAGGAACCGCGCGCTCGCGTCCACCACCCAGAGGTTGCTCGCGAGGTGGGCGCGGAAGGTGCGCTCCACTTGGTCACGCTCACCCTGCCGCAACAGCCCGTGGTCCACAAAGATGCACGTGAGCCGCTCGCCGATCGCCCGGTGCATGAGGGCCGCGGCCACGGCGGAATCCACGCCTCCTGAGAGCGCGCAAATGGCGCGGCGCCCCGGCCCGACACGCTCCTGGATCCGGCGGACTTCCTCCTCGATGAAATGCCCCGGGGTCCAGTCCGGTGAGCAGCCACAAATGCCGAACAGGAAGTTGTCGAGGATCTCCCCCCCTCGGGGCGTGTGCGCCACCTCGGGATGGAACAGGAGCCCGTAGAGGGGTTTCGTCTCGTGCTGGAAGGCGGCGACCGGCGCGCCTACGCTCGACGCGGTCGTACGGAAATGCGGCGGTGCCTCGGTGAGGCGATCACTGTGGCTCGCCCACACGGTGATGCGTGCCTGAGGTTCGAATCCGGCAAACAATCCCCCGCCCTCATGAACCGTCACCTCGGCGCGCCCGTACTCGCGCTCGGGCGAGGGCTCAACCCGCCCACCCGCGAGGTGGGCCATGAGCTGCATCCCGTAGCAGATGCCGAGCACCGGGACCCCGAGATCGAGGAGCCCCGGGTCGGCCGTGGGCGCGCCGGGGTCGAAGACGGAGCTCGGGCCCCCCGAGAGAATGATCCCCGCAGGCGCGAACGCCCGGACGGCCGCCAAGTCCTGGACGGGCGGTCGGATCTCGGAGTACACATGGGATTCCCGGACCCGCCGAGCGATGAGCTGCGTGAATTGCGAGCCGTAGTCGAGGATGAGGATCTTGCTCACGCCTGGTACCACTTGGTGGGCTCGAGAACCTCGCCGCGGGTGAGGTCGTCGAGCGTCTCGCGCGGTCGGGCCACGTAGTAGCGATCCCCTTCCACGAGGACTTCGGGCGGGCGGGGGCGCGCGTTGTACGTCGAGCTCATGACGAAGCCGTACGCGCCCGTGCCGAGCACGGCGAGGTACTCCCCCGCTTCCACGATGGGGAGCGTGCGGTCGAGTGCGAGGAAGTCCCCGGATTCGCAGATGGGGCCGACGACGTTGACGGTCTCCTCGTCGCGCGTCCCGTCGCGTAACGGGACGATATCGTGGTAGGCGTTGTAATGGCTGGGGCGGACGAAGTCCGTCATCCCGGCGTCCACAACGACGTATTCCTTGCCGCCTGCATGTTTGCGGTACAGGACGCGGGTCAACAACACCCCGGCGTTCGCGACGAGGAAGCGGCCGGGCTCGCACAGGAGCGCCAACCCCGCGGCCTTCACCTTGGGCACGACGGCCTCGGCGAACGCCTGGGGGCTCGGTGCCTTCTCGTTGTGGTAGCGCACGCCGAGCCCACCCCCGACGTCCAGCGCCTCGAGGGTGTCGATCCCGGAGGCGCGAATGGCGGTCACGAGCTCGAGCAGCTTTGCTGTGCCCCGGGAATAAGGCTCCACGTCGTGGATCTGCGAGCCTAGGTGCATCGCAAGCCCTCGCAGCGCGAGCAGAGGCTCGGCCGCGACGCGCCGGGCGAGCGGCACGACTTCGTCGAACGGCACACCGAACTTCGCGGTCTTCTCGCCGGTCTTCGTATAGGGATGGGTGTCCGCCGCGACGTCGGGGTTCACCCGGATCCCGATGGACGCCTGCTTCCCCACTTCGCGCGCGACCGCGACGAGTGCGTCGAGCTCGGCCGCGGACTCGACGTTCAAGAGGCCCACACCCGCGCGGATCGCCTCGCCGAGCTCCTGCTTCGTCTTGCCAACGCCCGAGTACACCAGCGTCGCCGGGTCGAACCCCGACACAAGCGCGCGCTTGAGCTCGCCCGCCGAGACAATGTCGGCCCCGGCCCCGAGCGCTCGGAGGACGCGAAGGACCCCGAGGTTGCCGTTCGCCTTGACGGAGTAGCAGATGCGATGCGGGAGGTCCCGCAGGGCGTCGTGCAACGCGTGGTACTGCGCGCGGATCCGGTTGGCGCTGTAGACGTAGGTGGGCGTCCCAACGCGCTGCGCGATCGCCGTGAGGAGCGCCGGGTCGAAGCCCAGGACCGCCGAGCTCATCGCGGAACGAGGGGCCGACGCACCGCGCTCTAGCTTCCTCGCATGGCCTGGGCGATGCGCGGCCTCGCGCCGCTCGCGGCCCCGCGCCCTAATAGGCCTGCGCCCACACGGCCTCCGCCGCGCTCGGTCGCCCGCACCACATGCAGGTCTTTGGGACCTCGGGGGAGCGGAACTCGGGATCGGGGAGCACGCGGATCGTCGCGCCCGTGTCGCGTTTGATCTCGCCTTCACAATCGCTCCTTCCGCAGAACCCGCCGTAGGCGAAGCCCCCCGGGCCCTTCATGAACTCGAGGAATTGCGCCTTCGTGACGCCACGCACCGAATGCGCCTCGCGGCGCTCGCGCGCGGCCTGAAACAGGGTCGCCTGGATGTCCACGAGGGCGGCCGCCGCGCGGGGCGCGATGTCTTCGAGCTTGAGCGGGTTCTTGCCGCCGGTACGACGCGCCGCCATCACCTGCCCCGCCGCGAGGTCGCGGGGGCCGATCTCGAGGCGCAACGGCACGCCCTTCGCCTCCCACTCGAAGTACTTGGCCCCGGGTTTCACGTCGAGCCGGCCGTCCAGCGTCACCCGCAACCCCGCCTGCGCGAGTTCGTCACGCACGCGGGCGGCGGTGCTGAGGACGCGCTCCTGCTCCTCGTCAGACTTCCAGATCGGCACGATCACGACCTGCACGGGCGCGAGCTTCGGCGGGCACACCAATCCATTATCGTCGCCGTGCGTCATGACGAGCCCGCCGATCATGCGGGTCGACACACCCCAGGAGGTGTTCCACACATACTCCAACCCCCCGCTCGCCGTCTGGAACTGGACACCGAACGCGGTGGCGAAATTCTGGCCGAGGTGATGGGAGGTGCCCGCCTGGAGGGCCTTGTTGTCTTGCATCAGGGCCTCCACGGCGTAGGTCCGCACGGCGCCCGCGAACTTCTCGCTCTCCGTCTTGACGCCCGTAATCACGGGCATCGCCGCCCAGTCCTCCTGAAACTTCCGGTAGACGCCGAGCATCTTGCGGGCCTCGGTCTCGGCCTCGCCTTCGGTCGCGTGCGCCGTGTGGCCTTCCTGCCACAAGAACTCGGTCGTCCGCAGAAAGAGACGGGTCCGGAGCTCCCAGCGCACGATGTTGCACCACTGGTTCAGGAGCAGCGGCAGATCCCGGTAGCTGTGGATCCACTTCGCGAACATCGCGTAGATGATCGTTTCCGACGTCGGCCGCACGACGAGCGGCTCCTCGAGCGCCGAGGCGGGATCGGGCTCCAAAGCCTGGGCACCCGCTTTCCCCGTCGCCCTGAGCCGGGTGTGCGTGACGAGCGCCACTTCCTTCGCGAACCCCTCGATGTGCTCGGCCTCCTTGGCGAGGAAGCTCATCGGAATGAACAGCGGGAAGTAGGCGTTCTCATGCCCGGTGGCCTTGAACATGTCGTCCAGGGCGCGCTGCATCAGCTCCCAGAGGCGAAACCCGTGGGGCCGGATGACCATGCACCCGCGGACGGGCGAATGGTCCGCGAGGCCGGCCTGGACGATGACGTCGTTGTACCACTCGCTGAAATCCTGCGCGCGTGGAGTGATCCGCTTCGCTTGGGCGATGGGTCGCGGGCTACTCACGTGGGCTCCCGCCCCGCGAGCATCCTAAGCCGCCCGCGACTTGCCACGGGGCGCTCCCCGCTCCCCCCCCCGTGTGCCCCCCCTCGCCCCGCCCCGCTCGCCGCAGCCGGTTCATGCCGCCCCCTTCAACAACGTCCCGAGCGTCGCGAGGGGGGCGCGGGTTTCCTGGCCCGCATCGAGGTCCCGTACGACCGCCACGGCCGCCGCCCGCTCGTCGGGGCCGATGATCACGGCGCGCCGGGCGCCGCGCGCGGCCGCGAGCTCGAGCTGCTTGCGGAGCGGGGTATGCCGGAGACCGTATTCGACGGCGAGGCCCGCATCGCGGAGCTCGTGGGCAAGCTTCAGTACGGGGCCCACGTCGGCGCCGCTCACCGCCACTAAAAAGGCGTCGAGCTGGCCCGACGCCTTGAAGGCGGTGGTGCGCTCTCGCAAGAGTTCTCCCAGGACGACATCTCCCATCCCGAAGCCCAAGGCGGGCAGGTCCACACCGCCCAGTGCTTGGAGCAGACCGTCATAGCGGCCCCCCCCGCAAATCGCCCGCAGGCGCTTCCCCGTGTCAAAGAGCTCGAAGACGATGCCGGTGTAGTAGGCGAGGCCCCGCACGATCGTGAGGTCCACCTCGACGAAGTCGCCAAGCCCCATCGCCGACAGGGCGTCGCACGCCTCGATGAGCGGCGCCCCGGCCTCGCTCTTGATCGCCGCCAGGGCCTCGCGCGCCGCCGCGAGCCCCTTCGTCGCCGCGATCCGAAAGACCGCTTCCCTTGCCCCCTTCCCGAAGCCCGCCCGCTCGAGCACGCCCGCGAGCTTCTCACGGTCCTCGCGCTCGCTCCGGTCAATCGCCTGGTAGGCATCGGAGAGCTGGGCTTCGGTCACCCCGTGGCCCAGCAACAGGGCCCGGAGTACCCGGCGGTCGGAGAGACGCAACCGCACGTCCCCAGCCCCGAGGCCGAACGCCCGCACGATGTCCAGAGCCGCGGCCATGAGCTCCGCGTCGGCGAGCGCGCCGGCCTCGCCAATCAAGTCCATGTTCAACTGGAAGTGCTCCCGCAGGCGGCCCCGTTGCTGGCGTTCATAGCGGAACAGCTGGGGGATCGCGAACCAGCGAATTGGCTTCTTCAAGGCCTGGGCCCGCGCGGCGACCATGCGCGCGAGCGTGGGCGTCATCTCGGGCCGCAGCGCGACGTGCCGATCCCCGCGATCGGTGAACTGATAGAGCTGGCCCACGATCTCGTCGCCGCTCTTCTGGGTATAGAGCTCCAAGGGCTCGAGGGGAGGGCCGTCGTATTCGTCGAACCCGTAGCGGCGCGCGACGCCGCGCCAGGTGGCGAAGATGTGGCTGCGAAGGGCGAGGTCGTCGGGGTAGAAATCGCGAAACCCAGGTAGGGCTTGTCCTTGCATCGCAACAATTTAGCCGACCGCTGCAAAACCGGGCAAGCGCGCGAGCGCATCGCCCACGGTGTGGAACGAGCCCGTGACGACGATCGTGGCGGCACCCTCCGCGACGGCCGCGAGCGCGCGCGCGAAGTCCGGTTCGAAGGTTCGCGCCGCGGGCGCAAGGGCGAGCTCGCCCTCCAGCGCTTCGAGGTTCCAGCGCCGCCCGGCGGGGGCAGAAGCCGGCGTCGTGAAGACGAAGCGATCGATCTCGGGTGCCAGGATGTCGATCATGGCGCGGTAGTCCTTGTCGCCCAGCACACCGACGAGCGCGTGCCGGGGCTTGGGTGGGTCGTAGGCGCGCAGCGCGTCGGCGAGGACCCGGGCGCCGTCTGGGTTGTGGGCGACGTCGAAGATCCACCGCCCGCGGACCTCAAAGCGCCCCGGCACGTAGACGTGCGCGAAGCTCGGCGGCCACTGATCACCCACGACGCCGAACGGTGGTGGCAGGAGGTTCAGCACGCCGAGCGCGAGCCAGGCGTTGGCCCATTGGTGGGCCCCGCGAAGCCCCAGCGGCCCGGCCGCCGGGCGGCGCGTGTCCACGCTGCCAAGCGGGCGGGCGCCACGCCGCTCGGCCTCCGCGAGAAGGACCTGGCGCACCGCGGGATCCTGCTCTCCGGTTACAAAGGGCATGCCGGGCTTCGCGATGCCCGCCTTCTCTCGGGCAATCGCCGGGAGGTCGGGACCCAGATACTCCGTATGCTCGAGGGCGATCTTGGTCACCGCGCTGACGAGCGGGGTAATGACGTTCGTAGCGTCGAGCCGGCCCCCCATGCCCACTTCGATCACGGCGATGTCCACACCCCGGGCAGCTAGATCGGCAAAGGCGACGGCCGTCGTCGCTTCGAAGAAACTGGCGTCGACTCGCTCGATATGGGGCGCGAGGAAGCTGGTCCACTCGGCGAAGGCGTCTGGGTCGATCGGGATGCCGTCCACGACGATCCGCTCCCGCACGGTCACCAGGTGGGGGGAGGTGTAGCGCCCTACCCGCAACCCCCGGGCGCCGAGCTCCGCGGCAACGAGGGCACACGTCGAGCCTTTGCCATTCGTGCCACCAATGTGGACGGCCGGGAAATGGCGCTCCGGGTGACCGAGGACGTCAAGCAGCGCGGTGGTAGGACCGAGGCTCCACTTGATGCGGGCGTTTTGACGGGCGAAGAGGAAGGCGGAGGCGTCCTCGAAGGACAGCCGGCGACTCACGCCGCGCCCGCCGCGACGGCCCGCCTCAGGAGCCGCTCGCCGGATGGGCCCGCTCTGCCCCTCCGCTCAAGCTTCGCTCGGCCCGCTCGAAGATCCTGCTCGGGACGCTCGTGCGGCCGCGATTGGTGTGACTCGGGGCCCTCGTCGCCCAATGACGCACGGATCACAACGCCTGCGCCCCGATGCGCCGGCGCAGCGCCATGGCGCCGTAGCACGAGCGCGAGCGGCGTAGAGAGAGGGGGACGCGGACGTAGATGTGCACAGCGTGACAATAATACCCGGGCGACGAGGGGCCCGGCGGCCGGCCGCCGTGGCCGTCGCTGGAGCCCCCGGCCGGCGCACGAGCGCTCGTCCGGTAGGCTTGCTTAGATTGCACGGACGTCCCGACGCGGGGTGCGGCCCCGGATGTGCGCCGCGGCGCGGGGTTGACTGGGTGCCTCTCTGCCGCACAGACGCGACGAGGCGCCCACGTGCTGCTTCTTGAAGAGAAGCTCCCACACAGCGCCTGGTGCCGGACCCGGTGCTCGTCATGAGAGGACCGCATCATGCTTCCTACCTCCTCGCTCTCCCGGGTGCTGCGACCCGCGTGGGCTTCTGTGCTGCTCGGCCTCGGCGTGGGCCTCCTGCCCACGGTCGCTCTCCCTCAGGCATCGACGCGCTGGGTTGTCGAGCCGAGAACGAGTCTCGCCTGGTGGCAGGTGAACCCGACCCTGAATCATCTCTGGGCCACGACCTGCACGGCAGACCGCGGCTGGCGGCCCGGTGAGGGACGAAGCGCCGGTTGGGACATCACCTCCAACAGCCTCAAACTGCCGAAGACCGGGTACGCCAACGTCTCGGACACGGTGCACGTGCCGCTGTATCCACGGGTGCAGGTCCACGCGGTTTGCCAGCAGGCGGTCTCCGGCCACATCGAGGTGGCCGACACGGCCCACTGGCGCGGGATCCACGGACTGGTGGTCGTCCGGGTCGCGGCGCTGACGACGGGGGAGGCGATGCGCGACGAGATGATGCGCGAGATCCTGAATGCGGCGCAGTACCAGGACTTTCTCTTCCAGCTAGACAGCGTCGTGGACTTGACCAAGGTCGCCGACACGCTCGTCGGCCGCGCGGTCGGGATGTTGACGGTGCGCGCCATACCGCGGCCCTTGACGGCTGCGGTGAAAGCGTTCCCCGATTCCGGCGGGATGCGGGTGCTCGCGAAGTTCCGGATTCCGGCGAACGACCTCCACGACTATACGCCGAGCATCAATACCGTGGGCCTCGGCGTGAACACGAAGCTCTGGAAGGACTTCTTTTTTGGCATCGACATCGTGTTGCGTCCACCGAACGGAACGGCGGGCGAATAGCGTCAGCGGCGCCTCACAGACGCCGCGTGCGGCCTGCGGTGGCCCGACCCCGTCGCTTCCCGGGTGCCAGGAGGTGAGGCGCCGCCACGCTCGTTGCCTCCCCTCGAACGGTGTCCTTGGACCGCGCGGCGCTTCTTGGGAGGACCCGCGGGGGGCTCGATTACAAAACCGGGGCTACCCGATTGCGATAGCCCCGCTGGAGTCAGCTGGCGTCCGATGGTCCCGCGGCGTGACCGTCCTCGCAGGGCAGCTCGCTCAGTCGGCAGCCTCCGCCGGCTGGCGGCCCGCCATATGCCGCAGCAGGCGAGCGGCGCTATCGCGCAGTTCGCTCCGTGGCACGACACCGTCGACCATCCCGTGCTCCAGCAGGAACTCAGCCGTCTGGAAGCCTTCGGGAAGGTCCTGCCCGATGGTCTGCTTGATCACCCGCGGCCCCGCGAACCCCACCACCGCGCCGGGCTCGGCCAGGATGACATCGCCCTGCATGCCGTAGGAAGCCGAAACGCCGCCAGTCGTCGGGTTCGTGAGGATCGAGATGAACGGCACCCCCACGGCCTGGAGCCGCGCGATCTCAACCGACGTCTTGGCCATCTGCATGAGCGACAGCACACCCTCCTGCATGCGCGCGCCCCCGGAGGTCGAGACGATGATGAGGGGAATGCCCTTCTCGACCGACCGCCGTGTGAGCCGGGCGATCTTCTCCCCCACCACCGACCCCATCGAGCCGCCCATGAAGGCGAAGTCCATCACCCCAAGGTCCAGGGGCATCCCGGCGAGCCGGGCGTACCCGGTCCGCACCGCCTCGAGCGGGCCCGCTTTCTTGATCGCAAGGTCCAGGCGCTCCGGATAGTTCTCAAACCCCAAGGGGTCGGCCGAGCGCAGCTTGCCGTCGAGCTCCCGCCAGGAGCCCTCGTCCACGAGCAAGTCGATGTATTCCTGGGCACTGATGCGACGGTGATGACCACAGCTGGGGCAGACGTTCAGGGCACGGACAAACCGCTCTTTGATGTCGATGTGCCCGCATTCGTCACACTTCTCCCAGGCGTCGGCCGGAATCTCCAGCCGGACCCGTTCCGAAGTCGTGCGCGGCTTGCGTTCCTTCTTGAACCAGGCCATGCGTCCTAAGGAGAGGGGTGGAGGAGGCGACAATCTGGGGACGCCCCGGGACGCGCGCTAGGGCGCTTTAGCTAACCCCCTGTCACAAATCGACATAGCCTGAGAGCCGGGATTCCCACGCGACCCGCAGGCTGATCCCCACCGCCACCGCACACGCCAGGAGGAAGGACCCCCCGTAGGAGAAGAGCGGGAGCGGAATCCCGGTGATCGGGAGCAGGTTCACCGTCATCCCGACGTTCTCGACCATATGGGTGAAGAGGAGCGCGGCACAGCCGAAGACGCACAGGCTCGAATACGGGTCGGTCGCGCGCCGCGCGACGCGCAGCAGGATCGCGATGAACGCCGCCATCAGGGCGAGGGCGAGGACCACCCCCACGAACCCCATTTCCTCCCCCACAACCGAGAAGATGAAGTCGGTGTGCTGGGCCGGGAGAAAGGCCAGGCGCTTCTGCGTGCCCAGGGTGAACCCCTTCCCGAGGAAGCCCCCCGACCCGATCGCGACCTTCGATTGAATGACGTGCCACCCGGTCGCCCGGGGGTCCACCTCGGGGTTCAGGAAGGCCAGGAGCCGGCTTTGCTGGTAGGGCGGGAGGTGCTTCCAGAACGGCAGGGCGATCGCCCCCATGACGACATTGGCGAGCATGACCGCCAGGCCCTCCCACACATACGGCCGCCACCACAGGAGCAGCGCGAACAACACCACGATCCAGGCGCCCCACACGACGGTCGAGAACGCGAGCACGAGTCCGATCACCGGCGAGGCGAGGAGGAACAGGAGCGACGGCCGGGTCCCGGCCCAGAACAGCATAGCGAACAGGATGGCGATGAACACGAGCGCACTGCCCAGGTCGGGTTCCCGGGAGACGAGGACAAACGGCACCCCGGCAACCACGCACGGGTAGACGAGGTCGCGGAGGGTAGCCGGTCCCTCGCGCCGCGCCGCGAGCCAGCGCGCGAGCATCAGGATGACGGCGAGCTTGGCGAGCTCGGCCGGTTGCCCGAGGCGCACGCCGCCCACGGCCATCCAGGAACGCCCCCCCGCCACCGTGCCCGACCCCGCGCCGACGAGCAGCGTGAGCACGAGCAGCACCACGGCGATGCCGTACACATAGGGCGTCGCCCATTCGAGGAGTCGCGGAGAGACGCGGTACATCACGAGCGTCGTGATGCCTCCGAGGGCGAGCCACACGAGCTGGCGATGCCAAATGGTGGCCGCCACGGTCGGCACGTCGGTCTGGCCCGCCGAATACAGCGTGGCCAGGCCGTAGGCCGCGAGGGCCACGACGACGCCCCCGAGGGGCTTATCGATCTCGCGGAGGCGTGGGCGCATGCGTGGTATCGCTGGTCGGCCTTGGGGGGGGGCCGGTGGTGTCGGGGCCGGGCGGCGCGACGCCCCCCCTGCTCGTGTCGGGTGGCGCGGCGCTCGTGTCCGGGTTCTCCGGGGGCGTGCCCCCGACGGTATCCTCGGGCGCACCCGGCAGGAGTTGGGTGGGATGTGGGGCCGTGTCGGTGGGCAAGGTGAGCTGGATCTCGGGCGCGAGTGTCGAGTCGGCGCCGAGATAACGGGCGATAACCCGGGCCACGAGGGGGGCGACGTACGGACCCTCGCGCGCGAACTCGATGATCGCCCCGACCAGGATCTCGGGCTTGTCGGCGGGCGCGAAGCCGATGAACCAGCCGTGGGGAGGGCCATGCGGGTTCTGCGCCGTCCCTGTCTTACCGGCGATCGAGAGCGTGGAGAAGCGAGTGGCCGCGCCCCGAGCGGTCCCCTGCTCGAGCACGCTGACCATCGCGCGGCGCAGCCCGGCGAGCTGCTCGAAGGTGAGGCCCAAGCTGACATCGGTTGCCTTGGGCGGGTGCACGAGATAGGGGGGGCGCTCCTGCCCGTCGCTCGCCAGCATCTGGTAGAAGCGGACCATGTTGACGAGGGTCTGCGCGTTCTCCCCTTGACCGATGGCGAGATTCAGGGTGACGGCCGCGGTCCAGCGGCGCGCGCCATAAAGCCGATCGTAGTATTCGGGCCCGCTCGGGAAGTCGGGGCGGATCTCGCCGGGGAGGTCCACGCCCGTCAGCGCGCGGAAGCCCCAGGCGTTGGCATCCTCGAGGAGCGAGGTGAGCCCGAGCTTGAGGCCGAGCTGGTAGAAGTAGACGTCGCAGCTTTGGGCGATGGCCTCCGACAGCGTCAGGTCGCCATGCCCCTGAGCCATCCAGCAACGGAAGAAGCGGTTGCCATACTGGAGCCCGCCACGGCACGGGATCGGCATGTGGCTGTTGAAGGTGACGAGCCCTCGCTTCAGGGCCATGGCGGCCATCGCGAGCTTCCAGGTCGACCCCGGCGGATACCGGGCCTGGATGGCGCGATCGAAGAGCGGATGCGCGTCGTTCGCACTCAAGCGGCGCCAGTACTCGGGATCGACTCCCCCCACGAAGGCGTTGGGGTCGAAACCCGGCGCGCTGTAGAGCGCGAGGATCTCGCCGGTATTGGGATTCAGCGCCATCACCGCGCCGCGGCGGCCCGCCGGGAAGATGTGCGCCACGTAGCGCTGGAGCTCGAGGTCGATCGTCGTGTGGAGCGGGGTGCCGGGGATGGGGGGAAGGGTTGGGGCGGCGCCGGCCTCCCGCACCACGTGCCCGAAGGCGCTGACCTCTACGAACCGCAAGCCGTCCGCGCCGCGGAGCGAGTCATCATACTCCCGCTCGAGCCCGTCCTTCCCGACGAGGCCGCCGAGCCGCACGCCGGCGAAGCGCCGTTGGGCGCGCTCGGCCTCCGTGACCTCGCCGATATCGCCGGCGAGATGGGCGGCGAGGGCACTGTCGGGATAGTAGCGCTTGGGCTCGGGCTGGATGAGGAGCCCCGGGATCAGGAGCCGGCGCTCTTCGAGCTCGGACACCTCCGCGAAGTTCGCGTCCGAGAGCACGAGCGCCGGCAAATAGGGCGCCCGCTCGTAGCGGGCGAGCACGCGCGCCATGGCGGCGCTGTCCAACTTGACGATCGGCGCGAGGCGTTGCAGGCCGGCCCGGATGACCGCCTCGTTCCCGGGCAGGAGCGCGACGGTGTACCCGGGGACGTTCTCCGCGATGATCTTCCCGTTGCGGTCGGTGATGATGCCGCGCGGCGCGGGCAGGGGGATCGGGCGCAGCCGGTTGGTTTCGGACTGCAGCTGGTACCTTCCGTGCTCGAGGATCTGCGCCCGGAAGAACGCCACGAACAGCACGGCCATCGCCCCGGCGAGCACGACGTGCGCGACCCGCAGGCGGCGCGCAAGGAGGTGCGGGTGGAACGCGGTCACGCGTCGCCCAGGCGGATCGCGAGCTCGCGGCGGAACAACCAGAGCACCAGGACCCCGACCGCTGCCGTGGAGAGACTTTGGATCGGCGACCACACGAGAAGCTCCCAGCCCAGCATGCCGCCCTTCATCTGTCCGGAGAAGACGGCCACGAT
>Ga0307477_10002553_pt1 | contig 14006 bp, 11 predicted proteins | sample atmos_gasesECM2C_FD_203316 | JGI IMG/M metagenome (GOLD analysis project Ga0307477, IMG submission 203316) | Hardwood forest soil microbial communities from Morgan-Monroe State Forest, Indiana, United States - atmos_gasesECM2C_515 | ecosystem: Environmental > Terrestrial > Soil > Temperate...
CGGGAACATGCCGATCCGTATCTGGTTGCGTCCGAGCTTGCGGTAGCTCTCGGTGTCGACGATCCCGTTGGCCCTTAGCGCCCTGGACAGGGCGTCGGCCGACACGCTGCTGTCGAGGTCGATGGTGCCGACAACCGAACTGCGCTGGTCGGGTTTGGCCACGAACGGGGTCGCGAAGGAGGACGCCTCGGCCCAGCCGTACAGGATCTCGGCGCTGCGGTCGCACCGTCGCGCGCACCATTCCAGTCCGCCGTTGGTCAGCATCCAGTCCAATTGCTCGCGCAGCAGGAACAGGGTCGCCAGCGCAGGGGTGTTGTAGGTCTGGTCCTTGGTCGAGTTGTCGAGGGCGACGGAGAGGTCGAGGGAGGCGGGGATCCAGCGGCCGCTCCGCTTGATCCGCTCGATGCGCGCCAACGCCCGCGGCGAGCACAACGCGATCCACAGGCCCCCGTCGGACGCGAAGCACTTTTGCGGTGCGAAGTAGTACACGTCGAACTCGCGGGCGTTGACCCGCAGGCCCCCGGCGGCACTCGTCGCGTCGACGACCACGAGGGCGTCGTCGTCGGCCCCCTCCGGCCGGCGGACGGCCTTGGCCACGCCCGTCGACGTCTCGTTGTGGGGGAATGCGTACACGTCGATCCCGCTGTGGCCGTCCGGTTCCGGGTGGGTGCCTGGGGGGCTGGCGATGACCTCGGGGTCGTCGAGGTGGGGGGCCGCGGCCGCGGCCTCGGCGAACTTGGATCCGAACTCGCCGAAGGACAGGTGCTGGCTGCGGTGCTCGATGAGACAGAAGGTGGCGATGTCCCAGAACACGGTCGAGCCGCCATCGCCCAGGAGGACCTCGTATCCCTCAGGAAGATCGAAGAGGTCGGTGAGGCCGGCGCGGATGGCCCGGACCACTGACTTCACGCCCTCCTGGCGGTGGGAGGTCCCGAGGAACGTGACCCCCGTGGCGGCCAGCGCGGCCAGGGCGTCCGGGCGCACCTTGGACGGCCCGCACCCGAACCGCCCGTCTTTCGGGAGCAGGTCCTGGGGGATGCGGATCTCGGCCATGGGTCATCGTTTCACGTCGATGAATGCAACGTGAGGCGTGTTTTTGGGCGTGGTTTGGCCCGGAAATTGCGACTCAGCTGTAATTCACGCACGGCCCGGTGGCTCGGATGCGCGACGATCGGGGCATGCCCGCTTCCCGGATCTCCCGCCGAGTTGCCGCCATCGCTCCGTCGGCCACGCTGGCGGTGGACGCCAAGGCCAAGGCCCTCCAGGCCGCGGGCGAGAGCGTGATCAACTTCGGCGCCGGCGAGCCGGACTTTCCCACCCCCCAGCCCATCATCGACGCGGCGGTGGCCGCCTGCGCCGATCCCCGCAACCACAAGTACAGCCCGACGCCGGGCCTGCCGGAGCTCCGGGAGGCCATCGCGGTCAAGACGGCCCGCGACTCCGGGTTTCGGGTGACCGCCGCCCAGGTCCTGGTGTCCAACGGCGGCAAGCAGGCGGTCGAAGAGGCCTTCGCCACCCTCCTCGACCCGGGCGACGAGGTGCTCGTTCCGACGCCGTACTGGACGACCTACCCCGAGGCCATCGCGCTCGCCGGCGGGGTGCCCGTCCCGGTGTGGGCCGGGGTGGACCAGGGCTTCAAGGTAGCGGTCGAGCAGCTGGAAGCGGCCCGGACCGACCGCACGAAGATCCTCCTGTTCGTGTCGCCCTCCAACCCCACCGGCGCCGTCTACGACCGGGCCCAGATCGAGGCCATCGGCCAATGGGCCGATGAGCACGGCTTGTGGGTCGTGACCGACGAGATCTACGAGCATCTGGTGTACGGCACGTATCAACACCACTCGATGCCCGTGGTCGTGCCCTCGCTAACGGAGCGGTGCGTCGTGCTCAACGGCGTGGCCAAGACCTACGCCATGACGGGCTGGCGCGTCGGATGGCTCATCGGTCCGACCGATGTGGTCCAGGCGGCCGGCAACCTCCAGAGCCACTCGACGTCCAACGTGGCCAACGTCAGCCAGCGGGCGGCCCTGGCCGCCGTGTCGGGCGACCTGTCGGCCGTCACCATGATGCGGGCGGCGTTCGATCGGCGCCGCGTGCGGATTCACGACCTGCTTTCCGATATCCCCGGCGTCACGTGCGCCGAGCCGGAGGGCGCCTTTTACGCTTTCCCGTCGCTCGCTGGCCTCCTCGGCCGTCCCATCCGCGGCCGCACCGCCACCACCACGCTGGAGCTGGCCGAGATCATCCTCGACGAGGCCAAGGTGGCCATCGTGCCCGGCGAAGCTTTTGGCGCACCCGGCTACGCACGTCTGTCCTACGCCCTGAGCGATGACGATCTCGTCGAGGGTGTCACCCGGATGGCCAAGCTCGTCGCCGAGGAATAAAACCGGTTGGCTGGAAAGGCCGCCGGCGGGCGAGGATGAGACGTGGCCCGCATCCTGGTGACCGAAGAGCTCGCCCCGTCGGGCCTGGCCGCCATGCGCAAGGCCGGCCACGACGTCGATGAACGTCTCGGCCTCAGCCCTGAGGAGCTGATCCAGGCGGTTCGGGGCGCCGCGGCCCTGGTCATCCGCTCAGCGACGCACGTGACCGCCGAGGTGATCGAGGCGGGCACCGAGCTGGTCGTGGTGGGACGGGCCGGGATCGGCCTGGACAACGTCGACACGGCCGCGGCCACCGCCCGCGGCGTGATGGTGGTCAACGCGCCCCAGTCCAACATCCTGTCCGCAGCCGAGCACGCCATGGCTCTGCTGCTGGCCCAGGCCCGCAACGTTCCGCAGGCCAGTGCCGCGCTCAAGTCCGGAAAATGGGAGCGCTCCAGGTGGGAAGGGGTGGAGCTGCACGGCAAGGTCCTAGGCGTCGTGGGATTGGGGCGCATCGGCGCGCTGGTCGCCCAGCGGGCCTCTGCGTTCGGCATGCGCCTGGCCGCCTACGACCCGTATGTCTCGGCCGAACGGGCCCGCCAGATGGGAGTCACCTTGATGACGCTCGAGGAGCTGGTGGCCGAGGCCGACTTCATCACGATCCACGTGGCCAAGACCAAGGAGACGGTCGGCCTGTTCGGTCGCGAGCTGCTAGCCAAGGCCAAGCCGGGGTTGCGGATCATCAACGCGGCCCGCGGTGGAATCGTTGACGAAGAGGCGCTGGCCGACGCGATCCGCGACGGTCGATTAGGAGGCGCGGGCGTGGACGTCTTCGCCACCGAGCCCACCACCGAGTCGCCCCTGTTCGACCTCGACAGGGTCGTGGTCACGCCCCACCTGGGGGCCAGCACCCGGGAGGCGCAGGACAAGGCCGGTGCGACGATCGCCGAACAGGTCGTGTTGGCCCTCGCCGGGGAGTTCGTTCCGTTTGCGGTCAACGTCGACGCGAGCGAGGCGTCGGAGACGGTCCGGCCGTTCCTCCCGCTGGCCGAGCAGCTCGGGCGTATCTTCGCCGCCCTGTCCGAAGGACTCCCGGACGCGCTGGAGATCGGCTACCAAGGCAATCTGGCCGAGTACGACACCCGGATCCTGACCCTGTCGATCTTGAAGGGGATCCTCACGGCGGTTGGTGACGAGCCAGTCTCGTATGTCAACGGCCCTCAGCTGGCCCGCGAGCGCGGGATGCAGTGGCGCGAAACCAAGACGTCAGCGTCGGCCGACTACGTCAACCTGATCTCGATCCGCGGCGGTGGCCATGCCGTCGCCGGCACCTTGGCCGGCGCCCGGGGCGACGCCCGCATCGTCATGGTCGACGACCACGAGGTCGAGCTCCCGCCGGCAAGACATCTCCTGGTCGTGCGCAACGACGACCGGCCGGGCGTGGTGGGGCGGGTAGCGACAGCGCTCGGGAACGCCGGCTGCAACATCCAGAACATGGCGCTCGGTCGCTCGCCGCACGGGGCGACGGCGTTGATGATCCTGTCGACCGACGAACCCGTCCCGCCTCAGGTGCTGGCCGAGTTGGCCAGTGTCGAGGGACTCCTCGACGTGCACGCGCTGACACAGCCGAGCTAGCGAACCTCAGCGGCGGGCGCGCGTGAAGCCGTCCGCAGCCGCCGTGTTCTCATTCTCGTAGCAGCGATCGGGACGGGTGCGGGCGTAGGCGAACATGCCGGGCAGGTGGAAGATCCGGCTGGTCAGCTTCACCTTCACGGGATGCGAGGACGGGCACACGCCGCCTTCGGGCTCGACCCAGGTGTGGGCCGGCCCGGCGTCCGGCTTCTTGGCTGCCTTCTTGGCGACTTTGGCCGCGGCCCTCTCGGGCATGACCTTCGCCGGGGTGGCTTTCTCCGGGGCGGCCTCCGCCGGCGCCGCCTTCACGGGGGCCGCCTTCACGGGTGCCGCCTTCACGGGGGCCGCCTTCACGGGTGCCGCTGCTGTTGCTCGGGCTGCTGTTGCCGGGACAGCGGTTGGCGGGGCGGCCGGCGCGGGGGCGGCAGCGGGTGCGGTGGGAGCCGGAGCCGGTGCAGCAGGGAGCGGCGGCCGAGGTGGGGCGGCCTGAGCCGGCGCGACTTTGGCCGCAGGCAGCTTCTTGACGGCCGGCGCCCGCCGGGGGACAGGAGGCGTCGGGGGGGCGGTAGGCGGAGTCGGGCTCGCGACGACAGGCGTCGACGCGGCCGGCGGCGACGGCGCGACGGGCGGCGGCTGGGGGGTGGCGACCGGCGGCGCGACGGGCGGCGCGACCGGCGGGGGCTTGGGGGTGGCGACGGGCGGCGCGGCCGGCGGCTTCGGTGCGGCGACGGGCGGCGCGACCGGCGCGGGCTTGGGGGTGGCGACGGGCGGCGCGACCGGCGGCGCGACGGGCGGCTTCGGTGCGGGTGGCGCCTCGACCCGTGCCGGCGGAGCAGCGGCCACCACCGGGCCGGGGGCTTCAACCGGCTTGGGTGGCACCCACGGCTCCGGCGTGCGTGACCAGACATCGCTGCCCGTCTCGGGTGCGGCCCGTCGGCTTTGCATCAGCTTGACGATCGCCACTGTCACCCCCAGCAGCAATCCGAACCTCAGCCCCAGTCTGAACGATCGCCGCACCATTCTCACGTCCTTCCCCCGACGTCAACGCCCGCCACGGTACTCATTGATCGCCCCGCGCCGAGCCAACTGCCCAACACCGTTGCCTTGACGGGACCGCGCCCACCTGCGATCATCCGCAGGAGATGGAACTGGCCCACCTGACCTCGATCCTCCTCCTTACCTGACGGCGAGCGCCCTTTGGTGCTCGCCAACGCCTCCTGCGCCTTCGGGCCAGGAGGTTTTTTGTTGCCCCAACGTCAGACCCGCAAGCTACCCACCCCGAAGGAGCCACCACCATGGCCGACCGAGTGATCATCTTCGACACCACCCTGCGCGACGGCGAGCAGTCCCCGGGCATCTCGCTCGACGTGGCCGAGAAGCTCGAGATCGCCGAGCAGCTTGGTCGCCTGGGCGTGGACGTCATCGAGGCCGGTTTCCCCGTGGCCAGCCAGGGTGACTTCGAGTCGGTTCAGGCCATCGCCCAGGCCGTGCGCGGCCCCGTCATCTGCGGCCTCTCCCGCACCAACCGGGCCGATGTCGACCGTTGCTGGGCCGCGGTAGAGCCGGCCGAACGAGCCCGCATCCACGTCTTCATCGCCACCAGCGAGACCCACATGCGCCACAAGCTCAAGATGACCCCGGAGCAGGTGCTGACGGAGGCCGCCGCCGGCGTGGCGCAGGCCAAGCTGTACACCCCCGACGTCGAGTTCTCCCCGGAGGACGCCTCGCGCTCGGACCTGGACTTCATGTGTCGCGTGCTCCAAGCCGCCGTCGACGCGGGCGCCACGACCCTCAACATCCCCGACACCGTCGGCTACGCCACGCCCCACGACTTCGGCGCCCGCATCCGCTACGTCCGGGACAACGTCAAGGGCGACTACGTCATCTCCACCCACTGCCATGACGACCTGGGCATGGCTGTGGCCAACTCCCTCGCCGGCGTGCAGGCCGGAGCCCGCCAGATCGAGTGCGCCATGAACGGGCTGGGGGAGCGGGCCGGCAACGCCGCCACCGAGGAGGTCGTGATGGCCCTGCGCATCCGCCCCGACGAGTTTGACGGGCTCGACACCGGCGTGCGCACCGAGGAACTGGCCCGCACGAGCCGGCTGGTGAGCCGGCTCACCGGCTACCCGGTCCAGTACAACAAGGCGGTCGTGGGCCGCAATGCCTTCGCCCACGAGTCGGGCATCCACCAGCACGGCGTGCTCGAGGACCGTTCGACCTACGAGATCATCGACGCCTCGACGGTCGGCCAACAGGGCAGCCAGATCGTGCTGGGCAAGCACTCGGGACGCCACGCCTTCGCCGACACGTTGGCCAAGATGGGCATTGGCATCCAGGGCGACGCCCTTAACGCCGCCTTCACCCGTTTCAAGGAGCTGGCCGATCGCAAGATCCAGCTCACCGAGGCCGACCTGGAAGCCATCGTCGCCGAGGAGCTGGGCGGCGGCCGGAGCACTGACGATCTCTTTGTTCTGGAGGCCCTCGAGGTCACCGGCGGTACCGTCGGCACGCCGCGGGCCCGGGTGGTGCTCGTCCGGGCCGGCGACAAGCTCGAGGCGTCAGCCGACGGAGACGGGATGATCGACGCCGCCTGCCAGGCCATCCGGGCCGCGACCGGCGTCGAGGGCAAGCTCACCGACTTCAACGTCAGCTCGGTGACGGGCGGCGTCGATGCGCTGGGCGACGTCATCATCCAGATCGAGTCGGAGGGCGTGAAGGTCTCGGGCCGGGGCGTGTCGACCGACGTGGTCGAGGCGTCGGCCCGGGCCTATCTCAATGCGATCAACAAGCTGGCCCGGGTCCGGGCTCGCAAGGACGAGCGACTCTCGGGCGTCACCACTCCTTAGAACTCCGTGCGGCAGAACGGCGGCGTCGCCGTCGTGAACATCAGGTCGGCGTCGCGCACGGCGCCGGGCCGGTGTTCGACCACCCGACCCGCTCGCAGCAGCATGGACGGTCGGACCCCGCCGAGGTAGATGGCGCCCAGCTCGGCGAGCCCCAAAGACAGGTCGGCTGAGCGGGACGACGGCCGGCACGAGGACGCTTCCGGCCCGCCCACGAGCTCGTATGTGTCCACGCGCGGCTCGGGGAACGTGGTCGCCACCGAGATCGTCAGCGTCGCGTCGATCCCGTAGATCCGGGCGGCCAAGGCCGCAGGCACATCGAGCAACCGCACCCAGAGGAAGTCACGCAGGTTCCGGGTACGTAGCCGCCGCGGGTCCTCGAGGCGCCACCGCAACGGCTCATCCACGGGCCGCTCGGCAAAGACCTCGGCGACCAAGTCGAGGTCGAGTACAGCCCGCCACAACGCCGCCTCGACGAGATCGTTCGACCCGAGGAGATCGATGACGTCCACGCGGTTGCGGGCGATCTCGTCCGCCCAGTTCTCGGCGACGCGCCAAGACACGAACCCGTCGATGCCGCCATCGGTACCCTCGTGAACCAGCCAGAACTTCGCCCCTCGGCCATCCCGCCACCAGGCCGGGTCCTCGGCCTCCTTGTCCCACCAGGCCTCGTTACGACTGATCTCGCCCGGCCGGCGCCGCCGGGTCTGCTCGAAGTACGACGGCAACACCTTGCGAGCCTCGGCCCCGTCGATCGACCGCAGCCGACCACCCACCAGGACGGGAGCGGCGAACCGGCTGTGCCGCGATTCGATTGCCACGCCCAGGACCTGAGTGGCCAGCCCGTAGCCGAACCGGCCGTAGAGGAGGCTCTCCGAAGCAGTGAGGACGGCCAACGGTTCGCCGGAGGCGGCCAGGTCAGCTAGTTGGCGGGCCATCATCGCCCGCATGACGCCCCGGCGCCGGTGGGTCATGCGCACGCCGACGGCGGTGATCCCGGCCGCCCTCATGCTCGCCCCGCCCGGCACCGTGACTTCGAGGTCCTTGGCTCCGGCCGTGCCCACCATCTCGGAACCGTCGAAGGCGGCCAGCGTCCGGTCCAGGCGGCACTGCGTGCGGGCGTAGGCGATCTCCTCCTCCGACGGGGCGTGGCCGAACCCGGCATCGACGAGCCGAGCGAACGCCGCGAACTCCTCGTCGACCACGGGCCGCAGCTCGAAGCTCATGGCCGGCATCCTGCTCGCCCCGGCCGCCGACCGGCCAGCGATTTCAGCTGGTCGTCGGCATCCAGGCGGACCGGCCGGCCTCGTATCCGGTGATCTCCTCCTGGGAGCGAAGCGTCAGCCCGATGTCGTCCAGGCCCTCGACCAGCCGGTAGCGGGTGAACTCGTCCATCGGGAAGGTGGCCTCGATCCCCGCGGCCGGCGCGCTGATGACGCCCCGCTCGACGTCGATAGTGAGCTCCAGCGACGGATCCGCCTCGACCGCCCGCAGGAGCGCCTCGCCAACCGACGCCTCCACCTCCACCGGTACCAGGCCCGCCTTGGTGCAATTGTTACGGAAGATGTCGCCGAACCGCGGCGACACGACAGCGACGAAGCCGTAGTCGGTTAGCGCCCAGACCGCGTGCTCCCGCGACGATCCCGTTCCGAAGTTGGGTCCCGCCACGAGGATGGACGCGCCCGCGAACTCCGGCCGGTTGAGGACGAAGGACCGGTCGTCGCGCCACTCGGCGAAAAGCCCGGCACCGAACCCGGTGCGCTCGACCCGCTTGAGCCAGTCGCTCGGGATGATCTGATCGGTGTCGACGTCGGAGCGGTCGAGGGGGACGGCCCGGCCGCTGACCACCCGGATGGATTGCATCAGACCAGATCCGCCGGTGTCGCGAAATGGCCGGCCACCGCCGTCGCTGCCGCCACCGCTGGCGACACGAGGTGGGTGCGACCGCCGCGCCCCTGGCGGCCTTCGAAGTTGCGGTTGGAGGTCGACGCCGCCCGCTCTCCGGGGGCGAGCTTGTCCGGGTTCATGGCCAGGCACATCGAGCATCCCGGCGCCCGCCATTCGAAGCCGGCGGCGATGAAGATCCGGTCGAGGCCCTCGGCCTCCGCGGCCTCCTTGACCAGACCCGAGCCGGGGACGACCAACGCCCGAACCCCTGGCCACACTTGACGCCCGTCGAGCACGCCGGCCGCGGCGCGCAGGTCCTCGATGCGGGCGTTGGTGCACGACCCGATGAACACGGTGTCGATCGTGATGTCGCGCATCGGCGTGCCTGCCTTGAGCCCCATGTAGCTGAGCGCCCGCCGGGCCGCGTCGCGCTCGGACGACGACGTGATCGCGTCAGGGTCCGGGACAGCGCCGTCGATCGTGACCACCTGGCCGGGGTTGGTGCCCCAGGTGACATGCGGCACCAAGGCGGCGCCGTCGAGCGTCACGGTCTCGTCAAACGCGGCCTGTGCGTCGGAGGCCAGCGAGCGCCAGTCTTCGAGCGCCCCTTCCCAGGCGGCTCCTGTCGGCGCATGCGGCCGCCCTTCGAGGTAGGCGAACGTTGTGTCGTCGGGCGCCACCATTCCCGCGCGGGCCCCCGCCTCGATGCTCATGTTGCAGACCGTCATGCGGCCCTCCATCGACAGCGAGCGAATGGCCTCGCCTTGGTACTCGATGACGTAACCCATGCCTCCGCCGGTTCCGAGGCGGCCGATGATGGCGAGAATCACGTCCTTGGCCGTCACGCCGGCCGGCAAGGTGCCGTCGACCACGACCGCCATGGTGGCCGGCTTGGCTTGAGGGAGCGTTTGGGTGGCCAGCACGTGCTCGACCTCGCTGGTGCCGATGCCGAACGCCAGCGCGCCAAATGCGCCGTGGGTCGATGTGTGGCTGTCGCCGCACACGATCGTCATGCCTGGCTGCGTCAAGCCCTGCTCGGGGCCGATGATATGGACGATGCCCTGGCGGCGGTCGCCCATCGGATAGAGGGTCACGCCGAACTCGTCGGCGTTGGCGGCCAGCACATCCATCTGCTTGGCGCTGATCGGATCCTCCACCGGGCCGCTGGTGGTCGGCACGTTGTGATCCATCGTGGCCAGGGTCAGCTCGGGCCGGCGCACCGTCCGCCCGGTCAGGCGCAATCCGTCGAAGGCCTGCGGGGACGTGACCTCGTGGACCAGATGGAGGTCGATGTAGAGCAGGTCGGGCTCGCCCGCGGCGCGGTGCACCACGTGGCGTTCCCAGACCTTCTCCGACAGGGTCGGCATATGTCTCACATCCTGGGACTATCGTCTTGACTAGTGGAACCCGACCATATCACCACGGACGTGCAGGTGCTCGACCGGGCCGTGGCCGTGCTGGCCGCCCTCGAAGCCGGACCGTGTCGGCTCACCGAGCTGGTGGCCACCACCGGTCTGGCTCGAGCCACGGCCCATCGCCTGGCGACGGCACTGGAACACCACGGCCTCGTCGGTCGTGACGACGAGGGGCGCTTCGTGCTGGGTTCGGCCCTGAGCCGTCTCGGTGCTGCGGCGGCCCCCAGCCTGGCCCGTCTGGCCGTCCCCGCATTGGAGCAGCTGCGCTCGGTCACGGGCGAGAGCGTGCAGCTTTACGTGCGCCGGGGCGATCAGCGCCTCTGCATCGCCGCCCTCGAATCGCCGCATAGCCTCCGCACCATCGTCGCCGTCGGCGCGGTGTTGCCGCTGCATCTCGGCTCGGCCGGGCGGGTGCTGCGCGGGCTGGTCCCGGACGCGATCGACTGGGTGGAAAGCGTGGAGGAGCGCGAGGCGGGCGTAGCGTCGGTCAGCGCCCCGGTGATCGACCCCCGTCACGATCCGCCGGTGCTGGTCGCGGCCGTGTCGGTATCCGGACCGGTTGAGCGAACGACCCGGTCTCCCGGCGCCCGATACGGCGAGGCCGTGGTCGCGGCCGCCCGCGCCATCGTCGCCCGCTTCACAACTTCCTCATGACCCGTTCATCGACCCCACACGGCCTTTGCCGATCATGGGGCAACACCGAAAAGGAGACTTCCTTGACCACGACAAGCACAAGTCGAGGCGGGTGGGCGGCGGCTCTGCTGCTTGCCGGCGCCGTCATGGCCGGCTGTGGCGGAGGCGGCAGTACCAGGGCAGCCACCTCCACCACCCTCACTCCCAGTGCGCCGGCCTCGAGCGCCCCGGCCACCAGCCCCATCGCCGCGCCGACCGCGGCCACCTCCAGCGCGGCCACCGCGGCCGCCACCAACAGCCAGCTCGCCGCCATCGACGCCCAACTGAAGAGTCTCGACGGTGAGCTCAGCACGACCGACAGTGGGCTGTCGGCGCAAGAAGGAGATCCGAGCAAGTGAAGACCTCATCCCTCGCCGCCGCGGCGACGCTGGCCGCTGCACTGATGGCCGTCCCCGGCGCCGCGCTGGCCGCCAACGGCCCCAACAGCACGGCCAACCCGAACGGCAGTCCTGTTCGCTTGGCTTACCTCAAAGGCAGGGGCGACGCCGAGATCCAGCGGCGGTTGACGACGCTCACCGCGGATGCCGCCCTCGTGAGCTCCGCCACTCACCTGACGTCTTCTGATCAGCAGGCCTTGTCGACACTCATCAGCAACGATCAGAGCGGCCTGAGCGCCCTCAAGACCAAGATCGACAACGACACCTCGGTGCAGGTCGCCACCGCGGACGTGCAGAGCATCGTCACCGCCTACCGGATCTACGTGCTCGTCGACCCCAAGATCCACGAGACGATCGGAGCCGATCGGGCGCTGGCGAGCGCCGCACTCTTCGGACCGCTGGCCGCCAACCTGCAGACGCGCATCAACAACGGCAAGAACGTCGACCCGGCGGCGCAGCAAGCTCTCAACGACCTCAACGCCAAGGTGGCCGCGGCCCAGGCCGCGGCATCACCGGTTCCGGGCCAGGTCCTTCCCCTCGACCCCTCTGGCTACCCGGGGAACAAGCCTATTCTTCAGGCCGCCCGCCAGGCGCTCGAGACCGCCCGCGATGATCTCAAAGCCGCCCGCACCGACGCGGCCAAGGTGGTGGCCTACCTCCACTGATCGCCCAGCGCCGCCGCCGCTTCGATGAAGGCGACGTGGGCGGCGGCGTACGGGCGGTTGCCACGGGCGGCTCCGGAGACGGGATCGACCCATTGCGGGAGCAGCCCAAGGGGCCCGGCCAGCGTGGCCACCGCCTCCATGGTCAGATGGGCCTCGTCCCAGCGACCGAGCGCGGCCATGGCCCGGACCCACCACAGCGTGGCCAACACGGACGCCGCTCGTGCGCCCCGCTCCGGCGGGTAGGGATAGAGCCAAGGACCAACGGCCAGACGCCGCCCGACCGTGTCCACGGTGGCAGCCACGACGGGGTCGTCCGCCGGCCACGGCCCGCGCCAGGCGATCTGAAGCACGGAGGCATCTGGGGCGTCGGCGCCCAACGCCCCTCGACCGAGGTCAACCGCGGCGAGGAGGGCGGCCTCGACCCGCACCCGAGCGGCGTCCCAGCCGGGGGCGTCGAAGTCGAGTGGATTGCGGCGGCGGGCCAGCGCGCTCATGGCTCGGAGCGCGTCGGTGACCAGGAGATCGCGGCCGGCCTGCGGCCGGAACGTGACTCGGAGATCCCAGGGTCCCGCGTCGACGTCAGCCCAGTGCTCGACCAGCCAGTCTGTCATGGCCACGAGCCGGGGCCAACGTCCCAACAGTGGCTCGCCCACAGCCCGGTGCCCGACGGCCGCGACGGCCCGCAGCACCGAAGCGGTGGCCACCGGCCCGGGCTCGGATGGCGGATCCACTCCCAGCCGAACGGGCTCAGATCTCCGCCACCCCCGGACGGCAACCTGGCGCTCGCTCGGAGGCGGCGCGCCGTCCAGTCCGACGACGCCGGGCAACGGAGGATCGTCGTCGAGGCGGGCTTCGAGCCAGGCCACGCCGCGGGCCACCTCGTCGAACAGGCCGATGCCAGCCGCGGCGTCGACCCATGTGGCGACATCGACCGTCGAGACGACGCGTCCGTCGGCCGTGCCCTCACCGCCTTCTCGGTCGGGCAGGGAGGTCGTTGGCGCGCTGACCAAGCCCCCCAACGGGCTCGTGCTCAACGCTCGCAGAACAATCGCACTGGCCGCCGCGGCATCGGCCCACGGTCCGCTCAGCTCGGCTGACGCGATCGTGCGTCGCCAGACCCCTCGGGTGCGGTCGAGCAGCGCCGCGGCTCGGTCGGGCGACAACGGGTCCTGGCCGGGCTCGGTGTCCAGCGTGACGACCAGCCGGTCGCCGGTGTCGAGGTGAGCGACGCCGGCGATGGAACCGTCAGGCTTCGCGATCATGGGTAGACCCGTGCGCACGATCGTGCCGTCGAAGGCCGCGCCTTCGGACCACGTGGAGACGTCGCGCGCCGGGCGCCACAATCCGCTCGGCACGACGTCAACCGCGAGGTCGACCGGTCCGCGCGCCACGGTGACGATGCGCACGACGCGGTTCGGAGGGCGGCCCCCGTCCCATGGGGCGCCGTCGCGAATCTCAACGATCGCGTCCTCCGTACGTAGCGTGGTACGGCTGATCAGGGAGGAAGGTTCGTAGTGCTGAGGCCCCGGGTCGACCCGACCGGTGGGCGCCACCCGCACAGAGCCTCCTCTGGGATCGAGGAGGCCCCACAGGCGTGGGTCGGCGTCCATCCGGCCCGAGCACCACCAGTCGATCGTGCCGTCGGCCCCTGAGAGGGCGGCCGCCTGCGTGTCACCGAGGAAGGCCCGCTGGTCCAGCTCGAGCGCGTCTCCTCCGCCGCTCAGACGCTGACCTCGACGATCTGGACTCGGAGCTTGCCGCTGGGCGCGTCGTACTCGACGGTGCGGCCCGCGCCTTGACCGAGAAGCGCCTGACCAAGCGGCGAACCCGTCGAGATCACCGGCAGGTCATCACGGCGCTCCTCGACGGAGCCGACGAGATAGCGCTCGTCGGTATCGTCCCCCTCATAGCGCAGGGTGACCACACTGCCGCTGACCACGAGGCCAGTGTCAGGCAGCTCGTCGGCCACCACTGCGTCCTTGAGCAAGGCCTCCAGCTGGCGGATGCGGCTTTCCATGTAACCCTGGGACTCCTTGGCGGCGTGATAGTCGCCGTTCTCGGACAGGTCGCCGAGGGCGCGGGCGGCCTCGATCTTCTGGGCGATCTCCACCCGACCCCGGGTGGTCAGGTC
>Ga0307477_10002554_pt1 | contig 14004 bp, 12 predicted proteins | sample atmos_gasesECM2C_FD_203316 | JGI IMG/M metagenome (GOLD analysis project Ga0307477, IMG submission 203316) | Hardwood forest soil microbial communities from Morgan-Monroe State Forest, Indiana, United States - atmos_gasesECM2C_515 | ecosystem: Environmental > Terrestrial > Soil > Temperate...
ATGGGCGAAGCTCGCCAGTCTATCGGAAGGCGCGCGCCTCGCTTCGCGCGAGTTTTGGCGTTGAGGCGATGGGAACATCAGTGCAGGCCATTGCCCCCACCCACCAAGCCCTGCGGGCTTGTTCCCCCCTCTCCCGCACTGCGGGAGAGGGTGCCGAGCGCAGCGAGGCGGGTGAGGGTGCAGCCTGCGAAACACCGACATTCCGGAGGTAGATGCAATGCGATTTGGACTCTTCGGCAGTGCCCAAGCCAGGCGCAGCGGCCCCGACACCGATAGCAGCCACGGCTTCCGCGAGTTTATCGAGAATAATGTCGAGGCCGAAGCACTCGGCTACTACAGCACTTTTCTCGTCGAGCACCATTTCACCGGCTTTGGCCAGGTCTCGGCGAGCCTCAATCTCTTGACTTGGCTCGGCGCCCGCACGCGGCATCTACGCCTCGGTACGGCGGTGCTGGTATTGCCCTGGCACAACCCCGTGTTGTTGGCCGAGCAGGCGGCGACGCTCGATCTGTTGTCCGGCGGCAGGCTCGATTTCGGCATTGGCAAGGGCTACCGTCACAACGAATTCGCCGGCTTCTGCATACCCTTGGAGGAAGCCGACGCGCGCTTCGAGGAGGCGCTCGAGGTCATCACCAAGGCCTTCACCTCGGAAACACCGTTCTCTCACAACGGCAGGTACTGGCAGTTCGACAACATCGTCGTCGAACCGCCGACCGCGCAGAAGCCGCAACCGCCATTCTGGATGGGGGCAGGCAGCCCGAACTCGGTCCACGAGGTCGTCCGGCGCGGCTACAATATGCTCTTGGGGCAGCATTCGCTCGCCGAGGAGATCCTCGAACAAGTCGCCCAATTTCGCCGAGAGGTCGGGACGCTCGGCCGCCGCTTTGACCCGATGCAGGTGGGTGTCGCGCGTGCCGTTTACATCGCCGAGGACGATGCAGACAAAGCAGCAGCGTTCGAGCGGCGCTACCAGGGCCACATGCGGATCAACGCTCTCGCGCGTCGTCCGGACGGTGAGACACGGAGCCGCTACATCCTCGACGACGAAAAGGAAGCGCGGCACGAGAGCGCCGAAAGCGCCCTCTTCGGGTCTCCCGACGAGATCATGCGCAAGCTCGAAAAATTGCAGAAGGGCGGCGTTGAATACGTCATCATCAATTTCGGCGGTTCGCGCGAGCAGATCCGACGTTTTGCCCGCGATATCATGCCGGCCTTCGCCGGCGAGCCGCAAATGCAAGTCTTGGCGGCAAAGTAGCAGGAGGACCTTCGATGGGTTTCGAATTCGGCGTGTTCCACGAGTTTCAGCGGCGCCCGGGGCAGAGTGAGGCCGAGGCATTCACCACCGCCTTCGATCAGGTCGATGCCGCCGAGCGCTGGGGTCTCGACGCGATCTGGCTGGCGGAGATCCATATGGCGCCCGAACGGTCGGTCTGCGCGGTGCCGCTGACGATCGCGAGCGCGATTGCCGCCCGCACCAACAATATAAAGATCGGTCTCGGCGTCCAGGTTCTGCCGTTGTGCCAGCCGTTGCGCCTGGCGGAAGATACTGCCACCGTCGACCATATCAGCCATGGCCGGCTGATCTTCGGTGTCGGTCGCAGCGGCTTCCCGCGGGCCTACGAGGCCTACGGCATCCCCTACGGCGAAAGCCCCGAACGCTTTGCCGAAGTGCTCGAAGTCGTCAAGCGGGCATGGACCGAGGAACGCTTTTCGTTCGCCGGCAAATACTACAATTACGAAAATGTTTGCATTGTGCCGAAGCCGTATCACACCCCGCATCCACCGGTCCGGATCGCGGCAAACCGCGAAGACACCTTCATTTCCGCCGGGCGGCAGGGCTATGCGATCTTTGTCGGCGCGCGGCGCGGCACCATCGAAGAGGTGCTCCCCAATTTGCAGATCTATCGCGATGCCTGGAAGGCCGCCGGTCATCTCGGCGAGGGCGAAATCTATCTGCGCGCCCCGGTCTATGTCGGCGACACCGTCGAACAGGCGCTCTCCGACCCCGAAGAGAGCCTGATGCGGGCCTACCGCTATCTCGGTGCGAGGCTCGAAGAATCGGCAAATCGTGCCGGCATTTTCGACACCGCGCGGCGGATCGAGGGGGCCCACCGGTTGCAGACAATGACTTATGACGAGGCGCGGCGCGGCCGGGCCATCCTCGGCACGCCGGAGATGGTCGCCGATCGTCTCGCGGAGCTTAGAGAGCAACTCGGTCTCAGCGGCATCCTCGCCGAACTGAACTTCGGCGGCCTCGTTCCGCACGAGCGGGTCATGCGCTCGCTACAATTGTTGTGCGAGAAGGTACAACCGCGGCTCCACTAAATTTCTCCCGACCGCCCTGCGCTTTCGTGGAGGTTGGGTGACGACTGATTGCAGCTTGCGCTATTCTGCTCTCCTCGCTCCGACCGTCGGGGGACGCCATGGAGCCCGGGTTTTTCGGGACAGAACAGGTCACCGAGGAGGACCGTGCCTATAGGGGATCGCGCTTTTCTGAAGTGCGTGACGCCATTTTCGCCAACCCCTACCAAACGGTTTGGGGAAGGGCCGGCGAGCCGGCATTGCCGATTTACGGCGTCAGGTTGCCGAGTGCGCTGCGCGGTATCCTGCCGTTCGGTTCGCCATACCTTTTTCGGCAGGCCGTCGCCAGAGCTGTCGATTCGCGGGCCGATTTGCGCTGGGGCCCTGATCGCAAGGGTTTCCGCCGAATAATCCATCCGAACGGCATATGCCTGACCGGGCTGTGGGAAATCTCAGAGCAAACTCCTTTTTCCGGGTATTTCCAAAAGGACAGTCAGGCGCTGGTGATCGGCCGCTATTCCACGTGCTGCACAGAAACCCGGCGGGGCCGGGAACGATCATTGTCGCTGGTAGGCAAGCTCTTTCCGACGACGGACCCGAACCACAGCGAGCTGCTGAGCTCGGCCAACTTTATCACGCAGCAAGACATCGGCGGTGATCGCACTGACCACATTAACGATGCTGAGCTTCGTAACGCTCCCGATACCACCAGTTGGCGTCGCGGCTTTGGGGTACCGGTTCTGCTGATCGAAGCAATCCTCTTTATGAAGATTGACAAGGAGCCGACGCAGCGACAGCTCTATCCGATTGCCGAACTCGGCAAGCCCGACGGCGAACCGACGCGAGCACCGGCGTTCATGCGTCTGCTCGTCGATCCCGGCCAGCCTAGGATTGCCGGAGAAGCATTGGATTTTCGCGACGAAATTATGGCGCAGATTTTCGACCGAGGGGGCCCTACCCCAAAACGGACACTGACCTTTCACATTGAAGTGACAGACCAAGGATCAACTCGAGGCCCAAATTTTTTACAGCGGCGCAGCTTTGCAAATTGGCAGCGCATTGGGCGACTGATTTTTGATAACGCAGTCGCATCCTATAACGGTGACTTCGTCATCCACTTCACCCATCCGACCTGGCGCGACGATCGGAACGATCCGTCGACGGCGACGCGGGTCAATGAACATAAGGTCCGCTGATCTTTTTTTGGGGTTCAGGCGCCGCTGTTCCGTCCGATGAAGTCGAGCGTCGCCGCAGCGCAGCGCTCGGCGTGGCTCGCCGCGACGTGGTAGGAGTTGCCGGGCAGGACCAGAAGGCTCGAATTCGAGATCTGCTGCTGCCAAGCCCGGGTCTCGTCAACCGAGGCGAGCCCACTGCCGTCGGTCGTGATGACCAAGGTCGGGCATCCGATCTTTGGCAGATCGGCCCTGATGTCGGCGCAAGCGATCGTCTTCATGAAACCGATTTGCGTCGAGACCGCGGTGCGGCCCATGAACTTGATCCACCACTCGACCCCGTCGGCGGGAAAGGCGCTGCCGAGCCGACCCGCCATGGTGCGTCGCGCCCAGTGCTCGACCCCGTGCCGTTCGAATTCCTCGGCCAATTCGGGTGCGCGTTCGGCCGCACCCTCGCGCATCGGCGGCGGTGTGCCGACCACGGTCAAGGTGATCACCCGCTCGGGTCGGCGCGCCGCAAAGGCGCGGGCTATGGTTCCGCCAATTTTGGCGCCGACGAGATGAAACCGCTCGATGCCGAGCGAATCCATCAGCCCCACGAAATCGCCGATGACGATGTCGAGCGTCCACGGAAAGTCACGCGGCATCGGGGTCGAGGCGCCAAAACCGCGCATGTCCGGGCGTACGACGCGAAAGCGGCGCGCGACATTGGGTACCCAACCATACCACGCCATCCCGCTTTCGGCATTGCCGTGCAGCAGCAGGATCGTCTCCGATTCTCGCCAGGGGTCGGTAAAGTCGTCGACGAGGTAATGTAATTGCGCGGCAGGCGAACATTGGAGGGTCGGCATTACGATTCTCCGGCGAGACGACGATCGCGTGCACTATTTGCTATCCGGGCTGAAAAGTCAGGGTCAGCGCTGCAACCCCAGCCGCGACATTGAGTCCGGTATTGCCTTCGATGCTGAGCGGCTGCAGCGAAATCGTATTCCCGGAGCCGCCGACCAGCACATTGGCACCGACACCCACCCCGACCGTAGCACTTGCAGTGGCACCGCCATAGGATCCGGTCAGAGAGCCGGGCGCCGGCGAGTTGGTCGGCGCCAACACCGTCCAAACCAGCACCCCGCCTGCCGTATAACCAATGTCGACGCCGAACTTGTCGATGGATCCGACGTACTGTTGCGGAGGGCCTCCCACCGGCGCAAAGATGCAATTTACTGCCTTCGACGAGCCGAAGACGAAGCCAAAGCCGCCGGACACGTTGCAAGTGAGTGTTCCGGCTTTTACGGCTTGCGCCTGCGCCGGGCTTCCCAGCGCCAAAGCGCCGGCTGCAAGGCTGAGCACACCCATCGCTACCGCGAGTTTCTTGGCCATTCCGTCATTCTCCTGCTTGCCGAATTCTGCTGGTCGAGGCGCCAAACCTCAACGTCCGGTCATATAACTTGGTTTCGGACCCTGGCGCCATGGTTTCTTGACCTCCCGTTTCACGGGTTTGCCGCTGCTCGACTCAACGTTTTGCTGCTCGGCTATCGCGCCCTGGGTCTGCGGGGATATGCGAAATCGATCCGCTTATTCTCGGGCATCTTGTTCTCGGACATGCGGGGCTCCCGCCATCCGGTTCACCCCGCGCAGCGCGGGCGACCCTGCCGCCCTATTGCCACCGCGACGCTCCGCACCATATAGCAGGATCGTGAATAATTGTCAATTAAATCAATTGTTATATTGCTAATGAGTGGGTGGGGCCGCACGGCGATCGAAGGTTTTCGGGCTTCCCTGCCGGTTCCCTGCCAAGCCTTCGATTTTTGCCGTATATCGTTACCAAGCCTATGATCGAATGAGGTTTTTCCGCATGGAAGGAGCCGCAAAAAAATTTTACCCGGGTTTTTCCCGCGCGGCAGGGAACCGGAGAGGCGACGCCGCAAGGGTCGGCGTCACGATTCCCCGAGAGGCGACGACCGCGTGCGCTATTTTCTACCCGGGCTGATAGGTCAGTGTCAGCGCTGCGACGCCGGCCGCGACATTGAGTCCGGTATTGCCTTCGATGCTGAGCGGCTGCAGCGAAATCGAATTTCCGGAGCCGCCGACGAGAACATTGGCACCGACACCCGCGCCGACCGTAGCGCTTGCGGTAGCGCCGCCATAGGATCCGGCCAGAGAGCCGGGCGCCGGCGAGGTGGTTGGCGCCAACACCGTCCAAACGAGCACGCCGCCCTTTGTATAGCCGATATCGACGCCGAACTTGTCGATGGATCCGACATAGTGTTGCGGAGGACCTCCCGCCGGCGCAAAGGTGCAATTGATCGACCGCGACGAGCCGAAGATGAAGCCAAAGCCGCTGGACACGTTGCACGTGAGTACACCGGCTTTTACGGTTTGCGCCTGCGCCGGGCTTCCCAGCGCCAAAGCGCCGGCTGCGAAGCTGAGCGCACCGATCGCTACCGCGAGTTTCTTGGCCATTTCGTCATTCTCCTGCTCGCCAAATTACGCCGGTCGAGGCGCCAAACCTCAACGTCCGGTCATATAACTTGGTTCCGCGCCCCGGCGCCGATCTGCGGAGATATGCGATATCGATCAGCCAAAGTAGCCCCATCCGGCGGCGACGGGGGATGCTGAGCCGCAGCGCGATCAAGCGGAAACCATTGTCGATCGCAGTCGGCGCGGAGCGATCTTGCCGCCGCAAATTTATCCGCTCGCGCGCGCCGCGATTTTTTGAAACAATCGGTTCGCGCGGCCTCGACTAGGCCGTCAACCGATTCGACAGGAAGCCGACTTGATCAGAGATAGGAATTTTCGTCAGACCCGCCGTCGCGACTTCGACGATGATGGGTACGATCCGCATTTGCGCGAATTCGGAGGCACGCCGCGTTTCCCCGCGACGCGGTTCGAGGCGCCCTCGGGACCGCCGGTGCACGCCGTCGTCAAATGGTTCAAACCCGAACGGGGGTTTGGATTTGTCGAGTTGTCGGATGGCTCGGGGGATGCTTTCCTTCACGCCACCGTCCTCGAACGCAACGGCATTGCGGCGGTGCAGCCGGGCGAAACGCTCGAGGTCCGCGTGGCGCCCGGGCAGAAGGGACCGCAGGTCACCGAGGTCCTCAGCGTCGACAGCAGCACGGCCGTGGCGGCGACAGCGCGTCGATCGGCTTATCCGGCTGCCAACCGGCCGTCGTCCGAGACCGCCGTCGAGGAGGTGGGCACGGTCAAGTGGTACAACGCTCAGAAGGGCTTCGGCTTCATTGTCCGGGAGGGCGGCGGCAAGGATGCCTTCGTGCACGCCTCGGTGCTCGAGCGGTCCGGGATCGCCAGCCTCAATGAGGGCCAGCGCGTTGTGGTCGACATCGCCGAGGGCCGCAAGGGGCCCGAAGCCGTCAGGGTCCGCTTGGCATAGGTTAAGCTCCGCGCCGCCCTCACCCGCCTCGCTGTGCTCGGCCCCCTCTCCCCAGCGATGGGTGGGTGAGGGTCAGGCGGCGTCCCTGTCCAGCAGCTCGATGTGGACATTCTGCGGGCCGCGCAAGAAGGCGATCCGCACACCGGGTCTGATCGTCTTCGGCTCCACCGTGAACTCGGCACCCTTGCTTTTAAGCTCGGCGACGACATCGTCGATCCCGTTGACGCGCAGCCCGATGTGCTCGAGCCCGAGATAGGGCGGTTGCGGCGGAGCAGCGACAGCCTGCTCCGGCGGGACCTGCGCGATGAACACGGCAACCCCGCCGAGATTGAGGTCGAGGCGCGGCCTGCCGTCCGATTGCACCGAGCGGATGATCTCGGCCCCGAACATCTTCTCGTACCAGCGTGCGGTCGCTTCCGCATCGGGGCTGCGCAGATGGATGTGGTCGTAGATGAAGGCGATCATGCGTCTCTCCCTCTTTCAATCATGCGGCAACACTCTAGGCCCAGGCCGGGCGGCGACGCCAGCAGAGTCGGAGTTCAAGCCCGGGCAGCCCGGGCTCCTGTGAGCGAAACCGCCAAGCGGCGCTGCCCTTACCTCCTCACCGCGCATGATAGCATCCACAATCCGTCGGGTGCCGAGCTCAGCTGAAGTTGCTAGGGTATCGCGATGACCGCGAGCCGGTTTCCCGACAGCATCGAGAGCCGGTCGTCCTGGGCGGCGGCGCTGATTACGACAGCCATCCTGGCGATTTCCTACGGCGCGCCTTTGCTCGTCGTGGTCGGGCTCAAGCCGATTACCGCCTCCCTCGGCACCGACCGGTCGATCGTGGCCTTGGCCGGCGCGCTGGTCTGGGTCGGGACCGGGATGGGCGGCATCGTCATGGGCTGGGTGGCCGACCGGATCGGGGTGAGGTCGACCGTGGTCTTCGGCGCCCTGATGGCGGCTCTGGGCTTGGCGGTCTCGACGAGCGGTCAGGTCTGGGCGCTCTTTCTCGGGCACGCCATTCTGATCGGTCTTTTGGGCAACAGCGCGCACTTCCCGCCGCTAGTGGTTTACATCAGCCGTTGGTTCGACCGGCGGCGCGGTACCGCGGTCGCGTTGATCTCATCCGGCCAATATGTCGCCGGCATGCTGTGGCCGAGCGTTTTCGAGCGGGCGATGACGCAATTCGGTTGGCAAGCGACGATGCTGGGTTATGCCGTGGTGGTCGCGGCGGCGATTGTGCCGATGGCCTTCTTTCTGCAATCGCCGCCCCAGCCGAGCCGAGCCGCCGCTCCCGTGGGTCTCGTCGGGACCCGGCGCAGCGGGCGGGCCTTGGGGTTGCCGGCAAACCTCGTGCAGACGCTGCTGTGCGCGGCGGGATTCCTGTGTTGCGTGCCAATGGCGATGCCGGCCGGGCATCTCGTCGCATTGTGCACCGATCTCGGGATCCCCGCGGCGCATGGGGCGGCGATGCTGTCGGTGCTGCTCGGCAGCGCCTTTGTCAGCCGGTTGTTCTGGGGGTGGCTGGCAGACCGGATCGGCGGGCTCGGTACTCTGCTCGCAGGCTCCGCGTGCCAGGCCTTGGCGATCACTGCGTTCACGGCGACCCAGGATGAATTCGGGCTGTTTGCCGTCTCGGCTGGTTACGGGCTCGGCTTCAGCGGGATCGTTCCGGCGTATGTGCTGGCGGTCCGCGAACTGTTCCCTTCCGACGAGGCGTCGTGGCGGGTGCCGACCGTGCTGTTCATCAGCATGTCGGGGATGGCGTTCGGCGGCTGGTTTGCCGGCGCGCTATACGATCACTTCGGCTTCTATGCGCCGGCCTTTGCCACGGGGGCGCTGTTCAACCTAGCGAACCTCGTCGTAATCGGCTTCCTCGTCACACGGCAGGTACGGGAGCCGCGCCTGCCGGCGGTGCTCCCCGCCTAGCAGCTTAGCGGAGTCATCAGGCGGCGGCTTTAACGAGCTTGTGGATCACCCGCAGCCGCTTCGGCGGCGGATCTTTCGAGAACCGCGCCCAGCTGCGGCCGGAAAGCTCGCCAACATAGATGTTGCCGTCGCCATCGACGGCCATGCCGTGCGGCGAGGTGAACTGCCCGGGGGCGAGACCGGCATGCATCTTGCCGAGCCTGGCCAGCACCTTTCCTTTGGAAGTGTGGATGCTGACCCGCGGTCCGATATTGGGCCAATCCCGGTTGATCTCGCCCGAGGGGCCGCCCTCGCCGATATAGACGAGCGGGTCGGGCCCGGCCGCCATGCACATGCCATTCGGCCGGTGCAGATTATTCCACTGGGTCTCGAATTTGCCGTTGCCGTCGAACACTTGGATCCGATGGTTCTCGCGATCGGCGACATAGACCCAGCCGTCCGGATCGCAGCAGATGTTGTGCGGGACGTTGAACTGGCCGGGGTCGGTGCCCGGTTCGCCCCACGACATCAGCAACTTCCCGTCAGGGGCGTATTTGTGAATTCGCGCATTGCCGTAGCCGTCGGAGACATAGAGGTCGCCGCGCGGCGACAAGGCCGTGTGGGTGCAGCGGTGGAACGGCTCGCCGCTCATATAGGGCTTGGGCTCGCCGGGGACGCCGAGGGTCATCAGCACCTTGCCGTCGAGCGTGCATTTGCGCACCGTGTGGTCGCCATCGTCGGTCAGCCAGATCGTGTCGTCCGGACCCATATGGACGCCGTGCGGACGGCGGAACACGCCTTCGCCCCACGTGCGCAGCAGATTGCCTTCGGCATCGAATACCGCAACCGGATGCTCGCCGCGATTGAAGGCATAAACTCGATTCTGCCGGTCGACCCCGACTGCGGCGCAGTCGCCAAGTGTGATTTCCGCCGGCACCTTTGCCCAATTCTCGTTGACTTCGAAGGTGAATTCGCCGCTGCCGAGCTGAACCGCCATGCGTCCTCTCCCTTGTGCCGTGCCTTGGAGCGAGCGCCATCTTAGGCGGGAAACGCAAATCAGGCGAGCGCTGCGCGCGGGCTGATACCTCTGGCGCTGATAGTCAGTCAGGCTTACGATATTCTGCGACATCCTGCGAAGGAGCACGAGGAACCCGTTATGCAAGACAAGCTGATCTCTGGCGACAACCACATTGACCTGACCTATTTGCCACCCGACCTGTGGTCGTCCGAGGTGCCCACGAAATGGAAGCTGCTGGCGCCGCGCGTCGAGGAGATGGAGGACGGCCTCCACTGGTTCGTCGAGGCTCAGGACAAAGGGATGTGGAATGGCATCGGCCCCGGGTTCATGCCCTATCAAAGGGGGATGTTCGGCCATATCGACGAGATGAAGGATCTCGGCTTCGAGTGGAACTATAGTCGTGGCGCCAAGCCGCGGCCGACGACGCCGGAACTGCGCCTCGCCGATCTCGACCGGGACGGGCTCGCCGGTGAGATCGTCTATGGCTGCTTGATGATCAACGACCTGATCGCCGACGCGCCACTGCGCGCCTGGTCGGACAAGGTCTACAACGACTGGGTCGCCGATTTCGCCAAGCGGTCCGATCCGAACCGGGTCTTTCCGCTCGCGATCATCCCCAACACCGACCCGATCGAGGCCGCCGCGGAGGTCCGGCGCTGCGCCAAGATGGGGCTACGCGGCGGCGACCTCGCCTTCAAGCGCATGACGCCGCCGCTCTACACGGATGGCTGGTATCCGCTGTGGGAGGCGGCCGCGGAGTGCCGTTTCCCGATCTCGTTCCACTCGACCGGCTTCAAGGCGTTGCGCGCGCCCGACACGCCGGAGATGGAGAAAAAGTATTTCACCCAATGGCGGCTGGTGCGCTCGGCTTTGTTCCAGCTCGACACGATGGAAGTGCTGGTCTCACTGTTGGCTTCGGGCGCCTGCGAGAAGTACCCCGATTTCAACTTTGTGCTGGGCGAATCAGGGGTGACGTGGCTGCCCTATGTGTTCGACCGGCTCGATACCGAGTATGCCGACCGCGGTCGGGCCCTCGGCTTCAAGCTGAAGCCGAGCGACTATTTCCGCCGCCAGGGCTACGTCACCTACCAGCAGGACCAGTATCTCGAGCCGATCATCCCGCTGATCGGCGAGGACAACATCATCTGGGGCGCCGACTATCCGCACCCCGACTGCATCTGGCCGAACTCGCTCCAGACGCTCGACAAGAACCTCGCGGCGATCTCGCCCGCCGTGCGCCGCAAGATCACCAGCGAGAACGTAACCCGGCTCTACCACCTCGCCTGAGGTGAGGCCCCACCTCTCCCCAAAATACCGGGGCGAGGCAGTGCGAAATACAACGAAAATCGCGTTTTTCGCCGGAAAACGGCCTGGATGGGACCCAGAAAAGAACGCGATTTCAGATGCTTCGAGCTCAAATTCGTTACTTAGCGGATCAACAAATTATTTTGTCCGATCAACGAATTTGAGCCGCCGTAACAACCGAAGAGCAACCGAATTGCTCGCCGGGGGCAGCGTGTCGGTCGCCGTCGTCGGATCGATCATCCGCCGAACTTCGGTGACCCTGTTGGCCAGGAACCCGCTGCGCCGGGTGTCTTCGTCGATCGGGAAGAGGCCTCCCGACTTGGCGGCCGAAGTTGGCGCTCGCCACTTGGCCGGCTTCCCTGGTCCTCGCCGCCTCCGACCACGCCTACCGCGGTCTGGCACAACAGCGGGTGGGTGCGCGCAGTCCTGTGGCGCCCGCTGCCGGTGGAGACCATTTGCATCGCGGTTGCGGCAGGCTGCTGGGCCCGCTGTGTGGGCGCTGCCGCCGCACGAAATCGGGACGCTGACTGACGGGCTTCGCGATTTTATGATTAGCTGGGCGCCTCGGCGTATCACGGACGAAGCCGGCCACGAGCGGCGTCAGTCCCTCTGCTGTGGGGTGGCTGCAACTCAGGCCTGCACAATCCTCCGGGAAATCGGTCGCTCCTGACATGGGCGAAGTCTCTCCAACACCGGGTATCCTTCCCGCCAGCGAGAGGGCCGACGCGTCCCCGACAAAACCGGTTTGTAATGGGGATGTCGCGATACGGGTGTCTGTGGTTGTTCCCGCGTACAACAACCCGGGCCAGCTGTCGCAATGCCTTTCGGCCCTGCGAGCCACGGCCGGTGCCGACACGGAGCTCATCGTCGTCGATGACGCCTCGAACGATGACGTCTCGCCCACTGCTGCTCACTTCGGCGCCCGGCTCCTGCGCCTCGCCAGGAACGCCGGCCCCGCCGCCGCGCGGAATCACGGGGCCCGATATGCGCGGGGACAGATTCTATTCTTCGTCGACGCTGACGTTGTCGTGCCCAACGACGCGATCGGACGAATCCAAGCGATTCTTGATTGCCATGGGGAGATAGCTGCCGTGTTCGGCTCCTACGACTCGCGCCCAGCGGCGCCGGGACTGGTATCGCAGTATCGGAACCTCCTGCATCATTTCGTGCACCAGACAGGCAAGGCTGAGGCAGCCACCTTCTGGGCGGGCTGCGGTGCCGTCAGGCGACCGGCCTTCGATCGTATAGGCGGCTTCGACGAGCGGCGCTTTCCCAACCCGTCGATCGAGGACATCGAACTGGGCTACCGTCTGCGTCGGGCTGGCTATCGCATCTTTCTCGACAAATCGCTGCAATGTATGCATCTGAAGCGCTGGACGCTTAGGTCGGTCATCCGCACGGACGTCATCCATCGGGCGATCCCCTGGTCCCGCTTGATCCTTGAGAGTGGTGAGGCGCCCGACGACCTGAACGTGAGCGGCAGCCAACGGGCCTCTGTGGCCCTCATCGGGCTTGCCGGTCTCTTCCTACTGATGAGCGCGGTCCGTCTCGAACTGCTGATGTTGGGCTTCGGGTGCGTGGCGGTTACCCTCATTCTCAATCGGGATCTCTACGCCTTCTTCCTGCGAGCTGGTGGAATATTCTTCGCAGCGGCGTGTGTCCCACTCCACCTCCTTTACTTCATGTATTGCGGGCTGAGCTATTACTACGTGTGGGTACTGTCGATGCTTCAGAGAGCGGTCGCGCGCCGGGCCGGCAAAGCAGATCCGAGCAGAGGGGCGAGCTGTTAAGCGCAGACGACGATTCTGTCGTTTACCCTTGCAGGAGGCTAATACACGCCGGCCGGCCGAAGTCGAGCCGCTGGTCCAAAAAACAAAACACAGATACCGGAGGTCGGAGAAGACGCTTGTTGGCGTTCCCGATCCAGCCCGACCCCGCCGAGATGGCCCGGCAACATGACGCCGTCCCCGAGATGCTCGATTGGCGCGCACCTGGTCTGCTCGCGGTGAGGAAGCCGGGATGTCGATATGCTTGTTAGCGGGACCTAGCGGCGCCGGGATGAAGACTATGCCAGGTCGCCTATTCGCGCACCCTGCCTGGCAGACGTAGGCGTCGTCGGGCGGATAGATTACCGGTCTCCACGGCGGGTCGTAGCGGGATGGCGTCCAACCAGCCAAGAGGAGGCAAAGCGCTGCCAGAAGTGGTGCCAGTTACGGCCGCCGTTTCCACGGTCGGCGGCGGGTTTGCTCGGTTGCGGCGTTCGGGGGTATCCGGCAACCACGGCAATAAGACCTGTTCTCGGAACGTACATGGTGTCACGCCGGCCAATCTGGGTTCGGCTGACTCAGTTGGCACGAGGGCTTCGGTCACGAGCGCACTGCCTGCGAGAAGGCCGGAGGCAATCAGTGCGTATTTGTTCTTCGTGCTCGGGTAAATCGGCTCGGGCGCGGGTTGCGTCAAGGCTGGTTGCTCAGGCTGAAGCAGGATCCTCCTGCATCAGCGGCCGATTTGCCAGGTCCGCACTGTGCGAGGCAAATGCCTGCTCGGCGGTCTCACCCGCCGGGCGACCGCTCACAAGCAATGCCGTCAGAACAGTTCGATCTAGCCGATCACGAGTCCGACGGTGGAAAAGATGATCCCGAGCGCGCTGCGCGCCAGATCCGCCCGCGTCCGGACACCCGCGAGCTAAGCCTTTATAAAATCGAGTGCGTCCTCGATCGCAGCGAGGTCGGGGCGCGCCTGATCGATGTGGCGCGATGTGAACGAGTGTTCATCTGGCATGCACACGCCAGATGATAGTTAGTTCGCCACCGGCCTTTGGCCGACCCACCCTGGATGAAACTGTTGGCGTTGCGGCGCCAGGGGTATTTTGGCGCAGCCGTCGGCAAAGAGGTCGGTTTTTCCATGGTGCGGAAGAGCCCGCG
>Ga0307477_10002555_pt1 | contig 14002 bp, 12 predicted proteins | sample atmos_gasesECM2C_FD_203316 | JGI IMG/M metagenome (GOLD analysis project Ga0307477, IMG submission 203316) | Hardwood forest soil microbial communities from Morgan-Monroe State Forest, Indiana, United States - atmos_gasesECM2C_515 | ecosystem: Environmental > Terrestrial > Soil > Temperate...
AATGCCTTCAAAGGTTGGACCTATTACACCATCGACGAGGGCCACCACAACGCGACAGACATAGGTCTGTTCTCGTACCTTTATAGCGGGACGCCGCAATCGAGCATCGCAGACGTCGGTTTTGGTTTTCCGGGTGGCTTCCCGACGCTGATCGCAGGCAGCAAGTGGCTCGACGTCTCGCAAGACCCGACCACGGGTGCCATCACCGTCGGCAACCCCCGCACTTTCCGCTCTCCATGGTATGCGCAGTCGGACTTGAGCCTGGGCCACAAATTCAAGTTTAGAGAGTCGATGAGCATCCGTTTCTCGGCAACAGCCTACAACGTTTTCAACAGGCGCGCAGCCACTGCTTACAATCCGCAGATTGACTCCCTCTTTTCCCAACAGTTCATCGCGCCAGTTGGCCCCTGCGGAGCAGTCGTTGCTGGCGTGCCTTCGCAAGCACCCTGCGTGCTGTACGGTCTAAGCACTCCCGTAGCAGCCGTAGGCGCGTACGGGACTTACGAGAAGCCGTATAATGTTCAGTCCCTGCTCAACAACTCAGTGACCGGCGCAGGCACTGGCCCGATCACTCTCGATACCCAGTATGGCAAGCCGTATCTGTTCCAGCTAAGCCGGAACATCCGTCTGGGACTGCGGTTCGAGTTCTAACTCCTTCCCCTTGCGCTTAAATGGCGCAACGGTGGTTCTTTGGGGCGTCCTGGTAGGACCGGGACGCCCTTTTTCTTTTTGCGCCTGGTCTTCTCTTTCCTGCATCGCGACTTGATCTCAGCTATTTGTCTCCGCGCATGGGGTCCTAATTCTCGCCATTCCGCCGTCAGGCTGAAATCTCTGCCTCCTGTGTTGCGTATGTTAGGATGAGGTGTAGTAGTGTCTCCAGGCGCTATGCCGCGTCCAACTACAATGAACTTGTCCGAGGCGGTGGCGATTTCCGCTTCCAGCCTGTGGGCGCACAAGCTGCGCAGCGTGCTGACGCTGATCGGCGTAGTCATCGGCGTGGCGGCGGTAATCGCCGTCGTTAGCCTGATTAACGGCGCGAATCAGTATGTGGCGACGCGGGTTTTCCGGCTGGGCGCCGACGTCTTTGGACTATCCAAACAGCCTTCCATCATTACCAACGTGGACGACTGGCTCGAATTCCAGAAGCGCAAGCGCATCACCTACGACGACTATGAAGCCGTCCGTGAACTCTGCAAGTCTTGCAAGGAAATCGGGGCTTCGCTGGGCGGCCGCGTCGAAGTGAAAAGCGGGCTGAATTCGCTGAAGGATACCAACTTGCGCGCTTGGACTCCGCAAATGGCTCAGCTGTACGACGTGGACCTGGTGGCGGGGCGCCATATCACGGACGAGGACCTGCGCGGAGCAGCGCCCGTTTGCGTGATTGGCAACGACTTGATCGAGAATCTGATGCCCGGCATTGACCCTATCGGAAAAGAAATTCGCTGGAACAATATTCCCTGCGAAGTGATCGGTTATGGAACCAAGCAGGGCTCCGCGCTGGGAAATTCCCTGGACAATTGGATCATCATTCCCCTCACCACCTATAACAAAAACTTCGGGACCCAGCAGGATTCCCTGCGCATTACTTCTCGCGCCGGCTCCGCGGCGAAGATTCAAGACAGCGTGGATGAAGTCCGCCAGATCATGCGCGGGCGTCATCATCTGGCTTACGCCAAGCCGGACGATTTCGCGATTGAAACCAGCGACTCCTTCCTCTCGCTGTGGAAAGACATTAGCGGCTCGTTTTTCGCAGTGACCATCGCGATCGCTTCCATCTCTCTGGTTGTCGGCGGGATCGTCATCATGAACATCATGCTCGTATCCGTGACCGAGCGAACGCGCGAAATCGGCGTGCGCAAAGCACTGGGCGCGCGCCGCAGCGACATCTTACTTCAGTTCTTGATTGAATCCTCGACCATCGCCGTCATCGGCGGTGCCGTTGGGGTCCTCTGCGGCGTCCTGGTCGCAAACTTCGTTTCCTTGGTTTCGCCGCTGCCAAGCGCCGTGCAGTTGTGGTCGGTGATTGGCGGGCTGATTGTCGCTTTGAGCGTGGGCCTATTCTTCGGCACGTATCCGGCGTCCAAAGCCGCCAAGCTCGATCCAGTCGAAGCGTTGCGTTCGGAGTAGTCGAGAGAATCGATGGCCACCTTCGAAAAGACCTTGCCGCAACCCGCAGCGCTTCCTCTCGGCGTGCGCATTCGCAAAGAAGGCGCGCTCAAGCTTCGCGAAGAAATTTTCCTCGCCTTAGATACCTTGCGGAAGAATAAGCTTCGCTCCGCGCTTACCATTCTTGGGATCGTCATCGGGATCACCACGGTCATCACCGTGACCTCGATCATCAATGGACTCAATGAAAATGTACTCGGCGGTATTCGCGAGCTGGGCTCGGACACCATCATCGCTTACCGTTTCCCCTGGGCTTCCCTCTCCCGTCCGCCGAGCGAATGGTTTACCCGCAAGGAACTTCAGCCCGAGTGGGCGGACGATATCGCCCTGCTTCCTTACGTTAAGGCGGCTTCGGCCTCCATGCGTATCTTCCAACCGCAATTCGGTTCCGGCACGGAAGACGTGCGCCGCGGCGGGTATCGCGCCAAAAACGTGATTCTGCAAGGGAATGAGCCGTCCATCGGGGAAATCTTTGACTTGAAGATTGAACGCGGCCGCTTCTTTAACGAAACCGATTCGGAGCACCGCGCACCCGTCGTGCTGTTGGGCTACGACACAACGCGAATTCTTTTTCCCGAGTCGCCTCAGAATAGTCTGGGCAAGGAAGTCGTCATCGACGGCCAGCTCTTCACGGTGATCGGCACGCTGCAAAAGCAAAGGCAAGGCATTTCGGGCGGTTCCAACCCGGAGGATAACTCTGCGTACATGCCCGTTACTACGCTGCGTAAACTCTATCCCAATAGGAAGGACTACGTGATTTTCGCCAAGGCCCGCTATCCCGATAAGGTCGGCGAAGCGGTCGAGGAAATCCGCGATCTCCTTCGCCGCAAGCGCCGGCTTGCCAACAACAAGCCCGACGACTTTGCGCTGTTCACTTCGGACTATTTTCTGGATTTGTGGAACAAGATCAGCGGGTTGATCTTCATCTTGATGTTTGCGGTCGCCTCGGTGGGCTTGATCGTCGGCGGGATCGGGGTGATGAATATCATGCTCGTCAGCGTCACCGAACGCACCCGAGAGATTGGCGTGCGGAAAGCGATCGGCGCGAGACGAGGCAATATCCTTGCGCAATTCCTGATTGAAGCCGTCACGCTCAGCGCCGTCGGCGGAGTTATTGGTGTTCTCTTCGGGTCCGGAATTTCCCTGCTGCTGCGTTACGGCCTGAAAATGTCCGCGGTGCTCTCCTTTTTCTGGATTGCCACCGCGCTGATTCTCTGTGCGCTGATTGGCGTCGTGTTCGGCGTCTATCCCGCCTGGAAAGCCGCGCGCCTCGACCCTGTCGAAGCCCTCCGCTACGAATAACTCATGGCTCTTTCGAGCCACAAGCGAACCATGAAAATAGCCGCAACATGTCTGCTGAAAGTAAAGGGTTTATGGCTATTTTCGAAGGAATAGCCAAGACAACGAACGGGCCAGCCAAGCGCGAGGCCCTACCAATACTAGTCTAAATTAGAGTCGTGCATTTCGAGTTGTTTGAGGGGCACGAGCGCGGTCTTCCCATAGTGCTCGCCTTCCAAAATCCGCACCTGACAATGGGAATCCGGCTGCCGAATCTCCAGAATCCTCACTTGCGTTCCTTCGGATACCATCAGAAGCTTTTGTGAAGCAATCAAGAGAGACAGCCCCACGTCGTCGCTCGCCGCTTCCAGCTTCTCCCTCTCGGCAGCAGCTTCTTCATCGACGGACACCAGCACGAAAGAGACCTGGCCATCCGAGCGGAGCCTGGCGAGCTGGCCTATGCCAGAAGAAGGAGCAGGAGCCTTCGCGGGCAACGACGCTGCCAAGTACTCCGCCTTGCCGATGAACCGATAGCCGCGTTTTGGCAGGGTTTCCACGAAACGCGGATTCTCTTTGTTGTCGCCTAAAGCTTGGCGTAACTTCTTAATGGCCGTGTTGAGACTGTGATCGAAGTCCACAAATGTGTCTCTGGGCCAAAGCCTCTTTTCGAACTCCTCGCGTGTGACGACTTCACCGGGACGCTCCAACAAGAGGGCAAGAGCATCGAACGGCTGGATTTGCAGCTTGATTTTGCGGCCCGCTTTATAGAGTTCGCCGGCGCGAAGGTCCACCTCGAAAACACCAAACCGTACCATGCCGGAGGAGCGGCTTGGGGACGACATGGATTCCTCCTGCCTGCGAGGACTATAACACTCCTTGGGAGAACCATGAGCGGTGCAGCGCATATTGATTAAGTCCTTCATTCCCGTGGTGTTCCTTGTTCATTTACAGTCGCCCTTCTGTTCATCTGCTGTGCATTGCACTGCGGAAAGGAATGCGTGAGAGTCGACAGCATCTCATGACGCTTCAGGGGCGTCGGGAGTAAAAAACAAGCAGGCCGGCTCCCACCGCCCTGACACAAAAAGGAAAGAGGAGGTCTCCCATGAAAAAGCGAGTTTTTGTAACAGCAACTTTATTCCTGCTCTCCATCGTTGTGGCGTCTCAAGTCGCTCAAGCCGACGAGCCCATGTTGGTGAACATTCCCTTTGCATTCGTGGTCGGCAATCTAACGCTGCCAGCCGGGGAGTATCGGGTTGAGACGTTGGACCGCAATTCCGCCGTGGTCTTGATTCGCTGCTCAGGCGCAGGCCCGTCAGCCATGGTGCTTTCCAATGCTGCCCAGGCCAAGGACAAGCCAACCCAATCGAAGCTGATCTTCATGCGTTATAACAACCGTTATTTCCTTTCGCAGGTCTGGAACGCTGGATCCACTAGCGGAAGACAACTCCAGAAATCGCAGGCCGAAAAAGAGATCGCCCAGTCGGCGCGCTTCGAGACGAAAGGTGAGGTTACGCTGGTAGCCCGTCTTGCCCCGACCAACCCGTGACGCACTCCAAAGCGTCGACGGCTACGCAGCTGACGGGAATCCTGCACTCCGAGGGCGGGATTCCCGTTTTTTTTCCCGCGATTCGTTCTAAGATGCCCTCTAGCGAGAGTCTCCTCCCAGTTCCCGTAGAAAATCTCGCAGAACTCTAAATTGAAAATGGCTGTAGTTGTCTGGCCGCCCTGGTCATCTTTCATTCAGCCATGGAACGACTGAAGGTTATTCGTAACGCAGTGCAACTATCGGATCCACCTGCATGGCGCGCCAGGCCGGCACAGTGCAAGCAATCATCGACACACTCGCCAATAGCACTATCCCGCCGAGGTAAGTGAGGGGGTCGAGGCGAGACACGCCGAATAGCATCGCGGCGATGGCCTGACTCGCGGCGACGGCTCCGCCAAGCCCGGTCAGAACGCCCAGCGCGGTAAGGATCATCCCTTGACGAACAACCAGAGCCAGAATGCTCGCGCGCGATGCCCCGAGGGCCAAGCGCACCCCGATCTCGCGCGTTCGCTCGGCCACGCTGCCGGAAAGTACGCCGTAAATCCCAGCCGACGCGAGCAGGAGTGCCACAAGACCAAATGTCTCGAACAGAATAAGTGCGAAGCGACGTTCGGCGGCCGTAGAAGCCAGCAAGTCGTCCATAGTCGCCACCCGCACGACCGGCTGGTCCTTGTCCACCGACCAGATCGCTTGGCGAACAGCGGGCGCGAGTGCGGCTGCCTCACCTCGAGTGCGCACCACCAGCGACTCTACATTGTCCACCTCGGACCAATGCGTGGTCGTAATGTACAAAGCATCCGAATCGTTCGAGGCCAGCGAAACCTGCTTCACGTCGCCCACCACGCCGACAATGGTGTACCACGGGCGGTCCGAGCGGCCAATATCGGGGCCCATGCGAACATGCTGGCCGATGGGGTCTCGATCCGAGAACTTGCGCCTTGCTAAGGATTCGCTGATAACCACGGCCACCGGGGCGTCAGCCATGTCGTGCTCGTCGAGCAGGCGGCCGCGGCGAAGCGGGATGCCCATGGTTTCGAAGTAGCCCGACGTGACAGCGTACCGAAAGCCGGCGTAATCACCGTTGGGACTATTGTCATCCTCAAACTCTATGCCATATCCGTCTAAGTCCCCGCTGAGCGGCAACTGGCTGGTGAACGCTGCCGCTTTGACGCCGGGAACTCGGCGTACGGCTTCGAGGGCTTGGGCGAAGAACCGGTACCTTACCCTGTCGTCGTCAAAGCGGCGGCCCGACTCCTGCACTTGCATCGTGAGCAAGTGCGACGGGTCAAGTCCGGGAGAGATAGCGAACAAGCGCTCAAGACTGCGCAACAGCAATCCGGCACTGACCAGCACGACCAGCGCGAGGCCTACTTCGGCAACGACCAGTGCGCGACGCGCCCGTTGGTGGGTCTCCGCAGTGCGCTGTGAGCTTTCTCGTAGTCCCATTTGTGGATCATGGCGCGATGCGCGTAGCGCGGGAATCAGCCCGACCCCCAGCCCGATCAACGTGGTCACACACAATCCGAAAGCGAGCACCGTGGCGTTGACGCCTATCGTGCCAACGCGTGGCAGCTCCGAGGGGCTGAGAGCCACTAGCACGCGCACGCCGAGCTGCGCCACGGCCAACCCGGCAACACCGCCCATCGCAGCAAGCAGCAGACTCTCGGTGAGCAGTTGCTGGACTAGCCGGCTGCGTCCGGCGCCAAGAGCGGTGCGCAAAGCAAATTCGCCACGACGCCGTACACCGCGCGCCAGCAAGAGGTTGGTCACGTTCACGCAAGCGATGACCAAAACAAGCAGGACGGCACCAAGCACGGCAAGCAGCGCCGGCCGCACATTTTCCGTGACGTCATGCTGCAGAGAATTCACAATCAGCCCCTGCTCGAGGGACGCCCACGCTGGTCTGGGAAACTCTTGCACGGGGTGGCGCGCTATCGTGTCGAACTCACGTCTCGCCTGTTCGCTATTTAAACCTAACCGTAGCTGACCCACCATCCGCAGGTGATGGCCCCACTCTCTGGTCTGGAGGGAAGTGATATTGCGTGTGTCGTATTGCAAGAGCGACCAGAGCTCGGCCAAAGGAGCCAGAACATTTTCGAATGCGCTCGGCATCACTCCGATAACGGTATACAGATCGTCGTCAAGCGTGACTTGGCGTCCGACAATCGTACGGTCGCCGGCGAAGCGCCTTTTCCACAACCCATCGCTGAGGATGACCACCCGTGGCCCGTTGAGCTGGTCCTCCGAAGGATCGAAGTCCCTTCCTATCACGGGCGCGACGCCTAGCACACCAAAATACATCGCGCTCACACGCTGCCCATCCAATCGTTCCGGTTGCATGGTGCTGATTAGGGCTGGCCGCCAGGGTTTCGTCACCGCCATCGACTCGAACGAGCGGTTCCGCTCTAATAGCTCGCGATAGGTGTGAAACGTTACGTCGAGTCGCGAGCCGTCGTGCTGCCAGTCCGAAATCATCATGATCCGGTCGGCGTGGGGGTAAGGGAGTGATTCAAACAAGATTGGATTCACAGCGCTGAAAATAGCCGTCGTCGCGCCAATGCCGAGCGCCAGCGTGAGAACGGTGATCCCTGTAAATCCCGGCGTGCGCAGCATGTTGCTGGCACCGTACCGCAAATCCTGCACTAAAGATTGCAAAAGATTCACGCCGCGAGCTTCGCGGCCTTCTTCTTTGACAAGCTCGATACCACCGAATTCGATCTGCGCCCGCCGCATTGCTTCTTCGCGCGCCACCCCGCTGTGTACCAAATCCTTCGCGTACGCCTGCAAGTGGAAACGCAGTTCCGCATCCATCTCGCTTTCCATCCGAGAACGCCACAACGTTGCCCGTAACCACGAACGAAATCGGCTCCAAAACCTCATACTTCCTCTGCGGTCGTACCCAAGATTCCTTCGATTGTCTTCGCCATGCGATTCCACTTTTCTGATTCCGTTTGCAACTTGCGTCCGACTCACCCCCTTCGCTGGCGATCCAGCCCTGATGTTCGAGGCGGTACAACGCCGGGTACAGAGAGCCTTGCTGAATCTCCAGCCGGTCCTTCGAGATTTGTTGAATGCCCAGTAGCACGCCGTAGCCGTGCCGCTGGCCGAGCGATACGGCCTTGAGGATCAGCAAGTCTAGCGTGCCTTGTAAAAGGTCCAATTGTTTATCCACCGGAGCTGCCTCTCCTAGATGGACTAGGAATATATAAACCTGTTCTCCTAGGCTGTCAAGGAGAAGAATGCGCGATGGAGGGATTTTGGCGGCGGTTCGCCAGGCGTCCGGGAGTGGAAAGTTAGCGGATGTTTTCCATCCTGCTGACCGTCAGACTCTTCAAAGCGAGAAGCTTCGATGACGAGGCGCTTGTGATCACCATGGGCCGCAAACCGCGCCAAGGATGCGCCTTGTCCCGCGCCCCTCCTTCGCCCAGCTTTCCCGTGACGCGATAATGCGCGATGGTTTGCCCTATCATGTTTTGCGGGAGTTTGAGTGTATCAAGATTCGGATGCGGGATGGTAAGTCGGCCGGCCAGGCAGTCAAGCATCGCTGCGAACAATCGCCGCTTGTCAGCTTCCTCCTTCCTGCATAAACTCCTCCCAACGCAGTGCTTCCACGAGGGTGAATCAGCCGTATGAGCGAAGAAAGTCGTCAGCCGGGGGGAGATCGTTTTCCGCCAACACGCCGGTCGGTGATCGAAGCCGTCCGCAGCATCGATGCCGAGGAGCGCGAGGGCGCCCTGGAAGCCGTGTGTGCGGCCTACTGGAAACCCGTCTATAAATATGTCCGTTGGAGATGGAACCGGCCTGCCAATGATGCTCAGGACCTCACGCAAGGATTTTTTGCGGAACTTCTCGAAAGGGAGCTGCTCGAAAAATTTGATGCGCGCAAAAGCCGGCTGCGGACCTATCTGCGCCTTTGCGTGGATAGCTTTGTAATGAACGAAGACAAAGCCGGACGGCGCCAGAAGCGCGGCGGAAATATCCCGCATGTCGCGCTCGATTTTACAGCCGCGGAAGAAGAACTGGGCGCAACGGCGATCGATCCCGCAAAAATCGCTTCGCCGGAATCGCTCGAAGAATTCTTCGAAAAAGAATGGGTGCGCAGCCTGTTCGCGCTGGCCGTCGAGGACTTGCGCAAGTTGTGCGAAGAGCGCGACCGGGCCCGCACCTTTCGGCTATTTGAAGCCTACGACCTTGAGGGCAACGAGAAGAGTTCTTACGAGCAGCTTGGGAAAGAATTTGGAATTTCCGTGACCGATGTAACCAATGCCCTGGCCTGGGCCCGCCGCGAGTTCCGAAAGCTGGCTCTCGACCGTCTCCGCGAACTCTGTGGCAGCGAAGAAGAGTTTCATCGCGAAGCCCGCGGCGCCTTCGGCTGGGATGCGAAATGAAATCTCTTTCCGACAGCGCTTTGGAAAGATTGCGCAATGGCGCGGAGGCCCCGGATCTGGCGGGCACGCGCTATCGATTACTGGATCGCCTGGCGCGCGGCGGGATGGGCGTGGTTTACCTCGCGGAAGACGCGAATCTGGAGCGCCGCGTGGCCTTGAAGGTCCTCGATTTCCCGGGAACCGACGGCGACCTCGCAAACCGCTTAATTCGCGAGGCGCGAGTGCTCGCCGCTCTCGAGCACCCTGGCATCGTCCCGGTTCATGACGTGGGAACGCTCGCCGACGGTCGCGTTTTCTACACCATGAAATTCGTCGAGGGACGGCGCCTCGACGAATACATCGAGTCCGTCGTCTCCATCCCCGACCGTTTGCGGATTTTTCTCCGCATTTGCGACGCCGTTGCTTTCGCGCACGCGCGCGGCGTCCTGCACCGCGATTTGAAGCCCGCGAATATCATGGTTGGGCCGTTCGGCGAAGTTCTGGTGATGGACTGGGGCCTCGCCAAGATTCTGCGCGGAGAAGTTTTCGGCAGCACCCGCCAAGCCGATCCGGACGCAACCGTTTTCGAGAAACCAAAGCAATCGAAGCCAGCCGGCGAGGCCATGGAAACACCTGTAGTGACTGGGCACGGCACAGTCATGGGCACCCCCGGCTACATGTCGCCGGAACAGGCGCGCGGCGACGTGGAACTCCTGGACGCACGCAGCGACATCTATTCCCTCGGTCGACTGCTGCGATTCTTGCTTACCGGCCGCCCTGAATCGAATGAAACCCGCTTCGATAAATCGCTCGCCGCCATTTGCGCAAAGGCGACCTCGGCGTCGCCGGCCGCGCGTTACCGAAACGCCCAGGAAATGGCCCTCGATATTTCGCGCTTTCTCGACGGACTCTCAGTCAGCGCCCACCCCGAGAGCATATTGGAGAAGGCCGGACGTTTTTACCGCCGCTACCGTTTCTTTATCTTGTTGATCGCCGCGTACTTGACGATGCGCGTCCTGATTCTCCTTTTCATGCACCGTTAGGCTTAAAGGAATTTGTAGATCTGTTGTAAGCAACAGTAGCGAAATAAATTGGGACGGAGGAAGGTGATGAATAAGGTGCTGCTGGGACTCCTGATAGGTACTTTGCTGGGCGCGATCGACGGCGGGACGGCTTGGTTTACACCTGCTGTTCGAGCTCAAATGGTCGGGATCGTCCTTGGTTCGACGGTTAAGGGATTGATCGCCGGGGTAGCCGCCGGCATTTTTGCGCGCAAGGTGAATTCCGTGCCGCTGGGCATCTTGTTCGGCTTGGCGGTGGGATTCCTGCTCGCCTTCCTGGTGGCTTACATGCAGCACGGCTACTACTTCGAGATTATCTTGCCTGGCAGCATCGTAGGCATGATCGTCGGTTACGCCACGCAGCGTTACGGCGCAGCACCAGCTCCGGCCACTCGCTAGACGACCGAAGTAAGGGAAGACCATAAATTTCGTTTGTCCAAAGCAGGAGGAGAACCATGTCTCGAGTCATCCACTTCGAAATACCGGCAAGCGATCCGGAACGCGCTTCAGCCTTCTACAAGAAAGTGTTCGGCTGGAAGATCGAGAAATGGCCGGGCCCCATGGAGTACTGGATGGTGACCACGGGGGCGGAAGGAACACCGGGAATCAATGGCGGCCTCATGCGGAATACCGACGTCAAGACAACCACCAACACCATCGGCGTGGATTCCGTTGACGATTCCGTCGCGGTGATAACCAAAGCCGGCGGAAAACTGGTCATGCCGAAGACCACCATCCCGACGGTTGGATACTTCGCCTACCTTACTGACAGCGAAGGGAACCTTTTCGGCGTGATGCAGGCCGACACAAATGCCAAGTAAGTGCCCGGCGGATTTACCGCCGCTTTCGAAAGGAGGAAGCGATGGGCCTCACGAAGCCGATCCTAGGACTCGCCGTGGGAGGAGTTCTCGGACTTCTCGATGGCTTGAGCGGATTTTTCGAGCCGTCTCTTGCCCCGGTGATGGGAAGTGTAATCACCTTCTCGTTGCTAAAAGGTTTAGTGGCGGGCCTGGCCATCGGATATGTTTCGCGGCGAGTCCATTCCATGCTGCTTGGAATTCTGGCAGGAATTGGTATTTCCGCCGCGCTGAGTCTTCTCGTAATCCTCCGCGCCGGGATGGCCTTGTTCTGGGACATTATGATTCCGGGCATGCTTCTCGGAATGATCGTGGGATTCGCCACCGAGCGGTTTCCAAAACGCGGGGGTAGCGGCCGCGACAACGAAGTAAGCTTTGGATTTCGGGAATAACTTTTTCTGTTACCTTGAAACATTTCTTCAAAAGGAGACGACTGATGAAACATTTGGCCAGAGTTATTTGTTTGTTGATGTTGTGCGCGGGAACCATGGCGGTCGTGACAAATGCGGCGCCCGGAGGCGGAGCGGAAGCGTTTGAAAAGCTGAAGTCGCTCGTGGGCCATTGGGAGACTGACAAAAGCAATATGCCCAAGGCCACGCTGGACCTGGAGCTGACCTCCGGAGGTACGGCCGTGCTGGAAAAGCTGCACACGGTGGACAATGGCAAGCCAGTGGAAATGACCACGCTGTATTACCTCGATAGCGACCAGTTGAAGCTCACGCACTACTGCATGGCCGGCAACCAGCCGACTATGAAGGGCTCGTATGCACCGGACACGAAGACAATAACGTTCGATCTGGTGAGCATCTCAAACTTGAAGAGCGCCGATGACGGCCACATGCATCACGCCGTCTACACCTTCATCGACAACGATCATTTCAAGACCACCTGGACTTTCCGCAAGGAACAAAAAGACGCGTTTACCGAAGATGTGACCTACGCGCGGACGAAGTAGATCTTTTAAAGTGACGCAAGGGCGTCCCGGTCTTATCGGGACGCCTTTTTCTTGGCACTCCATGTAAAATACTCCGCAGCGAAATGACAGGGGCCACCGCAATGGCGTTCACGGCGTTTGCCGGGCAAAAGTATCTTAATCTCGAGACCTTCAAGAAAAATGGCGATAGCGTCAAGACACCGGTGTGGTTCGCGGCCGATCCCGCCAACGACTTGGCAAGCGCTGCGGCTCGGCTCTATGCCTACACCATTGGAAACTCCGGCAAGGTGAAGCGCATTCGTAACAACCCGCGCGTCCGCATCGCCCCGTGCGATATGTCCGGCAAGTTGTTGGGCGAGTGGATGGAGGCCCGCGCGGAAATCGTGACGGGCCCGGAGGCCGAATATGGCGACCGCCTCCTGAACAAAAAATATCTGCCCTGGAAACAGTTGCTGAACTTCTTCGCCTCTTTTCGCCGCCGCGAGCGCGTCGGATTTGTGATTCGTCCGGCGTAAAATAAAGTTAGAAAGCGCGGTCAATAGTTCAATTTGACCGAAAACTGAATCTGCCGCGACGGACCGGCGGTCTTGCTAATGAAGCCAAAACCGCTTCCCCGCACGATGTTCGAAGGCAATCCGAAATTCACTTCGTTGAAAATATTGAAAAACTCAGCTCGAAATTGCAGGTTCGCGAGCTCGCCTCTTCCCCGATGGCCGAAGGCCGTGTCTTTGATAAGCGCCATGTCAAAATCGCGAAATCCCGGCCCGCGAAATGTGTTGCGGCCCAGCGTGCCGAACAAACCTTGGTTTGGCCCCGTTCCACCGGGAACATTGGTAGGAATTTGAAAAAAGGAACTGTTGGCTGTCCCCATGCCGAAGTAGTCTTCGCGCACCGTGCGGCTGGTGGAAAAATTCGGCATCGCTACCAGATCGGGCCGGTCGGTTCCACCCAAGCCCACACCAGTCTGCTGCACTCCGGAATAAACCGTGAAGGGCGGCCCAGTCGTCAAAGTCGTGATGTTCAGGAGCTGCCACCCTTTGGTCAGAGTCTTGCCGAGCGGCTGGAGAAAACCAACTCGCTCCAAAGGCAAGCGCTGCATCAGGCTCAGCGTGAAGACGTGTGTCACATCGAACGTAGAAGGACCCTTGTCGGCTTTTGGATGAAATGGATCCTGCGGCAATGTCTGCAAAACTACCCCGGGACTCCCGGAAATCCCTCCTGGCACGGCGCTAGTGTCATCGATGCTCTTGGAAAACGTGTAGCTCGCCTGGAAGCTGAGTCCCATTCGGGGAGTATTCTGGCTAGCCGATGTCTGCAACGCGTGATAACTGGAATGCGCGCCAGTGCTCATCACCGATTCCGGTCCGAACCCCCCAATGGCCTGGCCCGCCGAATTGAATTGCGTGAAGCGCGCAAACGCCGGGTCCGCCCCTCCGTAACCATTCGGCGAAAGCACGTCGGCAAGATGCACTCCCACCGTGCCCACGTAGGAAGCGCTCAACTTGACGCTGCCAATTTCCTGGTCGAGGCCGAACGTGTCGGTGCCGATATATCCGTTGCGGAGATGTGGATCGACGCTGATGGCCGTGAACAGTTGCGCTTGATTGCCGGGCGTAAGCACCGCCAAATCATTCTGGAATCGCTGCACGTCCATCGGCGTGTTGGAAGGAATACTGCTGCTGCTCCCGGAAGGAAAAAGAAGTTTACCCTGCGTGGTGTAGACCGGAGGAAGCGCGAGCGGCACGACGGAATCCTGAAAGTTCAGTGGCACGCCGGGCAGCGCCGTCACCAAC